>PVBE010764715.1_pt1 | contig 22915 bp, 20 predicted proteins | sample 1631181 | NCBI WGS metagenome assembly PVBE01 (sample SAMN08397723, study PRJNA350692) | Marine metagenome, whole genome shotgun sequencing project. | isolation source: water | place: Pacific Ocean | collected 2012-04 | reverse complement strand
TGGACACCAATTGTGTTCGCTCCTTAGGGAAATCTCGAAAACAGAAGTTTTTTGACCAGAACCCGGTCATTGATCTCTCAACAGGAGTGAGAGACAACGATTAGAGGCCAACTATGACACCAGTACTGCAAGGATTACGCATCGTTGAAGGCTCAGCGTTTGTGGCGGCTCCGCTCGGGGGAATGACTCTCGCTCAACTCGGAGCAGATGTCATTCGTTTTGATGCCATCGGCGGCGGCCTCGACTATCAAAGGTGGCCTGTAACAGAAGAAGGTGTAAGCCTTTTTTGGGCGGGGCTGAACAAAGGTAAACGATCCATCCAGGTAGATTTACGAAGCGACGCCGGAAGAGATCTGGTCACCCAGTTAATAACTGAACCGGGTTCAGACAACGGGATATTCCTATCGAACTTTCCAGAATCCAGCTGGCTTTCCTATGACCGGTTACGAGCCGAAAGGGAAGATCTGATCTACATGAACATCATCGGAAATCCTGATGAATCAACTGCTGTGGACTACACCGTAAACCCATCCTCTGGATTCGCAATGGCCACCGGACCAACCGGTTCAAGAATGCCTACCAATCACGTATTGCCAGCCTGGGATACTGCAACCGGGTTGACTGCGGCAGTTGGGTTGTTAGCAGCGGAGCGGTACCGGCAACGAACCGGAATCGGTCAGCTTTCCAAAATTTCTCTAACAGACGTCGCCTTCGCGATGGTCGCCAACCTCGGTTACATGGCGCAAGCACAACTGACAAAAGAAGACAGGGTCCCTGTGGGGAATGACCTGTATGGAGCATTTGGCAGAGATTTTGCTACCAAAGACGGCAGACGAGTAATGGTCGTGGCAATCAGCAAACGGCAATGGCAGAGCCTCGCCGAAGCCACAAACATTGTTGGACATTTATCTGCCATAGAAGATGCTCTAGGGGTGGATTTGAGTAAAGAAGGAGACCGGTGGGATGCCAGAGATGCCATCGCTTCGTTTATGGCCCCGTTTATAGGGGCACATGATCTAGACGAAATAGCAGAAATTTTTGATGCCAAAGGCGTCTGTTGGGGGCCTTATCAAACCTTTGTTCAGCTGGTAAATGAAGATCGTCGAGCGACGGCCGAAAATCCGATGTTCCGTCGAATCGACCAACCAGGGGTCGGACGTGTACTCGCTCCAGGCTCCCCTCTGTCATTTTCCGAAATAGATCGCGGGGAACCAACCGTCGCTCCTCGTCTCGGCGAACATACAGACGAAATACTTTTGGAGATCTTAGGAATGACGTCCGTTGAGGTTGGGAAACTTCACGACGATGGCATAGTAGCTAGCGCGAAAAACTAGCCAACCGCCCCAGGGGTACAGGCTGCCTCACCTAAGGCAGCAAACAAATAACGGCCACAAGTGACAGGTCGTAAACAAGTCCGACTTTGTTTCGAGCATGCGAAACAGCGGTGTACCTACTAACCAAAATCGAGCGGTCCAATTACTTGCCACCTAAGCTCGCCACATGACTCTCGATCCCAAAAAGACTGTGGCTGCTGACTTAGTCGCAGCTGCTGACAGCATCGTCGACCTTTCTCACCAAGTTTGGAATAGCCCAGAGATTGCTTTCGAGGAATACCAAACAGCAGCAATGACATCACAGGTACTAGCTGATGCCGGGTTCGAAGTCGAAACCCAGATCACTGACTTGCCGACTGCGTGGAGTGCCACCTACGGAAGCGGCGAGTTGACTGTGACCATCTGCGCCGAACTTGATGCTCTGCCAGACATTGGTCACGCCTGCGGACACAACATCATCGCAGCCGCCGGCGTCGGGGCAGGCCTTGCACTTCAAAACGTGGCCGATGATCTAGGGCTCACCGTGCGAGTACTCGGAACCCCCGCCGAAGAGCAAGGGGGAGGAAAAATTTTGATGCTGGAGAGAGGGGCGTTCGACGGTACCAATCTGGCGATGATGGTTCACCCCGCACCTACTGAGGGCGACCAGTTCCCCACCCTCGCCATTTCTCAATGCGACTTTCACTTTCATGGCCGGACCGCACATGCATCTGTGACACCTCACATGGGTGTCAATGCAGCGGACGCTATAACTGTGGCCCAAGTTGGGATAGGTCTCCTACGACAGCATCTCGACCCGGCCGATCAAGTTCATGGAATCGTGACCAAGGGAGGGGAAGCCGCCAATATTGTTCCAGGCAGCGCCTCAGCACGGTATTTCTACCGGTCAAGTGATCTCGAAGCACTGTCTCGACTTGAACCTCGCATCAGAGCCTGTTTCGAAGCCGGGGCAAAAGCGACAGGGGCTACGTTGGAAATCGAGCCTTTAGGGCCACCCTATTCAGAATTCGCCCACGACCTCGACCTCGTTGACAAATACCGGAAAAACGCTGAGACCCTCGGTAGGACCTTTGACACCACACCCCGTAAAGGCGCAGGGTCCACAGACATGGCCAACGTGTCGCTTCTGATGCCGACGATTCATCCGATGCTAGGGCTCGACTCCGGATCCGCAGTGAATCACCAACCCGAGTTCGCTGCCTACTGTCGAACCCCCGTCGCCGATCAGGCAGCGCTCGACGGTGCCTTAGCAATGGCCTTAACCGCAGCAGATGCCGCTACTGATGACAAGACCCGAACTCGGCTGCTGAAACAAGACACCTCTTATAGTCAAATACGGCAATACCCTTGGACCTTCTAGGCCGCCGCGAGGTAAAGACAACTGGGTGGGCGTCAACGAGAACCTAGGATTCTGTCTTCCAGTTGCTGCACATCGGTTACGGAAGCCTCCACCAATATCTGAGGAAGTTGGTGCCGATACAGCAACATCGATTCAAACCGCGCACGCTGTGGCGAAGTGACAAACTTTCGTCTGTGTCTATTCACTTCGGCCTAACACTTCCCCAGCGGGGAGCATTTATTGGTCTCGGATCAATCAATGAAATCTTGTCTCTCGCCCCGAGAGCTGAAGAGAGCGCTCTGTTCTCATCGCTCTGGGTTGGAGACAGCATCACAGCCAAACCTCGTCCCGAAGCAATTGCACTGCTGGGAACACTCGCAGGAATGACGGAAAAACTTCGTCTCGGTGTGGGGTGCATGGCCAGTTTCCCTGTGCGCGACCCAGTTCTGTTTGCGTATCAATGGGCGACTCTGGATTTGATTTCAGAAGGTCGAATGGATCTGGCCGCCTGTACCGGAATCGTTGCTGCTGATGGGGCTTCACGAGCGGAGGGACGTCATTTTGGTGGTATTGCCGATATCGACAGGGCGGCCCGCCTAGAGGAGAACATTGCACTCTGTCGGCTGTTGTGGTCGGGCGAGGAAGCGAATTTTGAGGGACGCTTCAACAGTTATTCAGCGCTTCGCATTCAACCTAAACCTGTACAAGACCCTTGCCCAATCTGGATAGCAGCCAATCCAGCACCTGGAAAGTACTGGGAACGTTCGCTGCGTCGCGTCGCAAAACTGGCTGACGGATTCCAAACCTGCGCGCTAGCCCCTGGAGTCGTGCGTCTCATGGTTGATGACGTCATGAAATTTCGTCAAGAAGAACAGAAGAGTAGTGAGAATTTTCCGATCATGGCATACCACAATGTCAACATCGGGCCGGATAGAGACCAGTGTCTTGTTGAAAGCAAACAGTTTCTCGATGCTTATTACGGCCCGGTCTTTTCGCCGGACCAAGTTCAAGCTTGGGTTGCAGCTGGAACACCCGATGAGGTCATCTCTCAACTCAAAGATCTGATCGATCAAGGCGTCACAGCGATCACCCTCAGACTGACGTCGACACAGCAAGACGCACAGTTCGCTCTTCTCACAGAGCACGTGTTGCCAGCATTCGCGTAATTACCTAAGTTTCTGCCGGCAGCTCGCGTTGAACCTGTCAACTCTGATTCAAAGGCCAAAGTTATCGCCACCTCATAACAACGAAGACCGCCCCTACGGGCGGCCCTCGTTAATAACAACACCAACTAAAAGTCGATGATTTAGCCCATTGTCCGATTGACTGAGCGATTTGTGATGCGGCCACCGTTATTAGCCATGAAGCCAACAAATTCAGCGTTTTGGGCTAGTTCGGCGGAAGCCGCCAAGTAGCCGTCGATGGAGTCGGTGTAGAAAATATTCAGGTAAGAGCCAGTTTGTTCCCCAGCAGCAATCGCTCGAATGCTTCGCATACCGTTCACCCCATGATTAGACGCTACACCCCACACCAGATCACTTAATTGGTCGTTCAAAGTTAGATCATGATTAGCGGACACAGCAGAGACGCCCACTGAATATGCTCCCTCCCCATCTCCACGTTCACCTAGAACTTGTCCGATATTAAGAGCGAGCGGCGACCACCCAGCAGCGCCAAACGCTGACTGTGCCTCAGGGTCGGCGTAGAGGGCTGCTCGTCCGGCGATACTCGCGTCAACCGAGTCCCAACTCGACGTCGCAATACCTGCGCCGGCGAGTTCGCCTGTGAGAATTAAGGACGATGTAACCCGTGAAGAACCTTGAGCCATCAACTTTTCTTTTACTAACGGCGCCAGGGTGCCTATGTGACTCATATCTGCGGACCCGAGGGAAAAAACCATATATGACATAACTTCCAGCTTTCCAAATTTCGATTTCAGTGACCTTGGTTGAAAAGACCAACGAGCGACCCGTGACTGGTCTCCGTCTCTATTTCATGGAGCGGAGACGAAATTGCTGCGGCGCCTAAATGGCCTATATGGCGATGTCGTAGAGCGTGTAGTCGCTCAACACGCTCTTGATAGTCTCGGGTCCGTAACGGTACTCATCTTCGACCTCGGCAAAGGGTGCGTAGCGGTAGCGGCGCTCGTCAGGATGTGCCTGGTGTCGGGCGTCCAGTGCTACTTGCACCACGGCCGAGCGACGCCAGATATGCTCCGCGTCGTAGACCTTCTTGCGGATCTTCTTCTCGTCGAGGGAGATGTTGAGCCCGCCCGAGACACCCAGCACCGACGATTGGGGGTAGAAGCCGAAGGTGATGGACACGCGCGGGTCCGGCGAGGTGTTGGCAAACGAGCCGTGCAACATCTGTCGATTGACGATGGTCACATCGCCGGCTTCGGTCACCAATGGAATGGCATCGGGCAGGCGCTCGCTGCCTTCGTTGGCTGCCACGCGGGCTCGAATATCAATGCGCCCCTCGGTGTGGCTGCCGGGGATGATCCACAACGCATTAGCGGGAGTAGTCCGGTAGACCTGCACTTGGAAGTTGAAACCGTGGATGCCGGGATACCAGTCTGGGTGGTCCCAGTGGGTTGCGCCGTCCTGATGCCACGACACCGACCCCCCCATTCCGGGCTTCTTCACGAAGATGGAGTCGTTGTAGGGCACGAAGTCCGGCCCGTTGATGGCCTCAGCGATACTCAAGAGATCCGGGTGCCCGTATAGGCGAAGGGCCGCAGGCATCGAGGTGCACATCTGCATGAGCAGATGAACCACGCTGTTGGGAGCATCATCATCGGGCGTCGGCTCGCTCATCTTGACGGGATGGCGGCCACTCAAAAGTTTGGTGCCACCCCAGGGATCCGACAGCGGTTTAATGAAAATGTAGGGACTCATCGGGTAGTCGAGCCCGAGCGCGGGACGACCCTGTGCATCGGTGTCGGAGCCCGGGGGCGACGGGGCGCGCTCGATGGTGTCCTCAACGGCGTCGCGTAGTTCGCTGATCTCCTCAGTATCGACAACGCCCTCAAATATATAAAAACCGTTGGTCTCGAAATCGGCGAGGATGCCTGGGTGCAGGTTGCCAGCATTGTCGTAGCGCACCGGCCCGCGACTGCCCAGCAAATCGGCAGCTCGACTGCGTTCGGCGACGTAATCAGTCATCACGGCGGCGTGTTCGTCCGCAGACAATTCGGTGAGTGGCATCTCGTCCCCCTTGATATCTCTGTCACCGATCCTATTAGGTCTATGAACACCTCTGAGAGCCAACCCTAATAACCGGAATATTTGCCTGAACCCACCGAATTAGGCGATACAAGAGCCTGGTAGGTGTCGCCTTGGTTATTCAGCCGTAGCCACTCCGGCCCGCTATGCCCAAAAGCGGCGGCCGTTGCTCAATCGAGATGAGTCGGCCGTGCACCATTGCATATCCGTTGGTGAAGCTTCACACCAGTGTCGTTGGCAAATAGGGACGTATTTCCCTAGCCGAAGCCCTCGGACAACTCCACCATTGACGAGTGTGAATAATTCAACGTGGAGGTTGCCACATGGTCATGAATGTTCAACCGATCGATTCAGTTTCAGAGCGAATTAACGAGATTCGTGGACTAACCGCGACCATCGTAAACCAGGAAATCCTCACCGTTGAAAATATGTTGTGGGCCGACCTGCATCGCAGCGATCTCAATGACAACGACAAGTTGGAGGCGCAATCGCTTCGCGAAAATGTGCGTCAGAAAGTTCGACAGGCCGGATTGTGGGCGCCCCATTTACCAGAAGAGTATGGCGGAGCAGGACTCAATTTTCTCGAACTGGCCTATATGAAAGAGGTCCTAGCCTACGCAGTCGGCGCCGCGGCACTGTTCGGAGTTCAGGCTCCTAATTCGGGAAATCAATCAATTCTGGTGCGCTACGGAACCGACGCACAAAAACAGAAATGGCTGTTGCCGCTTATCAACGGAGACATGGAATCAGGATTTTCTATGACTGAACCCGACCAAGCTGGCTCTGACCCCCGTTCTCTAATGACATCAGCTCGCAGAGAAGGAGAGAGCTGGGTGATCAATGGCCACAAATGGTTCACCTCTAACGGGCTGGCCGCAGATTTCTTTATCGTCATGTGTCGAACCGAGGCCGGTGAACTGTCAGGACCTGCTAACTCAAAAATGACCCAGATTATCGTGCCTAAAGACAGCGAAGGTCTGAAGATAATTAGAGGTATCAGTGTTTGGGGTCACCCGAGTGATCACTGTGAAATCGTTTACGACAATGTCCGCGTTCCTGCAGAAAATCAGCTCGGAGAAGTGGGCCAAGGCCATGCTGCAGCACAAGATCGCCTAGGCGCTGGCCGGATCTATCACTGCATGAATTCGATCGGCCAAATGTGGCGAGCATTTGACCTAATGGTGGAGCGGGCAAAAAATCGCCAAGTCCATGGAGGGTTGCTTAGCACCAAACAACTCACCCAGGCTTCGATAGCTGATTCCTATATGGACATCCAAGCAGCACGTTTGATGACCATTCATTGTGCCGAACAGATGCACGACGGCCATCACCCTCGAACAGATATCTCGGCCATCAAAGTATTCGTACCTGCCGCTTACCAAAGAGTCGTGGACCGGGCAATACAGGTATTCGGGGCCGCTGGTATTACAGATGATTTCCCATTAGCAAACATGTATCAAAGTGCCCGGTCACTTCGGATTGTCGATGGGCCCGACGAAGTCCACAAAATCTTGATCGCCAAAAATGTGTTAGGTCAATTCGAAAGTCGAGGTAGTTGGGATTTTGGAAACTAGCCCACGCCTAGATCAGATAGCTCTCAACGTGACCGCGACGACTGTGTCTCACCTACCAGCCACTACACCGATGACAAATAATCGAGACCCTTAGGCAACATCTGCATTTAGACGGCAACCACCAACATCAAGTTTTCGGTGCCTCTGGCCATCCTGGGACTCCATCATCTCGCTCTACTCCACAAGAGTTCAAGAGTCCGCTCACTAGCCGGTACTGAAGTGCCGCTGCCATGAACTCCAGCACCTCCGAAACCGAGAAGAACTCGGTCAATTTCGTCCACGTAGCATCGGTCACGCAGTCGTCGTCGTATAGGTCGTCGACCATCTCTAACAACGCAATTTCGTCTGCTTCCCAGCCGTGTTCGCTGACAGACTTGGTCAACCAATAAATCTCAGGTGCTGTGAGCCCGACATCAAGCCCGAAGAGCGTGTGTTGACCGAATTCGTAGACCGACTGACAATTCCATCCCATGCGCAAAATGACCATTTCTCGAAGCCGGGGGGATACTGACCCCTTAAAAAGCAACTGGCGTGAGAACCTCCCCACACCAACAGACACCATTTCGTTGTGGGCCAGAGTTGCGGTGACATTTGCAGCATTCACCGCAGAACTCTTCATAGCCTCGTGAGCTTCTTCAAGAGCCTTGGGTAAAGGTTGGACGCGTGCTGTATTGGGGCGATTAGACATGCGCCTAGTATGCCCGCTTCAGTTGTAGGGCCCTGCTGCCGATTCGCCTACTTTGCGAACAGCACGGCGAAGTCGCTAGCGGGTGACCTTTCGGAGAAAGAAATAAAAAGCTGGGACGGTTTAGTCGTTTGGGTTTCTTTTAGCTACCAACTTGGGTGATGATTACTAGTCAGGCAGGGGTGCCTGGGCTTTAAGGCATACCGATGAGGGGGAACGAAATAGTGGTTTCAAAAGATCTGTCTGATGGTCCGCTTACCGGGCTGAAAGTTTTAGACATGACTGTCGCCGTTCAGGGCCCCCATGTTGGAGCATTTTTAAGTGATATGGGCGCCGAGGTAATCAAGGTTGAACCTCCGGGCGGTGAGCTAAACCGGTACGCGCGGGGACCAGGTTTTGACCATGGAATGGAAGTAATGGGCAGCCAGCAAGTCGCTATGAACCGTGGGAAAAAATCGATAGCACTAGATGCCCACACAGAATTAGGAAAGCGAGTTCTTAACGAATTAATAAAAAAATCCGATGTGTTTGTAACAAATTATCGGGCGGAAGCTCTAGACCGAATGAGTTTGAGCTACGACCACCTACGGAGAGTAAATGAACGCCTTATCTACGGGAGAGTTTCCGGGTTTGGGCCAAAAGGGAGAGACGCCGACAAAGCCATGCTGGACGGTGCAGCCCAGGCGCGTGGCGGATTAGCCGCAGTATCGGGCCCCGTTGACGGACCTCCAATGCCACCTGGTGCAGCAATCGCCGACCATTCGGGTGCTATGCAACTGAGCTTAGGAATCATGACCGCATTATTTGCCCGTGAACAAACCGGACGGGGGCAGGAGGTAAACACTTCAGCTCTGGGAACCATGATGTGGCTGCAATCTTGGGAGTTGACGCACACAGCGATGACCGGAGTCTCTTTGACACGCGACGGTCAATACAACCCGAGTATTGCTAGTCCTTATGGGGTCTACCAAACATCAGATGGCGGTTCGTTTCTCTTGGCGGTCGCAATGTCAGATGAGTCATGGGATGAATTTCTTGTTTACGGTGGGAAACCTGATTTAGCTCTTGACACCAGGTGGAATACAGCGGCAAAACGAATTGGAATTCTTGGTGATGGCGATGGAGTCATTGAAGTTCGAGCTGAGCTTCGAGAAGCTTTTGCGTCGCATACAACAGCGGAGTGGGAACTCTTCTTTGGTGAGCAGCCAGAAATTATTTATGAACGAGTACAGAGCTACCAAGAGGTCTTGGTTGATCCTCAGGCGAATGCAAACGATTATCTTGCTGAGGTCACAGTGCCGAACTATGGCACAACTCAAGTCGTTAGCAATGTGGTGCAGTTGAGTGAGACGCCTGGTTTGGGGGCGAGACGTCCGCCGCCATACCTTGGCGAGCACACATCAGAAATAATGTTGGACCTTGGTTTCTCCGGTGCAGAGATAGACCAAGCGCTGGCCCCAATTGAGGCGGCGGCAGCGGAAATCATTGGTTTGGTAATTAACTGAGGTTGGTTTAAGTGCCTCTTAAGTTCAAATCCTGTTCACATGTACAGATACAGACCTATGCATCTCGACATTCAACGGTTGAGGTCTAGTCGACTCGTTCTAGGAAAGCTGCAAGATCTTCTACAAACGGTTCTAAAGCATCGAAATGAACACTGTGGCCGACGCCCTCAAAGTTGGTCGAAGTGACGTCACAACCTTTATCTCGCAATTCGTCCAAATCACTCTCAACGAACAATCCACCCATCTCGGGTACTCCGTAAGCAAAGTGAACAGGGCATTGAATCGCTCGGATCGTGTCGTCTAGATCAAACGACGGGACAGAATCGTCTTCGAAAAAGGTCGTAAAAATCTTGGGGTCCATTTGTAGGACACCATCGGCCATGATCTGGAGTTGTTCATCTGATCTGACATCTCCGAAGGTCATGTCACCGCCAAGGGAGACTCCCGCAATCCTTGCAGCCATTTCCGAACCTTTTTCGTCGGCGGCTAGCGCCTTTCCCAGCTCCACACCAATGTTCTTCAAGGCAGCAATAAAGGCACTTCCTACGTGTCGCTTGTTCGCTGCGAAGTGTGGCGCAATGTCTTCTGAATACAGTCCTGCCACCAGTTGCGGCTTTTCCCCTGCAGCGTAGAAGGCTTGAATTCCGCCCTGTGAATGCCCCACTACCACGCTGCGTCCACTAACTCTTTCTAGGAATTGGCAGGTGTCGGAAACCTGCCCCACCCAGTTTGCATAGTCGCCGCTTCCAATATGAGAAGAACGGCCGTGCCCTCTATGGTCCAGCAGGTATACCGGGCGACTGGTTTCAAGACGCTCAAGAACGGGTTCCCAGGTTGCGGTGGTCGAAGTCACCCCGCCCATAAACACAATGGGGATGCCGTCACCTTCTCTGTATTCGAAACCGAGCCTTACGTCGTCTAGTTGAAGCACACCTATACGCATGTTCGCCTTCACCTTCCTACCCGTATAAGCAAACTGTAGTCCCGCGGCTGTGGGGGTGCCCCAGGCATCAGGTTCACATGTATAGATACAGACCTACAGGTTGACGCTTACAAGCTCTGCGTATCTCTGATTACTTCTCCCGCTCAGCTTCTTAGTTGATGCGTTTGTCATGCAAGCCTGAACGAAGATTTTCGCACTTCTGACATTCGTAAGAGTTATGCCCTTCCCCATGCCCGATGTGATAGTTCTTGTCAGCAATGAGCACACGCGCCTGCGCTTCTGTCATTGTCGGCCACACCTCATGCAAGGGCCGATCGAACCAAAAGTATTTATCCCATGCATCCACATGCACAGTGACCTTGTGTTTTTCCTTACAACTCATGCATCGCGCGACAACGTTTTTAGCTTGCCTGGTCGCAGTAAGAGCAGATTCGTGATGGGCCTCTTCACCCCTCAAAAATACTTCGACGGCGGTCTTAATCTCGGAGAAAGACACTGGCTCAGCAAGCCCGTTGAGCGTTGTCACACCAACAGATTTTTGTGAATCCAGTTCTTGGTTCAGTACAGAAGTCGGAACTATCCAAAAGCGCCATTGGGACAGGTCAGCCACATTTTCATTGGTTGCAGGCACGGCCTCATGTAGACAGAACACGTATATGTCTGCTGTCCGTTGCGGCGGATCATAAGAGCCCCAAGTATCGGAGTCCGCATCCCACCACTGGAGCTGTTTGTGGATGTCGAATCTCGGGGTAGAAGTATTCGCTGGATTCCAGGTTTGACTCAGCCCAGATGCTTTGATTTCGACCCCCATACCTCTATAGCGGAGATCAACGACATCCCATTCTTTACGGACTTCACCAGGGTTGATGACTTCTAGTGCTTGTCCAACCAACCATTCGGCGAAGATGCCACGGTTGCGGTTGTCAACAAGGTTGCCTACCGCCCAGCTGGGAAAGTCACTAATGTCCATTGTTCTCAACCTGGTTTTTCTGAGGTCAACCTACCAGTCACCCGCAGTCGCATACCCCGAAACCGCAATCTCAAGGGGTTTGCAATGGTGGGCAATACAGAAGACACACCGATATCCGTGACTACCTGCAAAGGGCTGGCAATAACAGCCCGGACGCAGGGGTCACGGGAATCGGTGTGGGCGATACAGGAATTGAACCTGTGACCTCTTGCGTGTCATGCAAGCGCGCTAACCAACTGCGCCAATCGCCCTAAGTGCCCGTAACCTATCAGCCATTTTCGGCTACTAGCTATACGAACTTTTGAGGCGGGGACCGGAATCGAACCGGCGTACACGACTTTGCAGGCCGCTGCCTAACCACTCGGCCACCCCGCCGGAGCAGAAGACTGATCGTAGCGAAAGCTACTGCCTGATCCGCAGTTTCTATAAACCATTTGACGAAAGCTGAAGTAGAACTCAAGCTTCTTCAAGGAAATAGCCGAGAGAAATTTGTGTCAACTTCAATGAGCGACGAAGAAGTACCTCCAACCCCTTTAGAACAACTCAGAACAATGGCAGCTGTAGAAACGATGCTCACTGACGATCTCCGTCACATTGAGGTCTACACAATGGATGGACTGCTCAGCTTGTTTTGGCATGGGCCGCCCGAAGCTGAACAGGTCGTAATTGCTTGCGGAGGCGCGATGGGTGGAGTTCTTGGTCCAGCAGACGCGTTGTATCAGGACCTCGGTGTCACCTTCACCGATATGGGTATCGGGCTCATTCGTGTTGGCTACCGAGCACCAAACGACACCGAGAAATGTGTCCACGACCTAGTAGCCGCAGCAGATTTAGCCACTCGAAGCGGCGGACAACGCTTCATCACTATGGGTCACTCATTTGGTGGCGCTCCCGCCCTACAGGCAGCCGTCATTTTGCAGGAACACTGCGCCGGTGTTGTCACTTTGGCAACCCAGTCCGCTGGGTGTGAACCCGCTGAGGACTTAGCCTCGCGAACACCTGTCATTCTGTTCCACGGAGACAAGGACGAGATTTTGCCTCTTCAGGCAAGCGAGCTAGTGAGAATGGTGATCGGAGGAGGAGAACTTGTGCCGCTTCCAGGAGTTGGTCATCTATTGGCAGAAGCAGGGGAAGAAATTCGTAACCGCCTCACAAAATGGATCCCCGAGAAATTCAGAGAACACGCCGAGTAATGATCCGAGATTTTCCAGATGACCCAACTCAACTCGATGCTGACCATCTCACATTCTTGTTCAATGACGGAGGTCTCGCATCACCCAACCCAGGCGTCGAGGTTGAGTCAGTAACCAGCAAACCGTTAGCCGTTGGAAGCGCATTCCTCGGCAGCCTCGCATCAATTGAACTGACATGGGCTGACACCGCCACACAATTACCTACTCGCTTTGTAGCGAAGGTCCCCACTCAAGACCCGGGTGGCCGCACAGTAGGAGCAATGCTCAACGCCTGGGCTCGTGAAGCACAGTTTTATGCACGTCTGGCTCCTCTCATCACCACTTCTGTGCCGACCTGCAGAGCGAATTTCGTTGAAGGCGACAAGACGATATTGATCTTGGATGACCTAGATCCTGCAAGGCCTGGAGATCAGCTACAAGGGGCGTCATCCGATCAAGCTCATCTCGCTGTTGAGGCTCTCGCTCAGTTGCATGCCCCTTTTTGGAACAAACCATTTAACTCAACTCTCGATTGGGTGCCAGGGATTCATGGGCCAGGAGTAGTCGAAGGCTTGGGGCAGGCAATGGCGTCTTCTCTACCTCGATTCGTTACTCGTTTCGGCGATTTACTACCCGATCAAGGGCTTGAGTGGTTACACGTTTTTGTGCCCGTACTCGGCGGTTGGCAAAGGGACCTAATGTCGAAGCCCTTAACAATCACTCATGCTGATTATCGGCTCGCGAACATGCTGTTTGGAAGTAACGGGGACGTCAGTGTTATCGATTGGCAAACGGCGATGTTCAGCGGAGGCGCCACCGATTTATCTTTTTTCTTGGCTACCAATTTGTTAGTGGAGAGCCGCCGCGCATTAGAAGACGAACTCATCAGAACCTATGTCGATACCTTGATTGGTCACGGCGTCGAACCGTCTGAGACCGTCGCTATTCGTGAAGATTATGAGCAAGCTCATCTGTGGTGGATGGGGATGCTCGCCAACAATCTCTCAAACATCGAAACACCAGATGAGGAAAGTCAACAACTGTTCGAGGCCATGCTGACCAGGTTGTATTCCGCAGCGTTAGACGCGAACAGCGGTCGCTTTCTGACAAACTATTAAGTCGTTCCCTATTCGGCTGGCTGTCGCTTACCGAACCCTTTAAAAGTGTCACCAATCGACGTAGTAACCGAAGCCAAATTGCTGCGACCATCAAGCAGTCGCGGCGCTTTGTCCTGCAGGTCACCAACGGTCCAACGACCATCAGTGGCGAGAATGTCCTCGCTCGCTAAAGACCAGCCACCATAGAGGCCCACTTCGTTACCTCCTATGTGGAAAACACCTCCGGTAAACGGGCACCCTTCTGTGGCTAAGTAACCAACCAAGGGACTTATATTGGCCGGGTCGTACAAGTCGAAATCTGATGGGTCTTCAGGAGCTGCGACGACTTCTTCAAGTCCAGGAGTTTGTAGCGTCATCCTGGTCCGAGCGATTGGTGCCAAACAGTTAACTCGAACGCCGTATCGGGCGAGTTCGCCGGCACCCACGAGAGTCATGGCAGCTATTCCGGCTTTAGCTCCCGAATAGTTGAGCTGTCCTAGATTTCCCAGCATTGCTCCAGAAGCGGTGTTAACGATTGCTGCATCAACTTCGACGCCTGCTTTGGTTTGTTCCCGCCAATAGGCAGCAGCCCAACGCGTGGGACAGAAGTGACCCTTCATGTGGACGTCGATAACCGCGTCCCATTCCCCTTCTGTCATGTTTACAACAACTCGGTCCCTGAGAATTCCAGCGTTGTTCACTAGAACATGTAGGTCCCCGAATGCTTCGACAGCGGCGTTCACCATTCGCTGGGCACCTTCCCAGTCTGTAACAGAGTCGTTGTTGGCAACCGCTTCGCCGCCCATGTCGCGAATCTCTTGCGCTGTTTCCTCAGCCGGTCCGGTGTCTTCACCCGAACCGTCCACGCCGCCACCTAGATCGTTGACTACGATTTTGGCTCCTTCGGACGCCATAAGTAGCGCGTGTTCGCGACCAATTCCGCGTCCAGCGCCGGTGATAAGAACGACGCGTCCATCAAGTAAACCCATTGAGATCTCCCTATCGATCGAGTTCTTTAACTCTTTCACAGCAACAACGCTGACCGCACGTTGAAAGCCGTCAATTTTGGCCAGTTAGTTAGTCCAACGAGACGGTTTCGTACCTAACCACAACCGAGCTGGCACCGGATGAAGGTCGTGAGCAAGTCCCATTCTCTTGAGTGCTCTGATGACGAAGTGGGTGAAATCAACTTGGCTTCGTTTAAATCCGTGCCTTGAGGTGCCAGGGAATCGGTGATGGTTGTTGTGCCAACCTTCCCCTAATCCGAACACACCTATCAGCAAGTTGTTTCGACTGTCGTCACTGGTGTTGTGGTGCCGTTTTCCCCAGCGATGACAAACCGAGTTCACTGCGAAAGTAACGTGCCACAACAGCACCGTGTTGATAAAGAACGCCCAAATCACGAGCTGAGGGCCGTTAGTTCCTGTCCATGGCACTAGCCGGCCAATCGCTATACCAAAGAACAAAAGTCCAAAAGCTGTTGAGAGGATCGGCACCCAAGCGTTTCGATCAAGCCACCGCAATTCGGGATACACCGCCAAATCAGAAACTTCACCCATATGGCAAGGGTCAGCATTGGGGCGGGTCAACCAGCCATGGTGAGCAATCCAAAAGCCTTCTACTTTGGGCGAGTGAATATCACCCGCCTGGTCCGATACTCGGTGATGCCTCCGATGATGAGCAACCCACCACAGGGGTCCACCTTGCGCTGCGCTGGTACCAAGCCAGGCTCCCGCGAACTGGATAACTCGGCCTGTCTTGAATGCGTGATGGCTGAATTTTCTATGGTAAAAGCCGGTAATTCCGAAGCCTCGCATTACGTACACCACGGCTGAGACGGCCAAGGCAAACCAGCCCACTCCGACCATCAAAACAAATAGACACGAGAGGTGAACTGCCGTGTATGGGAAAGTGAACTTCAGGAACCGAGCAAGATTCGGTCGATTGAGGTCTACCGAGGCAGGTGCAGCCAATTGATCTCCTCAGGCCTTGTCCGTGGGTCATCCCAAGAACCTAAGCCGACAATACATGGTGTTGGAACGATTACCGAATCGCGACTGGGGAGAAAAGTAGTTGCCCTCAATCTCTCAGGATTGAGGGCAACCATTCTGAGCGGATGACCGGATTCGAACCGGCGACCTCAACCTTGGCAAGGTTGCGCTCTAGCCAACTGAGCTACATCCGCAGCAATGGGTCACTGTACCAAGCTAGACCTCGCGCTCAACTGATCAACACAGTTGACTTCAGGAATCCGGGGATGGCCGCAGATCAATAGCCAGGTTAAGGATGCCATTCTCTATCGTCGGTGACGCATCGGCGATTATGGAGAAATCCATGAAGTCTCGTTCAGCTTGTTCTATAAACAATCGCCGTTCCTCCCCACCTACGGCGGGAAGATTTCGCTTCTTCACGGCTTCTGCTCGCTCTCGAAAACGATCAATCATTTCTTGGGGGTTGAATCCATCGGCCATCGCCTGAACCTAGTCCGGGCTCGGCTTGTCGCGTTTCATTATTTTCGTTCGCGTCGTTTTCTTCAACAACAGAGAAGACCAGATCAGGGGGAACATACGGCGAACGCGAGGGTGGAAACGTCTTACGCCAGACCTTGACGAAGACAGCCGTCAAACAAAGCGACACCAGGAACAAGGCTGCTACTAAAAGCCACCACTTTTGCGCACCTGTCCCAACAGCTGTTTGTGACTGTTGGGACAGCAAAGATAGACGCGACACAGCTTTAGAGTAGCTAGCTCAAATCAAAGCTGGTGTTCAGGACACCACCATGAAGTTCGACCAGCTACCTTAACTCGCTCTAATTGAGTGCCATCTGTTGGGCATATCCCGTTTCTGGTACGTTCCGATTGCAAGTCCCCCATATGTGATCCGCCGCGTTTAGCTAGGTCTTTAATGGTGCTTCGGATTACTCGCGTAACTCTCCCTATTTCATCAGGGTCCAACGAACAACTAGCCCTTGTTGGCGCTAAGCAGCTTCTCCACAAGATCTCGTCGCATAGCAGATTCCCAATACCCGAGATTTTTGCCTGGTCTAAGAGCACTGCTTTGATAGAGGCCTTGCTCCCCTTGAACAACTCATTTAGATAATCATTTGATATCTCCATTGCATCTGGTCCTAGCGAACTCTCTTCAGGATCCAATTCGACACTCCCAAAACTTCGCGGATCAACCACGGCGAGGGCCCCTCCCCGATCAAAGTTCATGGCGAAACGGATATGTTGCTGTTGGACCTCACCGGTCGTGTACAACAATTCGTTAATCGTTGCTTCACCGTCCACCATGAGTCTCCCAGTCATACCAAACCTGAGTCCCACGACTGCAGTTCCTATCTCCAATAGCAGTAACTTTCCTATCCGTCGCGCATCAATCAATGGATTTCCACATATCGCCGATCGCAGTTCTGTTAGATGTGTTCCTCTTTTGAGATAGTTCTGACTAGATACCGAGACCGAGGAGACTGTTCGACCTAGGGCGCGGGTCGCTGCTTTCCGGTAAAGCTCGACTTCAATCAATTCGGGCACATGATGACGGTAGCGGCAGACGCTTCTATGATCCGACCGTGGAGCTACGACGCATTGGAGAACTTCTGGTATCTGAGGTAGGTCTCGGCTGCAACAACTTCGGTACTCGAATCAATCAAGAGGTAACTGACGAAGTTTTTGCGGCTTGTTTGGATAACGGGATTAACTTTTTCGATACAGCAGATGTTTATGGTTCGGGTGCTTCCGAGGAGATGCTCGGGCGCGCCATGAAAGGCCATCGAGATCAAGTGGTTATCGCAACCAAGTTCGGTCTGAGAGATATAGATCTCGGATTGACTGGCGGGAGCGCTGAATGGGTCAGACGTTCAGTTGACAACAGTTTGCGCAGGCTTGATACGGACTGGATTGATCTATTCCAAATACATACGCCTGATGATCAGGTCCCTGAGCGTGAGACACTTGAAGCTCTTCATGATTTGGTGGTGGCGGGCAAAGTCCGTGAAATTGGTTGCTCCAACTATGACGCCGAACGCCTTGATGCCGCCATTGACGTTTCGGAGCGGGAAACTCTCACTTCGTACCAGACCGTACAAAATCGTTACTCCCTGCTACACCGAGAACCCGAGGCTGAAGTATTTGAAGTCTGCCGCGAACATAATCTCGGTTTCCTCCCCTTTTTCCCGCTTGAATCAGGACTCTTGACAGGCAAAGTGACACCTCAAGGGCCACGTCCCGGGACACGACTTGCCGAATGGCCACAGGACCGCCTCGACCTTTTTATAACGGAACGTAAGCTGCTTACCGTGAGAAGACTCACCGAGTGGTTACGCAACAGAGATCGTTCCCTTCTTGATCTCGCTTTTTCTTGGTTGTTATCTAAACCTGAAATCCCGAGCGTGATTGCGGGAGCAACCAGCGCAGAACAAGTGCGAGCAAATTCACAAGCATCAGGATGGCTTCTCAACAAGGTTGAGCTATATGAGGTCGATGATCTTTTATCAACCTCCACTGACTAGAGAAAGCGTTTGGCTGCCCTAGGCGATGGATCCTTTCGCCACTTTATCTATGAAGTCTCCCATCGGAGCTCCAGTTTGCTCCGGCTCGGTCAGGAAACCGTCATGGCCGTTGTCGCTATCTATATCGATATGTTCGACTGGCACGCGCCCTTTGAGAGCGTCGACTACCCGAATTTGTTGGTGACGCGGGTACAAAAAGTCTGTGCGAACGCTCATGAGCAGACTCGGGCATGTGATTCGTTTAATGGCCTGTTCAACGCCGCCACGACCGCGGCCAATGTCGTGAAGGTCCATCATCTTGTTCAAAACTAGGTAGGTATTGGCATCAAAACGCCACTGAATCTTTGCGGCTTGGTAATCCAGGTAGCTTTCAACATCGAATCGGTGATCCATTCGAAAAGGTTCCACAGGGTCGTTGCTATATCTATCGAAACGTCGATCGAACTCTTCGTCACTTCTGTAATGAATCATCGCTATCCGTCGCGCATTGGCCAAACCTAGATGGGGGCCCTCCCCCGGCTTCGCGTCGTAATAATGACCGTGCTTATAGGCAGGGTCATCAAGAATTGCTTGCCTGCCAACTTGGCTCCAGGCAATCTGTTGAGCCGATGCGGCGGCTGTCGACGCGATAATCACCAGAGATCCGCAACGGTCGGGGTAACTAGCTGCCCATTCCAACGCTTGCATGCCTCCCATCGACCCCCCAACAACAGCCATCCATCGTTGAATTCCTAAATGCTGCGCGAGGGCTCTTTGAGACCTAACAACATCTCTGATTGTTACGACCGGGAAGTCGCCACCCCATCGCTTACCTGTAATCGGGTTTATCGAAGCAGGTCCTGTAGTTCCCTGACAGCCACCTAAAACATTCGCGCAGACGACGAAGAAACGATCTGTGTCAAGCGGTCTTCCGGCACCAATGAAATCATTCCACCAGCCAGGTGTCGGTTGACCAGGGCCCGCTTCTCCATGGGCATGGGCGTCGCCTGTGAGGGCGTGGCAGACAAGGATCGCATTGGTCCCCGCGGCATCTAGATTGCCCCAAGTTTCGTAGGCAACTTGAGGGTTCTGTAACTCAGCGCCGCTTTCAAGCACATAGGGGCGATCTGGCGCCAAGTCAAAGAACTGCCTATCTCCGTTCGGCATTTTTTCGAACCAGGCGCCAGACGCGGGAGGAGAATCGATGGCAGAAGATTCGGGGGTGTTAGATGCGTCAGACACTGTTGCTCCGGGGCTGAACTAAAAGGCTACCTGAGGGCTTACCCACAAGGTCAAGGCCGTTTTTCGGGGAGTCGAGAAATCCACCATGAAAGAAGCTCTTCGGAATCTGCGTCATACGCCTGATTCATCACCTCTCCGAACCGAATAGAAACAGTTTCATCAGCTCGTTCTTCTTGCATTTTTCGAGCCAAATATGCTCCCTCATCCCAGCTTTCAGAAGGTAACGGCATAGGAAGATCAGCCAACAAAGATGCCCTGATACGGATTGTTGTCTGGCTCAGGCCCGTCCCAGCGGCCACACATGCAAGCCATGCGGATGCCGCCGGAGAGGCTACTGCTGCCATCAAATGCCACAACTGAGTTTCTTTCATCGGAGTAACTGACAACAACGGAGTCGATGGGAGCAAATGGCCTCCAGTGTCGGCAAAACATTCAACTACACGGGTTTGAGTTGCAACCAAAAGTTTTGGCCTCAACTTCTGCTCTAACCACTTCTTCAACTGCGGCGGTGGGTTATCTTCTATCTGAATCACCGGCTGTTCAAATTGTTGTTTGGCAAACCGAGTGCGAATCTCTCCATGCATGAAGCGGAACGGGTCGATGAGCCCGACAGTCGCGAGTTTTGGTCGAAGGTCTTCCAAGTCAGCCTCCTCCACTCTCTCCGCCAGCCAGTAGTAGGCGTCGCGGAAGTCTGCGCTGACTGATGCTTGCTCACCTAAAGTAACGCCAGTCGAAAGGTTGACCGTCGGCGTTCCATTCGCTGCGGCAAGCAGCCTTGACCACTGTCCTGCTGTCGCCGAGGGCACCTCAAGAATTTCTCGCGACTCGTGACTAATTACTCTGCAATTGCGAGCCTGTTGCTGTCTAAGTATCGGTGCTACTACTTCAACAGCTGCTACATCAAATACGGACCTACCTCCGACCCATAGATCATTCAACGGCAATCTCTCATCGATCCACTCTCTTGCAAGTCGACTCGAATCAGATCCCAACAAGGAGGCGGGAAGAATTAATGCAACTGTTCCATTGGTGCTAGTCAACTCAACACCTAAGAGAAGAAACAGCATGCTCTCGTCGACATAAGCCGTATAGAGATCGCCGAATCTCTCTTTGAGGGCCTTTGCCCGCATCGAGTCCCTCGCTGTCTCCGATTTCAGTTGTCCAAGAAACGGTGGGTTTCCGATTACCACATCACATCCGCCATACCAATCATCTGGAACATCGAGAAGGCCATCTCCCACAATTAATTGGTCTGTCGTCAGCCATTGGTTTCCTCGCCACGCCGCCCACAATCGCAAGGTGGTTCGCGCAACTTCAACCGTCAGTGGGTCGATATCGATTCCTCTTAGGCTGTTCATGACCGAGGGCACAGATTCACCATTGTGAAACTTCTGCTCTGCGGCGGCAAGCAGGAAAACACCTGGTCCAACTGCTGGATCGCAGACACTATCTCCTGCACCGATGCCGACTTCGCGCACTATCTCCTGTGCTACCGAATAGGGAGTGAAGACCGCTCCACTCGTTCGGTGATCATCCAAATCTCTCTCGCGGAGCTGGCCTAACTCAGCTATTTCATGTATCAATTCCTCGTCTGTATCACCAGCTTCGAGACGTTCGATTAGAGAATCAGCTGCCATGGCAACAGTTAATGGCATAGCCACCTGATCAAGCTTCAAACTTGGTGATGTACCCACGTTGGAAGGTCGTCCAGTCTGGGATCGTTAGAAAAGATCTCATGAAGCGGAAGCTTTAGTCCAAGCCGGCGTTGGAGTTGACGAACTTGCAGCTCCTCATCCCAGAGGAACATGGTGACGGCGGTACCAGCCGCGCCGGCTCGGGCTGTTCGTCCTGAGCGGTGCAAGTAGGTCTTGTGGTCTTCGGGTGGGTTGTAATGAATTACCACGTCGACATCGTCAACGTGGATGCCTCTCGCTGCCACATCTGTCGCTACCAGGGCTTTGAGATCACCGTTGCTGAAGTCTTTAAGAGCTTTTTCTCGTTGCGATTGTCGAAGATCACCATGAATTGCTGCAGCTTTGACTCCTTCAGAACGAAGTTCCCGTTCGAGTTGGTCGGCACCTCGCTTGGTTCGCGTAAAGAGCATGGTTTTGGTGGCTTGACCAATGATGCGAGCTGCGACTTGAACTCGATTCATTTTGTGGACGGACATAAAGACATGGCCCATTTCATTCACTGTTACTTCGGGCTCGTCAACTTCGTGGAATACGGGGTCCGTCAGATGACGTTTGACTACCGTGTCCACGGCGCCATCCAATGTTGCTGAGAAGAGCATCGTTTGATGGTCAACCTGTATATGCCGGAGAATCCATTCAACTTGTGGAAGAAACCCCATATCCGCCATGCGGTCGGCTTCGTCAACAACAACACATTCCACTAAAGCGACATCCATTGCTTTTCTATCGATCAGGTCGATAAGACGCCCAGGAGTGGCAATGATGATGTCGATTCCCTTGTTGATGGTTTCAATTTGTTTGTCGATATTGGTACCCCCGTAGACAGCAATTGTTCGTAGCTGGCGAACTCGAGCGAGCGGGTCAACCACGCCTGTTATTTGGTTGGCCAGTTCACGTGTGGGGGTCAACACCAAAGTGGTGGGCTTTCCTTCTTGGTTTCTTTCCGTGTGAGCTATGGCGGGCAAGCTGAAAGCAAGAGTCTTCCCAGACCCGGTCTTTGCCTTCCCACAAACATCTCGTCGGGCCATTGCATCTCCAATGGCGAGGGTCTGGATGGCGAAAGGCGCCTCGATGCCCTGTTGAGCTAATGCATCTATCAAATCTTGAGGAACACCAAGTTCTGCAAAGGTCGTTGTCAAGGGGGTGAACTTTCGACTACTTGACGCCGAACAGCCGGCGTATGCGGAGGCCACCTAGCGGTGACTAGTTGCGTGTTAAACCGAGCAAAAGTCAACAGCGACTGAGTACTAGGGTACTCGCCCCTCGCTTGGTAACGGGTTTAGTGCTCGCGATACCTGAGGACCTTTCCGCTACCCACCTGAGTGTGCGTTCCGTTATCAAAGGCCAAATGACCATTAACCCAAACGTTTCTTATACCAAGAGATTCTCTTTTGGGGTCTTCATAGCTAGCGACATCAACCACTACGTCAGGATCGAACAGCACCAAATCTGCCCAATTGCCTTCGGTAATTCTTCCTCGGCCACTTAGGCCATGGACATCACAAGACAGCGAGGTCATTCGTCGGACAGCACTCTCTAAGTCCAGAACGCCTTGCTCCCTTACATAGCGACCCAAGACACGCGTGAGTACGAAGGAACGGGTCTCGGGTTGGCTCTCGTTAAATCCCTTGCGGAAGAAATGATGGG
>PVBE012924791.1_pt1 | contig 22918 bp, 16 predicted proteins | sample 1631181 | NCBI WGS metagenome assembly PVBE01 (sample SAMN08397723, study PRJNA350692) | Marine metagenome, whole genome shotgun sequencing project. | isolation source: water | place: Pacific Ocean | collected 2012-04 | reverse complement strand
TTGAGATAGCAGGATCTCGGCTTCTCTCAGTTTGGATATGATCTGCTCAGGTGTATGTCGCTTCTTGCTCATCTACATCCCCCCAAATTGGGCGGTCACACCGAAAGAGTATCTAAAATCCTCTCATTCAGCATGGACCGGTTTGGAGGGGGAGGATCACTCTCAACGCTCCTTCACGATGTCGGCAAGGTGGGGATTCCCGACGGCATCCTGTTCAAGCCGGGCCGCCTCGAGCCCGAGGAGTACGGGGTGATGAAGACCCATTCGCGCATCGGCCAGGATACGTCCCGGAAGGCGCAGGCTCATATCGGAGACGACAACTTCCTCTCGCTCGAGGTGGACATTGCCGGCCATCACCACGAGCGATGGGACGGGAAGGGGCATCCCTCCGGGCTCAAGGAAGACGAAATTCCTTTCGCGGCGCGAATCGTGGCGATCGCCGATGTGTACGATGCTCTGGTCTCGCCGCGGGTATACAAGGCGGCGTGTTCGCACGAAGAGACGATGAAATACATGATCGAAGGCGGGGGCACCCAGTTCGACCCCATTCTGACCGAAGTGCTCGGCGAGCAGGGCGAGGCGTTCCGGAAAATCCGGGACACCTGGGAGGAGTAGTCCCCTTCCGCCCCGAATTACTCGCCTCGACTCCTTAACACTCCAGTACAACCTTGATGGCGTTGTCTTTTTTTCCGCTGAACACATCGAATCCTTCCACGAATTCCTCGAGCTGGAAGGTATGGGTATTGATGGGGCCGCTGTCGATGCGTCCGCTTTCGTATGCGCGGACCGCGCGTTCGACGGAGTAGTCTCCTTCTCCCCTGATGCCGTAGATGGTGATTTGATCGAGCGGGACGCGGTTCAGGGGCGCGGTGGGCTCCTCGCCTATCGTGATTCCGAGCAGGAGTACGCGCCCGCCCCGCCGCACCCGGCGGATGCATTCGGCCTGGAGAGCTCCGACGCCGGCCGCTTCGATCGCGAGGTCGGGGCCCCCCTTCCAGCCCCGCTCGGCCAGAATCACGTCCAAATCCTCGCTTCCGGCGCACACCGTGACCTCGGCGCCGAGTTTTTTGGCGACCTCGAGCCGCGATGGAAGGGTGTCCACGATGCAGACCTCCCCCGCGCCGAGAAAGCGGGCAAACTGCATCGTCAGCAGCCCGATGGCTCCGGCCCCGTAAATCAGAACCCGGTCGCCGGTCTCGATTCCGCAGGTCTCCACGCCGACGATGGCCGTGCCCGCCGTCGTCATCAGCGTTCCGGTCGTGAAGGGCATGCCCTCGGGTAGGCGGTGAAGGAGCCTCACCGGCACCACGCATAGCTGCGCGAAGCCGCCGTTGGTCGTCATCCCGATCTGGCGGTGAAGGGGCCGGCGGCCGTAGTTCTCGCATATGGTGTAGAATCCGCGCATGCAGTTGCAGCACCGGCCGCACCCTGCGTGGCTCTCGGTGGCGACCCGGTCGCCGGGGGAGAACTCATCCACGAGCTCGCCGGCCGAGACGACCTCGCCGGTCCACTCGTGCCCCGGGATGAGGGGATAGACCACACCTGGCATCTTCCCCTCGATCAGGTGGGTATCCGATCCGCAAAAGCTGCAGGCCTTGACGCTCACGAGCACTTCATCTGGCCCCGGCTCGGGCTCGGGCATATCCTTCACTTCATAGGAATGGGGTTTTTCGACGTAAACTGCGCGCATGAAAAGTCTCCTTTATAAACAGGGGATGAATGAGATTTATCACAGAGGAGGGCCCCGGCGGCAAGTGGGGGCGGGCTCCGGGACTCCGGCCCCTCCGCCTTGAGGAAGAGTGCGCAGAATGCCATATTGAAGATATGATACTACTAAACGTGGCCACCCGGAACCTCGGGTGGCCAATCCCTGATTTTTTCGATTATCGATAAGCGGCTCTCGAGTCGGGAGGAGAAACAATGGTGCCCCCCATGAACATTGTAGGCAAGCGGTATCCCCGGGATGACGCCCCCCAGGGAGTGTCCGGGGGGAGTAAGTATGTGGACGATTTAAATCCTCCGGGTGTCCTTTACGGGGCGGTTCTCAGGGCGGGAAGGGCCCACGCGCGCATCCTCGAGATCGACACCTCCCGCGCGGAGCGCTCCGAGGGGGTGGCTCGTGTCCTGACGGGCCGGGATGTTCCTAAAAACGCCTACGGTCTCTACGTCGACGATCAGCCCGTTCTCTGCCTGGACCGGGTCCGCTACGAGGGGGATCCCGTTGTCGTCCTTTGCGCCGAGAGCTGGGAGGCGGCCGCCGAGGCTATCCGGAAGGTCCGGGTGGAGTATGAGGATCTTCCCGCCGTCACCGACCCCGAGGAGGCGCTGAAGCCGGGGAGCCCGATCCTCCACGAGTCGAACCCGGGCGGAAATCTCTTGCTCGAATGGAAGGTCCGGCGAGGAGAGATGGAGCGAGGGTTCGCCGAGGCGGACTTCATCGTCGAGGAGCGCTACCGCTCCCGCCCGCAGGAACACGTCTCGATCGAGACCCATCACTGCATGGCCGAGGTGGATTCTTCCGGAAAGGTGACCATCTATGTTTCCTCCCAGACGCCCTACATCATGCGGGCGAATCTGAGCAAAGTGCTCAAGCTTCCCATTTCGCGCCTCCGGATCGTGGGGTGCAAGGTGGGGGGCGGCTTCGGCGGAAAGCACGAAATCCTGCTTGAGCCCTTCGCCGCGCTCTGCGCGATGAAGACGGGGCGTCCCGTGAAATTCCGGATGTCGCGGGAGGAGGAGTTCACCGCATCGACCATCCGGCACTCCCTGATCATGGACTACAAGACAGGCGTCAGCCATGCGGGGGAGATCACCGCCCGCGAACTCAAGATCATTCTCGACGGCGGCGCCTACGCCTCCTTCGGGGAGACAACCGCCTCGAAGGCCGCACTCATGGGCGCGGGGCCCTACCGAATCGACAATCTTTTTGTGGATGCCTCGCTGGTCTATACGAACAACGGTCTCGCCGGCGCCGTGCGCGGGTTCGGCGTCACCCAGACCACCTACGCCTGCGAGAGCCACATGGACACCATCGCCCGGCGGCTCGAGATGGACCCGCTCGATTTCCGCCGGCGTAACGCGATCCGCGAGGGTGACTCTGCCCACAGCGGCGACACCATCCGGAGTTGCGGGCTGGAGGAAACGATGGAGGCCGTCGCCCGCGAGGTCGGCTGGAACGCCATCGGCAAGGGGCGGCTCTCCCCCTGCGGAACCCGCCGCCGAGGCCGCGGGTTGGCGGCCATGATCTATCCGGTCGGCTTTACGGCGACGAACAACCCGAGCGCGGCCTTCGCGCGGGTGAACGAGGACGCCACGCTGACGCTCTGGAGCGGAGTGGTGGACATGGGCCAGGGCGCCCATACGATTCTGCGCCAGATCGCCGCCGAGGAGATGGGTGTCCCGCTCGAGGCCGTCCAGATTATCTCGGGCGATTCGGATATCGCCCCGCTGGACTTAGGCTCCGTCGCCAGCCGCGTCACCCATATCGCCGGCAACGCCGTCCTACGGGCGGTGGGCAAGGTCAAGGCCCAGTTGGCTCGAAAGGCGGGGGAGATGCTTGAAGCTTCTGAAAAGGACATTAAAATCGAGGATTCCACCGCATTTGTCGAGGCAGCTCCCGAGCGCAGCCTCCCGCTCTCGGAGGTGGCCCTGAAGTGCCACAAGGACGGGGAGATTATCATAGGAGAAGACACCTATAATCCCCCCGATCTCCATCTGGACAAATCGACTGGCCAGGGAAAGCCATACGACTGCTATGTCTTCGCGACTCACGCAGCCGAGGTGGAGGTGGACACCGACACCGGCGAGTACCGGGTGCTTCGGCTGGCGGCGGCCCACGACGTGGGCCGGGCGGTGAACCCGATGAACGTGGAGGGCCAGATCGAGGGTGGAGCGCTCCAGGGCTATGGTTTCGGAATGATGGAGCGAATCGAATTCAAGGGCGGGATCGCCCAGAATCCCAGCCTGGAGGGATATATGATCCCGACCTCATTGGACGCTCCCGGCGAAATGAAGGTCATCGTCGTGGAGACCCATGAGCCCTCGGGCCCCTTCGGGGCCAAGGGCGTCGCGGAGCCCGCGCTCAATCCGACGACGCCCGCCGTGTTAAACGCGATTTACGATGCCGTCGGCGCCAGGGTTCAGGATCTTCCTGCGACGCCGGAAGCGGTTCTCCGGGCGATGCCCGGCCGGAACGGCGGCTGAGACGGTTAATTCAAGAACATTTTCGATCCGGTTCAAGGAGGAGTCTCGATGGTCGATTTTAAGCTCACCGAACAACAGGTCATGCTCCGCGACATGGCGCGGAAGTTTGCCCAGGAAGAAATCGTTCCCGTCCGCGCCGAACTCGACCGCGAGTCCGACCCTCACGACGGCTTCTCCTGGGAGTTGCTCCGCAAGGCGGACGCCCTGGGCCTGCGCACCTTATCCCTCAAGGAGAAGGACGGCGGCATCGAGGCCGATATCATCACGCGCTGCATCGTGGGCGAGGAGCTTGCGACGGGCGACCTGGGCTTCGCGGTCTGCCTCGATCAGATCTGGAAAATTTCGGGGGCCATCGAGAAGCTCTGCAACGATGAGCAGAAGGAGCGTTTCATCCCGATGTTCCGGGACGACCCCGAGTGCGTCCTTTCGATCGGGGTCACCGAACCCTCGGGCGGGTCGAACTACATACCGCCCATAGAGCGCAAGGAGACGCTCCAGACGCGTGCCGTGCTCAAGGGCGATCAGTGGGTGATCAACGGCTCGAAGTGCTTTGTCTCGAACGCGGGCCTCTCGAAGATCTACCTCGTTTTCGCCATGACCGATCCTGACAAGCCTTTCTACGAGCGCTTCAGCGCGTTTCTCATCACCAGCGACGCGCCGGGTTTCTCCGTCGGCAAGACCGAAGACAAGATGGGCCAGCGCCTCGTCTGGAACAGCACCTTCAACTTCGACGACTGCACGGTTCCGGCGAAAAACCTGGTTGGCCGCCGCGGAGGGGGGATGCCCGATGTGCTCAAGTTCCTGGCCGAGGAGGGGAGCAACATCCAGGCCGGTGCGACCGTCCTGGGCACGGCGCGGGCCGCCTACGAAGCCGCCGTCGAGTACGCCAATGAGCGCTTCATCGGCGGCAAGATCATGATTCACCACCAACTGACCCACCACAAGCTGGCGAGCATGAAAATGCGCCTCGACGCGGCGCGCTCCTACCTCTACCGGGCGGCCTACAACATCGACTCGCCCGATGAGGAAAGCGACTACTCCATGGCGCCGCTGGCGAAGGTCTTCGCAGCGACATCCGCCTTCGACGTGGCCAAGGAGGCGCTCGAGTTGTTCGGGGCCTACGGCTATATGAAAGATCTTCCGATGGAGAAATACCTGCGCGATGCGGCGAGCTTCCTGCACTCGGACGGCGTGAACGATGTCCTGCTTCTCCGGGCGGCGCGCCTGCTCTACGATCTGCCCGCGGAGATGTATCAGTAGGCGGATAGCGGGGGTGGGGATTCGCCGGGCCGAAGCGGCCATCGGCGGCCGGTCTTGTCAGGGAAGGATATTCCGCACTTCCCGCCGAAGGGTTTCGAACTCGATGGGTTTGGCTATGTAGCTGTCGGCGCCGGCCTGGAGGCAATTATCCTTGTCCTCGGCCATGGCCTGAGCGCTTACGCCGAGAATGGGAATGTCCTTTGTCTCGGGGTTCTGTTTGATCCGGCGAATCGCTTCGAATCCGTCCACGAACGGCATCCGGAGGTCCATGATAATGAAATCGGGGTGGTCCCGGCCGAGGGCGTCGAGGGCTTCCTGGCCGTTAAATGCGGATTGTATTTGACCCGCCGATCTCATCAGCATTTTCATCAACTGGTGATAGTCCGCCAGATCATCGACGACGAGGACCTTCCGTCCCCTCCAGGGGGAATCGGAGCGAGCCCGGACGGCGGTGGGGCTGGTTTCCCCGCCGGCGGCTTCTCGATCGGGCGAGAGCGGGACAGCGAATATGAATGAACTTCCTTTCCCGGCCTCGGATTCCACCCAGATTCTCCCGCCGTGAAGGGCGAGGAGCTGTTTGATGAGGCTGAGGCCGATTCCCAGCACGCCGGTTTTCCGCCGGTGACCACCCTCGACCTGCTCGAAACGATCGAAAATGGACTCGTGAAGGTCGGGACTGATTCCTAACCTCTCGTCGCTGACGCTTACCCGGACCTCGTCACCGTGGGCCGTTTCGGGCGAGCACGTCTTCATCGAGAAGCATGTCCGGTTGGAGGTCTTCGAGGTTAATGACGCCCAATTGATGGCCTCGCGGAAGTTGGATTGCTATGCCGGGATCAAGAAAATGGATCCTCTGGGCCCGGGGACGGAGGGCATTGAATAGCGAAAAAGAGCGATATATGCACTCTAATCAACGCTCCCAAACTCCGGCCCAAAATGCAAGCCGATATTAGTTCATTTCGAAAAATATTGGAACTCGGTGCGTATTAATTAAGAAAATTCAAATATTTATCGTATAATCCGGGAGAAACCTTATCGAAAAAATTTAGCCCCTTTTACAACAAGAACGGAGAGATTCGTGGCTGAAGCCAAGGATATGGGCGGTGTGGTGGTGGGCCAGAACATGACCTTTATGGACGCTCTCGAGAAGGCCTCGGGGGAGCCATTGTACCTGGACGATCTTCAGCTTCCGGGAATGCTGGTGGGATTCGCCCTCAGGAGCGAGCACGCTCACGCGAAAATTCTCTCGGTGGACGCCGGGGCCGCCCGGAGAGTCGAGGGAGTGGCAGCGGTTCTCACCGGCGCGGATCTCGAGGGCGAGCCGCGGCAGACGCCCCACAAGCGGGGCGTGCCCATGATCGCCCGCGACCGGGTGCTCTACATGGGCGATGTCGTGGCCCTCGTCGCCGCGGAGGGGGCCGCCGCCGCCAAGGAGGCGATGCGCCTGATCAAGGTGAAATACAAGCCCATGCCGACCATCGACGACCCGCGCGCGGCGCTCGACAAAGGCGCTCTCCGGCTGTGGCCCGAGGGCAACATGCTCAATCACGGTAAAATCCGCAGGGGAGACATCGAGGAAGGTTTCAAGGCCGCCGACATCATCGTCGAGAACGTCTACCGGACACCGGCGGTCGATCATCTCTACATGGAGGTCGAGGCGGGCTGCGCCGCGCCTCTCCCGGGCGGGGGGATGCAGGTCTGGTGTTCGACCCAGCAGCCCTTTCTCATGCGCTCGAACGTGGCGCGTGTTCTCGGCCTTCGGGCCGAGTCGGATGTGCGCTTCATCCAGACCTTGCCGGGCGGCGGTTTCGGGGGTAAGAACGAGGCGAGCCTGGACGTCACGCTGAGGGCGGCCCTCCTGGCCCGGGCGACAGGAAGACCGGTCAAGCTGGTTTACTCGCGCGAGGAGAGCCTGATCGCCTCCGCCAAGCGCCACAGCTCGATAATCCACTACCGCACGGGCGCCACAAAGGAAGGCCGGCTGGTGGCCTCCGAGGTGGAGGTCTATCTCGACAAGGGCGCCTATGCGGCGAGCGGGGGAGACAATCCGCCCGCCTTCAAACGGGCGACTTACCATTCCTGCGGCCCCTACGATGTCCCCAACGCCAAGGTGGATGTCTACTGCGTCCATACCAACAATCCTTATGGGGGGCAGATGCGCGGGCCCGGCTGCCCCCAGGTTCACTTCGCCGGCGAGCAGCAGATGGATCAACTCGCCCGGGCCCTGGGCCTGGATCCGATCGAGTTTCGGCGTATCAACGGGCTCAAGGAGGGTTCGAGGACGGCCTGGAATCAGCGCCTCGACGAGAGCGTGGGGCTACTCGAGACGCTGGAGAAGGCGGAGGCGGCCTCGGGGTGGAAAACCCGGAGCGGCGGCTCCCGCCGCGCGGCCGACGGGCGGTTGAGGGGATTCGGGGTGGCGAGTTGCCTCTACGGGACGGGAAACGCCTACTCCGCGGCCGAGGCCTATATTTTCCTCACCTCGGAGGGGAAGATCCGAATCGCCGCCGGGGTGGTGGATTTCGGTCAGGGCTCAAAGACTGTGCTCTCCCAAATCGCCTCGGAGGTGCTCGACATTCCCTACGGCGAGTTCGTGATGGGCGTCGTGGACACGGCGATCGACCCCTTCGGCGGGACGAGTTCGAGTTCTCGGGTGACGATGCAGGGAGGCAAAGCTGTCTACAACGCCGCGATCAAGGCGCGCGAGGAACTTTTGCGGCTCGGCGGGCGGCTGCTCGATGTGGACCCGGAAGATCTCGAGCTCTCGGGCGGGGTGGTCCGCTCGAAGGGGCATCCCGGCACGCAGGTTACCCTCGCCGAGATGGCGGCGGCCTTCGTCACCGACGAGCTCAAGCAGATCGGCGTCGCCGACCATATCCCCCCGGCCGCGGCGACCGACAAGGAAACCGGTCTCGGCCAACCCTACGAGGTCTACGGGTTCGGGACGCAGATCGCCGAGGTCCTCGTAGACCCCGGCACTGGCGAGATCGAGGTGGCCGGCGTCTGGGCGGCGCACGATGTCGGCAAGGCCATCAGCCCGATGGGCGTCGCCCAACAGATCGAAGGCGGCGTCTACATGGGCCTGGGTTTTTGCCTGATGGAGGAGATCGTCCAGAAAGATGGGCGGATGTTCAATCCCGACATGCACGGCTACCTGATTCCGACCTCAGAGGATATCCCCGACGCGCTTGAGCCAATCATCGTCGAGGAGCCCTACTCGAGGGGCCCCTTCGGGGCCAAGGGGGTGGGCGAGATGGTGACGGTGCCCACGGCGGCGGCCATCGCCAACGCGGTCCACGACGCGATCGGAATCCGCTTCCCCGAGTTGCCGTTGACGCCCGACCGGGTGGCGATGGCGGTGGCTCGGGCAAAGAAGGGGTAGAAGGCGGGACGGTTCGGGAATCTGGATTCGAGATTCAGGATTCTTGATTCAAGATTCTTGATTCAAAACAAAGGGCTTACCCGATTCCGAGGTGTGTTTGCTTGATTTCCTCGTTTTCCCAGAGTTCCTGGGGGGAGGAGTCGTGAACGACCTGTCCCCTGGTGATGATGGATACGCGGTCCACCGTCCTGATGGCGAAGGGGGTGTTCTGCTCGACGAGGATGATCGAGAGGCCCTCGTCCTTGAGGGAGCGGATGGCGTCTCCGATGTCCTGGATGATAAGCGGGGCGAGACCCTCGGAGGGCTCGTCGAGTATCAGGCACTCCGGGTTGGTCATCAGCGCCCGCCCGACGGCGAGCATCTGCTGCTCGCCGCCCGATAGCGATCCGGCGCGCTGATCGGCGCGCTCGCCCAGCCGCGGGAATAACTCGTAAACTATTTCGGTGTTCCACCGATTTCCCGAATGCGTTTGCTCGGCGACGATGAGATTTTCCCGGACGGTCAGGGTGGGGAACACCCGCCGGCCCTGCGGGCACAGGCCGATGCCCAGCGCCGAGATGTCGTAGCTGGTTTTGTCGGTGATGTCCTTTCCGTCGAAGGATATCTTGCCCCGCCGGGGAGGGACGAATCCCATGATGGAATTGATCAGCGTGGTTTTTCCCATGCCGTTTCGCCCGAGGATGCCGAGCGCTTCGCCTTTTTCGACTTCGATGCTCAGCCCCTGAAGGACATAGGAGTCGCCGTAGTAGGTGTGAATGTCCTGAACGGAGAGAAAGGCGGCCACGATTTATCCCTTCCCCAGATAGATTTCCTGGACCCGCGGATCGTTTCTGATCTGATCGGCCGGCCCGTCGGTTAATAGTTCTCCGTAGTGGAGTACGGAAATATGAGAAGCCACCTCGAAGATGACGTCGAGGTCATGCTCGATGATGAGGATGGAAATATTCGGGTCGAGCGATTTGAGGAAGTCGGCCATCTCGCGGGATTCGCCGGTGGCCAGCCCGGCCGAAGGCTCGTCGAGGAGGAGCACCTTCGGGTCGCTCGCCAGCGCCAGTACGATTTCGAGTTGGCGCTGCTCGCCGTGGGAGAGGTTCCGGACCTCGGTGTCCTTGAGTTCCCAGAAACCCGCCTGGGTCAGGAGTTGTTCGGTTTTCTCGAAAACTTCGGTGAAGCTCGACAATGGCCGCCACATCACCATCTTCATCTTGCGGAGCCCCTGAACCGCGAGGATCACGTTGTCCATTACGCTGAGACGGGGAAACAGGCTGGTGATCTGAAACGTGCGCGCCATGCCCATGGCGACCCTGCGGTGGGTTTTCCAATCGGAAACGTCCTGGCCGTACATCAGGACCTCGCCCGAGGTCAGCGGCAAGACGCCGGTGATGAGGTGAAAAAGGGTGGTCTTTCCCGCGCCGTTCGGCCCGAGGATACCCCTTCGCTCTCCTTGCCCGAGGCGGAGCGTGATATCATTGACGGCCATGAGGCCGCCGAACTGCTTGGTTACGCTCTTGAGTTCGAGCGCGGTTTCCGTTTCTGCCAAACCGGTGTTCTCCATTGCTTTTGGTGTTGACGACTTCTGGCGTTGACATCCCAGGTGCGGACGCACCCGCCGCCCGAAGAGGGTTTCTCTCCGGGCGGCGGGGGTCAAGCGTGCGCTTTATTTGCAGTATTTGCAGCCGGGGAAGCTCTTGCTGTAGACGGGCTGCTTGAGAAACTCCTCCGGCGTTTGTTTATAGAACTGGCTGACCGCCGGGTATGTCTTGATGACGATGTTCCACAGCGAGTTGGACTTCACGCCCAGGCCGAGCCGGTCGCCCGAAACCCGCTGGACTTTCCGGACGTAGCTGTTCTGGACGACGTTGCCGTGGCTGTCGATGTAGAGCGGACCGCGGACGGCGGTGATCCGGATCTTCTTGAACTCGCGGATGAAGCCCGCCGTGTCGTCAGGGTTCCATTTAACCTTTTCGAGTGCGTCGCGAATCCACTGGCCCGTGGTGTAAGTGGTCTCCGAGTAATAGGAGGCCATCTTCCCGTAGCGGCTCTGGTACTCCTTGACGAATGCCTTGTTCTTGTCGGTGGTGAGCGCGGCGCTGTACTGGGCCGACGTCACGTAGCCGATGGCCTCATCGCCCATCGAAGGGAGAACGAACTCGTCCGCGCTGGTCACGCCGCCGAGCATCGGCATCTTGAACCCGGCCGCCCGGAACTGCTTCGGGAAAGCCAGCGACATGGGGCCGACCATCAGGGCCATGATGGCGTCGGCGTCCTTGGGAATCTGGGGAAGGTAGGGGCCAAAGTCCTTGGCTCCGAGTTTCGCCCATATCTTCTTGATGATCTTGCCGCCGCGTCTCTCGAACTGACGCTGGAAGCCGCCCAGGGTCTCGTAGCCGAAGGCGTAGTCCGCGCCGATCATCACGATCCGCCGGTAGCCCTGATCGTAGGCGTAGTCGGCGAGGGGATGGCTGTTCTGGCTCGAGGTGAATCCGCTTCTCAGGAAGTATTTAGGCGGCTTCCGCTGGGTCATGTCGTCTCCGGCCGGAACCGGCGAGATGTAGAGGGTCTTGAAGCGGTCGGCCACGGCGCCCAGGGCGTAGCCCGTGCTGGCGAGAAGACCGCCCACGAACATATGCACCTTGTCGCGGCGGATTAACTTGATCGCCTTTTGCCGGTTGACCGAGGGCTTTCCGGTCGAGTCCTCGAGGATGAACTTCACCTTGACGGGACCCATCATGCTCTTGTTCTGGGCAAGGTACATTTTGAAGCCGTTGGCCATGTCCTTGCCGATCGCTGCGAAGAAGCCTGTCATCGGAGCGATGAACCCGATGCGGAGTTCCTTCGCGGCCAGGGCGGGGCCAGCGGTGGCTGCGAGTGCCAGAGCGGCTGCGGCGATAATGACCAAACATCTTTTTTTCATCTTGGTCCTCCCCAAATCGTCCTGCGAGAGATAAAGAGACGCGGCGAATCAGCCTTCCGAATTATCGGCCGCGGCGGATGAACTCCGTAGCTTATTTGCGATTCCGAGTATTCCGTCCACCCCGTAGAGGCGGCTGAGCATTATAGTAATAATGTATATCGATCCGAGGATGAGCGGCCACCTTTCCACATAAATACTGGCCAATTGCTGGAGCGAGCGGATGATGGCCGCGCCGATGACGGGTCCGATCAGGGTGGCCGGGCCGCCGAGCGCGACCATGAAAAGCGCCTCGGCCGAGGTGATGAGCTCGACGTCCGGCGGGCTGACGAACAGGTTATAGAGCGTCCACATCACGCCGGCGACGCCGCTGAAGGTCCCGGCGATGATGAAGGCCAGGTATTTATGCAGCCAGATGTTGTAGCCGAGCATCTCCATGCGCTCCTCGCGCTCGCGGATGCCGACGAGGGTGCGGCCGAAGGGGCTCCGGGTGATGAGGTAGATCACCCCGAGGCACAGGAGAAACACGGCCAGCGTAAAGTAGAAAAAGGGGAGCCCCTCTTCGAGGGAGATGCCGAAAAGCGAGGGGCGGCCGGGTACGATAATTCCGTTGTCCCCCTCCGTCACCGCGCTCCAGCGGTAGGCCAGGCCCCAGACCACCATGGCGAGGGAGAGCGTGATCATCAGGAAATAAACGTCCTTCGCGCGGATGGCCAGAAATCCGAAAAGGACCGCGAAGGCGACGGCCACAAGAACACCGATAATGAACAAATAGAAAAGGCCTAGGCCCGACGAGTCGGTCCAGGTGAAAATGGCGTAGGTCACCGTCCAGCTTTGCTTGGTCATGATGATGGCCGAGGCGTAGGAGGCGACTCCGAAATAGGCCGCGTGGCCCAGCGAAGCCAGGCCGGTAAAGCCGAGAAGGATGTCCAGGCTCATGGCCAGGATGCCGAAGACGAGAATCTCGGTGACGAGGGACTGAAGAAAAAGGTCGAGAAACGGCGTGATCAAGGCCAGGGCGGCGAACACCCCCATGACAATCATGATTCGCCGGCGCTCGATTTCGGATCCCGTCATCGTCTAACCTTTTCCAAACAGGCCCGTCGGCTTGACGGCGAGGATAATGGCCATCGGCGCGAAAAGGGCGAAGTAGGCGAGTTCGGGGAAAAGGGCGGTTCCGAAGTTTTCCATGAAGCCGACCACGAGGCTTCCCACGACCGCGCCGGTGAGGTTTCCCAGCCCGCCGATGATGACCACCGCGAAGGCGTAGGGGAGTATCTCGAAGTCCAGCCCGGGGTAGACTCCGAAAAAGGCCCCGCCGACGACGCCGCCGATCGCGGCGAGCAGGGCGCCGATGGCGAAGATGCTCATCGAAACGATGTTGGTGTTGATGCCGATTCCGCGCGCCATCTCGGGGTCGTCCACGGTGGCGCGCATGATAGCCCCGAGCCGGGTTCGCTCGATTCCGAAGAGGAGCGCGAGCCCGACGATAATCGCGACCACGATCATGAAAAGGCGGTACTGGGGAAACGACATGCCCGCGATGATTAAGGTTTTATTAAAGGGCCAGGGCGCCTCGAACATGAAGTTGTCGCCGCCCCAGGTGTAGAGCGAGCCGTCCTGAAGGATGAAGGCGAACCCGATGGTGACGAGCACCTGGGCGAGGGTGTCCTTCCCGAAGTGCCGGAGAAAGAAGCGCTCGATGAGCATCCCGCCCAGGCCGACCATGATCACGGCGACGGCGATGGCGGCCGAGAGCGCAAAAAAATTCACCTGGTCGATTTTCTGGACCTTGATGACGGGAAAGAAAAGCTCGAAGAAGCGATAGTCCCAGGCCGCGCTGGTGACGATTTCGGCGATGATATAGGCGCCGAGCAGCCCCAGGGCCGCTCGTCCCTCGCCGGCGGCCCGCGAGAGGCCGCGCCAGGCGAAATAAAGCGCCGCCCAGGCGGCGAGCTGGATGAGCCGGGGCATGATCGAGGCGGCGCCGTAGATGATGTTGTAGAACTCAAGCCCGATGTAGCCCGCGAACAGGAAAAACGCGGCGTGGGCGAGGTTGACGATCCGCATGACGCCGAAAATCAGCGAGAGCCCGCTGGCCAGGAGGAATAGAAGGGAAGCGTAGGAGAGGCTGCTGTAGGAGAGCTCGATTACGTTCGTGATAGGTAGCGAAACCATACGGTAATTACCTCAAAACAAAAAAAGCGCGGCTCGTGTCTCCCCGCCAATGGTGTTCAAGTCGCTGAAATCCCATAAGAAAATACGATTGCGCATGCATAAGGGACAGCCTATGCCGGAGGAGCGTATTTGCTCACTTTACGGCCCCCGGGTCAAGGGGCCTTCCCCCGTTTGGGCCTTGATCGGCCTCCGGAAGGGGCGGATGATGGCCCATCGTTGTTTCAGGCCTATTTTTCGGTTATCTCGGACGCGGTTTTTCCCGCGCGCGTGGTTGTTTCCCGCCAATGAGTTTCTCGGCGAGGTCGCCGGGAGGCACGCCCGGCGCGGTCGGCACGCCCGGCGCGGGAGGTGAGGGCGGGGGGGCTTGCGGTGGAAAGCGGGATTCTTTTTCGGGGCGCGCGGGTGGGCGCCGGGGCGGACCTCATAGAAGAGCATTATGACGGGCCACTAATACACCGACGGTACCGGTGCTCTTGGCCGCCAGGGGGTACATCCTTACACCGCCGCTTACAGCTCACCCAGGAAATGCCGCGATATGGCGAGGTGGCTGCGCCAAAGGGCGTGAAGATTCGCTTGGGGGCGCAGATCGAAATTTTCGCCCTAGCGCTCGAGGGGCTCGAGGTCGATGGCGGCGTCGATGAGCCAGGGCTTGCCCGAGGCGAGGGCGGCCTGGACGGCCTCGATGAGCTCGGCGGGGGTCTCGGCGCTCGTGGCGCCCACACCCATCGACCTCGCCAGGCCCGGGAAGTCGAGGGGCGGGTCGTTGAGGTCCATCGCCGGGAACTGGCGGAACTCGTTGGCCTTGCCGTCGAGGTTGAGGATGCGCTCCTTGAGGATGCGGTAGGAGCGGTTGTTGGCGATGATCCAGACGGCGCTCAGGCCGTAGCGGGCGGCCGACCAGAGGGTCTGGATGGTGTACATGGCCGAGCCGTCGCCCGAGACGCAAACCACCGGGCGGTCAGGCATCGCCGCCTTCACGCCCAGGGCGGTGGGCAGGCCCATGCCGATTCCGCCGCCCTTCATGCCGAAAAGGTCGGTGGCTTTTCCGCCGATGGCCCGGCGGAGGGCGTTTCCGCCGGTCGTCAGGGATTCGTCCACAAAGGCTGCGCCCTCGGGCAAGGCCTCCCGAATCGCTGCCTGAAAAGCCGCACGGGACATGCCGGGCTTGGTTTCTTCTCCTAGCTTGAAGGCCGGGTCCACGGTCTCCCAGTAGCGGCGGGTCTCCGCCTCCACCTCCGCGCGGCGTTCCTGAGCACTCTGGCGCTCCGGGACGCCCCACATTTCGCCTATAGCGCTTGTAATTATAGGCAAAGTGGTCTTCGGGTCGCCATAAAGGGCCGCCTCCACCGGAAAGTTCTTCCCGATATCCCATGAGTTCAGGTCGAGGTGAATGGCGCGGACATGCTCCGGAATGGGATGAACGTCGGGGGGGAATGAGAGCACGAGGGGCTCGGAACCGATGAAGAATAATATATCGGCGTCCTCGAGCAACTCGCGCATTTTTCCAGCGATCCTCGGAAGATCCCCCGCAAACTGTGGATGTGTTACGGGAAAGCTGAAAGCATTTGAGGCGCACTCGCCGTATACTTTTGCGCCAATCAATTCGCTGAGTTTAATCAATTCTTCCATTGCGTCCGAGCGGGCGACGCCCTGGCCTGTTATTAGAATGGGCCGTTTCGCGGCAACAAGGAGTTTCGCCGCCCGGTCAATAGCTTCCGCGGCCGCTGGAAACTGGGTGGGTATCCGCGTAGGCGAACCGATGATACCGCCTGCTTCGGTCTGGAGAACGTCACCGGGAAGCGAAAGAAAGACTGGTCCGGTGGGCGGCGTCAAGGCCACCTTGATGGCGCGGCGGACAGCATGTTCCAGGTCTCCCACATCCCTGACCTCATATGCCCATTTGGTTAGTGGCTCGGCCATCCTCGGGAGGTCGTCCCAAAGGATTATTTCGTGGAAGTGGCCCGGTTGGCCCTGATTTCCTGTCACCAGAACAAGGGGCGAGCCGGCGCGCTTTGAGTTGTAAAGATTTCCCATGGCGTTGCCGAGGCCGGGAGCAACGTGGAGGTTGACGATTCCCGGGCCACCAGTAGCGAACGCATAGCCTTCCGCCGCGGCGACGGCGACGGACTCTTGAAGGCAAAGATAGTATTGAAGGCGATTTTCATTTACCAAGGCATCCATCAATGGGAGTTCGGTAGTTCCTGGATTTCCGAAAATACACTTCACCCCTTCGTCTAAAAGGGTTTCCAAGAACAAGGTGGCGCCATTGGTTTTCATTTTTATCCCTTCGGTTTAAAGAGGACTAGGTTATAAGAACCTCCGCTTTTCCCTCTGCGGCATTATTGCCGGCAATTTTAAGGGATTTTCGGGTATTAGGAGGCACGCTCAATCCAGCTCGGGCTTAACAAGAGGTGCTTCATGCTGAATCTTTCAAATTCCGTGTGGTGCAAATAGGATTTAAGTATTATGAGCACAGTTAGCGTGTTCCGCTAGTGTCTTATAGAACAGAAAATTTCATTTCCACTACTCCCAGATTCGACTGCTGATTGGGCCGCACTCTGAGCGGCCTGAACCTCACCAAGAAGGTTCTTCATTAGTTGGGTGGCTTCTCTCAAAACATCCATGCGGCAAGGGCCGCCCAGGTAGCCATGCAGATTTTCGCCGGAACCCAAGGAGGAGATGCTCTCCTTTTCCCATGGAGCGCTCGAGGGCGCCTCGGGCCCTAAGGCGAAAATATCGATCCGCGCCCCCAAGCGAATCTCCCGCCGTTTGACGGCATTTCCTGTGAATGTCTCCCCGTGTTTTTGCGGGATTTGCCGTTTTGCATTGAGTTATTCCTGTTATTGAGAAATTGGAATTTTCTCCCGTTGACGAGGGGCAAATAGGCTTATATGATTTATTTTATTAGCTACAGGTTACCTTCCTTGTTAATACTTATGGGGAGATTGAAAGAGTTTGCCCTTATTTTTGTGCTTTTAACCCGTATAAATATTCCAGTCCGCCGCTTGAAATGAAAGAAAATTTAGATGCTGTCAATTCCTGTGAAATTCGAGCCTATTCCATACGCATTTTTTATTGCCCTCATTGTTGTATTGTCTCTTACACCTTTCGTCAAAATGTTCTCCTCAAAATTCGGTTTTTTAGCCCAGCCTGGTGGGTCCAGGTGGCACAGGGAGCCAACCCCTTTGATGGGCGGTCTTTCCATTTTTGCCGGTGTTGCGCTGGGGTTGGTGTACTTTCTTATTGATTTTTGGGAACCACGCTTGCTCGGTTTTGTCTTGGGCGGTTTGGTTGTTTTCGTCGTCGGTCTTTGGGACGATGTTTCGAGCCTTAGACCAGTCACAAAGCTCTTAGGGCAGATTATTGCAGCCTGTATCGCAGTATCGACGGGTACGCTCTTCAATTTTGGTGGTCATGAGCTTTTTGCCGTTTTGTTGACTATTTTCTGGATTGCTTCTGTCACCAATGCTTTTAATTTAATCGACAACATGGATGGCTTATGCGCCGGAACGGCTTGTATCTCGGGCCTAGTTCTAGTTGCTTACGCTTTTGTAAACGGAGATCCCGTGGTCGGCATGATTTCAGCCGCTTTTGTCGGGGCTTGTTTGGGTTTCCTTTGGTACAATTTTTCGCCGGCATCGATTTTCATGGGTGACAGCGGAAGTATGATGATTGGATATACTTTTGCCGTGGTTTCAATCATGGCTACGGGAAAAGGGGTGGGTAATTTTGTCGCCACCTTGGCGATTCCGGTGTTGGTGTTGGGCGTTCCTATTTTCGATACGGCGCTTGTTTCTTTTTCCCGAATTTTTATGGGCAAGCGCATCTCGCAAGGCGGAACGGATCATACCTCTCACAGGCTGGTAATACTGGGATTAAGCGAACGCCAAACCGTTCTGTTGATTTATGCGTTTAGTCTCATTCTCGGCACTACAGCGTTCCTCTATGCCTATCTGAATTTTTCGATTGTTATCGTTTTTTCGGTGATTTTAATTTCATGTGCGGTTGTTTTCGGCCTTTTCCTTGGTGAGGTAAAAGTGGAACCGGTGGAACTTACATCGGCATTGAGCGAGCGAAAAGGGTCTCATCCGGCGGTCCTGGGAACGAATGTTTTTCACAAGCGCGCGTTTGTCGAAATGTTGCTTGACTTGGTGGCGATATGTCTGGCCTTTTACGCCGCGACGTTGTTACGCTATGAGGCCGAGCTTACACCCACCCGGATTGCCCGGATATGGGTGAGCTTGCCTGTCATAATTCCCGTGAAACTAATTGTTCTCTATGCGTTCGGTCTTTATCGGAGCATGTGGCGATATCTTGGTTTCGTGGATCTGATTCACATTTTCAGGGCCGTAACGACATCTTCGGTTTTAAGCGTCGTAGCTGTTCTTATGGTTTGGAACTTCGAAGGGTATTCGCGGACTGTTTTTGTCATCGATTGGATGATAATGCTCATGTTGGTGTCCGGTTTGCGGCTCATGTTTCGAGGGCTTCGCGACACACTTTCAGGCACTCAAAAAAATACAGGCAAGCGCGTTCTGATCATAGGGGCGGGGGATGCAGGGGAGATGCTGGTAAGGGAAATGCAAAACAATTCCCGTTTAGGTTATTTGCCCATTGGATTTATTGACGATAATCCGGGGAAAATCGGCCGCAGGATGTTTGGGCTCGAGGTTATGGGAAGCAGATCGGATTTAAGGCGAATCATCGTGGAAGAGCGGGTCGAAGAGGTCATTGTTGCCATTCCCTCCGTCCCGGAAGATGATCTGGCCGATTTCTTTTACCCGTGCACCGAGCTTGGGGTTCCTTGCCGCAGGACTCACAGCCTTATTTAACCCTTTATCTGAAGTTGGCGAAAAAGCGACCTTATCGCTCCTTCTCTCCCGTTTATTTTTCCACCGTTGCCTTTTCAATGTCGATCATCGCGCTCATGCCGATATCGGCGAACATGTCGGCCTGGATAGCTTCCATTTCCTCGGATGTCATATCGTCCCAGTTCGTATCCGAAATAGTTGCCTCGTAGCACGCCTTCCAGGCGCGGTAGGCGGCGAGCAGAGGGCGGGCCGGGTCGATCAGGATACGGCAGCCGAGTCCGGCCACGTCGGCCAAGGTCAGGCCGAGCCGCTTGAGCCCGCCGGGCGGTAGGTTGAACATGAAGGGTGGTTCCAGTCGCGCCGCCAGGATTTCGAATTCCTCGACCGTGCGCGGCGCCAGCATCAATAGATCGACCCCGGTTTTCTTGTACGCTTCCGCCCGGCGCAACGCGTCGTCCATGTTCGAGGCGCGGATGGCGTTGGTGCGCCCGACGATCAATATTTCCGGGTCCCTCCGAGCGGCGACGGCTTCGCGGAGTTTGTCCGCCATCAATTCCAACGGGATCATGTGTTCGACGCCGATGTGGTGGTGGGCGCGTTTGGGGATAATCTGATCCTCGATTTCGATGGCCGCGAACCCGGCGGCTTGCGCAGTGGTGATGACGCGGTGTATGTGCATCGGGTCGCCCCAGCCGCACGCCGCGTCCAGGATCAACGGCGCGTCCACCGCCGCGCGGATTTCAATGCCAAGCTGCGTCATCTCCGTCAGGTTTAGGTTGGCTTCCAGGACGGTCTTCACATAACCCAGCGTACCGCCGCCGAGATACAGCGCCGGAAAGCCCGCCGCCGTCGCAATCCGGGCCATCAACGGGTTGAACACGACGGTGGCGAGAACGGCTTCATCGCCTGAGACGAGAGAACGAAGCGAGGTCATGACGGACTCCTTAGATTGTGTGTCGAATGTGGTCCGCGAAGTTCATAGCGCCGGGTAGTGTGGCCGGGTTTGAGTAAATTAGCTGTAAAACCCTCGAATGGCTTGGACCACGTACTCCTGCGCCTTCTCGGTGATTTCAGGAAACATGGGAAGCGCAAGAACTTCGTTGCTGGCCCTTTCGCTTTCGGGGAAGTCTCCCCTGTTGTAGCCATAGCGCCGAAAGCAGGGTTGAACATGAAGGGGAAGCGGATAATAAACGCCCGTGGATATTTCCTTTTCTTTCAAACGATCTCTAAGCGAATCCCGGTCGCGAGCCCGTATCACATATTGATGGAACACATGATTGTTCCCTGGAATTTCCGGCGGAGCTACAATATCGCCTGAAATGCCCGAATTTTCGAGAAGGGAGTCATAGGTAAGTGCGTGCGCTCTTCGTTTTGTTGTCCATTCGTCCAGGTATTTCAGTTTGACCTGAAGTACAGCTGCTTGAAGCGTGTCGAGCCGGAAATTGCCTCCTACTTCCTCGTAAACGTATTTTTCCATGGAGCCGTGGACCCTTAATTTCTTGAGGCGGTTAAACAGTTTTTCGTCTTGCGTGACGACCATCCCGGCGTCCCCGAAAGCTCCCAGATTCTTGGTCGGGAAAAAAGAGTAACAACCCGCATCGCCGATTGCGCCCGCAATCCCCTGGTCCGTCCGTGCTCCAATGGCCTGGGCGGCATCCTCCACGATATAGATATCATTTTCTTTTGCGATCTTCAGAAGTGGTTCCATTGAAACGCATCGCCCGAAGAGATGGACGGGTATTATCGCCTTGGTTTTTTCCGTGATGACTTCTTCCACTTTTGCAACGTCAAGATTAAAGCTCTTCGGCTCGATATCGACGAAAACAGGCCGGGCGCCAAGCCGGACAATTACCCCGGCGGTCGCAAAAAAAGTAAACGGAGTTGTGATGATTTCGTCTCCCGGGGAAATATTGAGCGCCATCAGGGCGAGCAACAGTGCATCGGTCCCCGACGATACGCCGACGGCATGCCGGGCGCCGCAATAGTCGGATAACTCTTTTTCAAGAGCTTCGATCTCTGGTCCTAATATGAATTGCCGGTGAGCCATCACGTTTTCAATCGCCACATGAATCTCGGCCTGAGTTCGCTCTACTTGGTTCGTTAGGTCGAACTGGGGTACTCGCATGGAAATAAAAAACCTCTGTTATGTGAGAATTAAGCCCGGGCGATTGAAACTCATCAGGAAAATTAGCGAAATTATCTCCCCCGACAATCTGTTTCTGCAATATGCCAATTAGTAAGGCATGAAACAAACCCGGAATTTGATCGATGAATTATGGTCAAGAAGCGGGCGACTCGGACATATTTGCTCTTAATGATATATGATGAAGTCGATATTGAAGAAGAACCGCCCTTTTTGTTTTGAGTTCCCGGTATGTCTGAAAACAAGCCTTTGCGCATCCTTCGCATTATTGCACGCCTCAACGTGGGTGGTCCTGCCCGCCATGTCATCCTTCTGACGGAAAAGTTCCGGGAAAAAGGATGGATATCCGAATTGGTGGTTGGCGAAGTGGGGAAAGATGAAGCGTCCATGGAGGACATGGCGTTTGACAGGAATATTCATCCAATAAAAATCGATGTCCTCGGGAGAGAAATTCACCCGGTGCAGGATCTCCTCCTGGTGTGGAAGCTTTTTTGGCTTTTGCGCAAGTTAAAGCCGGATATTGTTCACACACACACCGCTAAGGCCGGCGGCGCGGGCCGGGCCGCCGCCTTCCTCTATCGGCGGCTCCATTTGAAGGGACTATGGAGCCCCTTGCCGCTTCAGGTCTATCACACGTTTCATGGGCATGTACTTCACGGATATTTCTCACCCCTTAAGGAGTGGATTTTCCTGCAAATTGAAAGACTGTTGGCAAAAGTGTCAACGAATCTGATTACATTGAGCCCTTCGCTCCGGGAGGAACTGGCTCGTTTGGGTGTGGCCCCCCAGGAAAGAATAAGAATCGTTCCTTTGGGCATCGAGCTTGAGCCTTATCTGGGGTGCGAAGAAAGTGTGTCAGGAGAAAGTTCCCTTCGTGCGGAGCTGGGGGTTGATTCGGATACGCCCCTCGTGGGAATCATCGGCCGCTTGGTTCCGATTAAAGACCATTCAATTTTCTTCCGGGCGGCGGCTTCACTAATTAAGGAATTTAGGAATGAGAAGGCTTCGATGGCTCATTTTGTCATCGTGGGCGGAGGCGAACTTCTCGAAAGTCTCGAGGCGGAAGTTCGTGAACTGGGAATTGAGGACAGATGTCATTTTGCTGGCTGGCGGTCTGATCTTCTTCTCATATACGAAAGCTTGAATCTTGTGGCATTAACCTCGCGAAATGAAGGAACCCCTCTTTCATTGATTGAGGCGATGGCTGCGGCATGTCCGATTGTCGCGACATCGGTGGGCGGCGTTCCGGATTTGGTGGGGTGGAATGAATCCGGATCCGAAATTCCCGAGGGTGGGTTTGACGAACTTCCCGTGGGGGCTCTGGTTCGCCCGGGAGATAAAGAGGGATTGTCGCGGGCGATGAAATACCTACTGGAAGATGGAAATCGAGCCGTCGAAATGGGCCGGGCGGGGCGAAACCGGGTGCGAGAGCGCTACTCCATTAATCGGCTGGCGAATGATTTGGAGGCCCTTTACCTTAAAGGATAGAGGGGTAATTACGGGGATATCTCCTAGGGAAATCATCTAGATTAGTTGAAATTCATAGACCGGCACTTTTCAAGGAATTACCATAATTTTTCCGGCCCAAGAGAAATCCTTCACTTTTTAATTGACAAGTCCCTTGCTTGTGTGTTCATAATATGAACGATTGAGGTTCATGAAATGAACATATATGTGATTGATTTTTAGGAAGATATCATCATGCTTTTGTGTTCTTTCGCACAACCTTTGGGGGGATGATGGATTGGTATGTGGTTCATACGAAAAGCCGGCATGAACGAATAGTTCGAGATTCCCTGGTTCAGGCTGGTCATTGCGTATTTCTCCCCGAAAAGGTGGCATGGAGTCGTCGGAGAGACCGCCGCAGGCAAATTTCAATCCCTCTTTTTCCCGGATATCTCTTTGTAGAGCCAAGCACAAGGGACAACTGGTTGCGTGAGGTCATTACGGTTCGTTCGGTTGTGCGTGTTTTAGGAGTGGATAGTTGTCCTATTCCGATTCCAAGAAGCGAAATTGATTCTCTTCGAATT
>PVBE011788945.1_pt1 | contig 22920 bp, 20 predicted proteins | sample 1631181 | NCBI WGS metagenome assembly PVBE01 (sample SAMN08397723, study PRJNA350692) | Marine metagenome, whole genome shotgun sequencing project. | isolation source: water | place: Pacific Ocean | collected 2012-04 | reverse complement strand
CTTCGCCGACCGCCGCGAGATCGCCCGGTCGCTCAGTGTCCCGGTGGAGCAAATCCGCGTGCGGGCCTCCCCCATCGGCGGCGGGTTCGGCGCGAAAGACGCGATCTCGATGCAGATCCACTTGGCCCTGGTGGCTTGGCTGACCGGCCGGCCCGTTCGGCTCTTCTGGGAGCGCGAGGAATCCAACCTGGCCGGCTGGAAGCGCCACCCGTTCCGGATTTCCCTCAAGACCGGGGTGAAGCGGGACGGGACGCTGACGGCCCATACCGGATTCCTCACGTCGGGATCGACGGCTATTGCGTCCTCACCAACAACACGCCGTCCGGCGCGATCTGGGGGTTCGGCGCGGTGCAGGCCTGCCTCGCCATGGAGTGCCAGATGGACGCCCTGGCGGAGGCCCTCTCGATGGATCCCCTGGCGCTGCGCAAGCGCAACGCCGTCCGGGCGGGCGAAACCGCTCCCCCGGGCAACGTTTTGCAATGTTCCGTCCACTACGAGGAGACCCTGGCCGCCGTCGAGTCGTCCGGGGCCTGGCGGACCCGGGAGGAATGGAAGCGGGAAGCCCCGCGCCCCTGGATCAAGCGGGGCGTCGGAATCGCGTCCGGGATGAAAGGCGTGGGCATGGGGCAGTTACCGGACGGGGGGTCCGTGCGGATGGAGATCACCCCCGAAGGGAAATTCGTTCTGGGCGTGGGGTTGAGCGAGATGGGGGAGGGGATCACGACGGCCTTCGTCCAGATGGCGGCCGAGACGCTCCACTGCCCCCCCGGTGACGTCGAGCTCCTCCCGGTGGACACCGATCAGGTTCCGGAGTGCGGGGGCGCGGACGCCTCCCGCTCCACGATGATCGGAGGGAACGCCATCCTGCGGGCCGCTCCGCTGATGGAGGCCCTGTTGAAGAAAGAGTCGGCGGGCGAACTCGAAGTGGACGAAGATGACCTGGAGCTGCACGGCGGCGCCGTCCGGTCCCGCTCGTCGCCGGGGCGCTCGGTGGGCTACGCCGAGATTGGCCGGTCGATCCGGAACCGGGGCGCATCCGGCCGGGTGGAGGCGCGCTACGAATGGCCTCGGGATCAGGACCCGATCCCGGGCGCCGAAGAGCTCCCCCATCTCTTTTACGCCTTCGCGACCCACCTGGCCCGGGTCGAGGTGGACACCCTCACCGGCCGCGTGCGCCTTCTGGACCTGGTGACCGCCCAGGACGTGGGCCGGGTGATCAATCCTCAGGGGTTAGAAGGGCAGAGCGAGGGGGGTCGCTCTACAGCGCCGGAATCGGCCTGTGGGAAGACACCGTTCTCTCGGACGCCGGGGTCATGCTGACGCCCAATTTCACGACGTACCTGATCGGGACGGCGGCCGACGCGCCCGAGATCGAGACGCTCGACATCGACGGCTTCGAGCCCCTCGGCCCGTTCGGCGCCAAGGGGGCCGGGGAGATCGTGACCCTTCCGGCCGCCGCCGCCGTCGTCAACGCCATCCGCGACGCCGTGGGCGTCCGTATCCGCCGCACCCCCGCGACGCCCGAGCGGGTCTTCCGCGCGCTTCAGGAAAAGGCCGCCGGGGTCTCATGACGGGCGGGGACCCCCTTCGGGTCACGAACGTGACTGCCGCGAAAACGTTGTGAGAAACGCGGGCTACCGCAACCCCTCAACGGCCAGCTCGACCGCGCGGATGAGCGCCCGGCCTTTGTTCATCGTCTCTTCGAATTCCCGCTCCGGGACCGAGTCCGCCACGATGCCCGCCCCGACGCCCAGGTAGGCGAGGCCGTCCTGCATGACCAGCGTCCGGATGGCGATGCACGTGTCCATGTTCCCCGAGAACGAGAAGTAGCCCACCGCGCCGGCGTAAGGCCCCCGGCGGGCGGGCTCCAATTCCTCGATAAGCTCCATGGCGCGGACCTTCGGCGCGCCGGAGACCGTCCCGGCCGGAAAACAGGCCCGGAGAACGTCGTAGGCGTCCCGGCCCTCGGCGAGCTTCCCCCGGACGTTGCTGACGATGTGCATGACGTGGGAATAGCGCTCGATCACCATCAGCTCGTTCACCTCGACGGCGCCTCTTCGCGAGACCCGTCCCACGTCGTTGCGTCCAAGGTCCACGAGCATGATGTGCTCGGCGCGCTCCTTTTCGTCCGACAGCAGGTCCCGCTCCAGCGCGCGGTCCTCCTCCTCGCCGGCCCCCCGGGGGCGGGTTCCGGCGATGGGGCGGACCTCGACCCGGTCGCCTTCGAGACGGACGAGGACCTCCGGGGAGGACCCCACGAGCTTGAGGCCGCCGAACCGGAGAAAAAACATGTACGGCGAGGGGTTCACCGTGCGCAAGGCCCGGTACACGTCGAACGGGTCGGCCTCGACGGCCGCGCTCAGCCGCTGGGCCAGGACCACCTGGATGACCTCTCCCGCGTGGACGTTCTCGCGCGCCTCCCTCACCGCCGCTTCGAAGGCGGCCCGGTCCCGGAAGCTTGAAGACCAGTCCGGACCTTCCGCGGCCGGGCGGGCCGGCGGGATTCCCCCCGTCCGACCGGACAGGGGACGGTTCAGCCGGGCGATGACCTCCTCGATCCGGGCGACGGCCTCCTCGTAAGCGGTCTCGATCTCCGACTCGCCGCTTTCCTCGAGGTGGACGTTGGCGACCACCTTGATCTTTTGCGCCACGTTGTCGAACACAAGCAGGGTGTCGGTGATCATGAACTGGGCGTCCGGCAGGCCGAGGTCGTCGGCCGCGCTTTCCGGCAGCCGCTCGAAAAAGCGGACCATGTCGTAAGAGAGGTACCCGACCGCGCCGCCGTAGAAGCGGGGCAGCCCCTCCACGGCGACCGGGCGGTACGCCGCCATCAGGGACTTGAGGGCGTCCAGGGGGTCTCCTTCGGTCTCCCAGGTTTCCGATTCTCCGTCCCGCTCGACGGTGACGGATCGTCCCTTGATCCGGAGGACGACCGAGGCGTCCGCGCCCAGAAAACAGTACCGCGCCCACTTTTCGCCCCCTTCCACGCTTTCCAGAAGGAAGGCGTTCTCGCTTTCCGCAATCTTCAGGAATGCGGAGACCGGGGTTTCGAGATCGGCGAGGATCTCCCGGTAGACCGGGATCAGGTTGCCTTGGCGGGCTTTGAGGCGGAAGTCTTCCAGGCTGGGGGTGTACATGGCTCGGTCCGGGTTTCGGGTCATGACGCGAAAAAAAGCCGCAGGCTTGATTGCCCGCGGCCTTTGCTTTTTCGAAACGGTCCTTCAGGCTACGGGCGGACTTGTCCTCCCCTCCACCACCACCGGTCCTGTCGGCCCGTTTTTGGTCTCATCCGAAAAAATCCTTTCGAAGCCTGATGGGGTGGAACTTTACGGCCAATCCCCGGGACTGTCAACCGGCCGCTTCCGTTGAGTCATCCCCGATTCCGGGTTGATGAGAGGACCAAGGTTCGCGCTCGTTCCCAGTGTTCTTCTTCGCAACAAGGGCAGCGGTGCGGGGTGTAGCGCGGAGGCTTCAGCCTCCGCCCGTGCGCTGTTTAATCTTCAATGCAGTTTGAGCGGGGGCTGAAGCCCCCGCGCTACACCGCTTCGCGTTCAACGCTTGAAAGATTCGCGCCCCCTCTCCGCGGAGGGTCCGGAGTTCCTCGCTATCTTCCGACGAACACGATGATGTCGAACTGGGAGTTCCAGCTCATACGCCTGAGCTGGGGCTTGGGGCTGATCAGGTTGCGGATTTTCCGCGCGGCGCCGACGGACTTCCCCTTGTAGTAAATCCTGATCCCCTTCATCGGCTTGGCCTCCTTCAAGCGCAGGGCGACGGGGTAGCCGTTCCTCCGCAAGAGCCGGCCGACCAGACGGACGGTCTTGCCGCCCCCGAGGCGGGTGACGACTTTGATGGACGGGGAGGAGGGGGCGGCCCGGCGGACGGACGCCGTTCGCTTTCGGGGCGTGGCCGCCTTCGACGGCGGCTTTTTCTTCGCGGGCTTCAGCCGGGCGCGGACGGACGCCGGGGGGTTGTCGTCCCCCGGCGGGGTCCGGGCATTCGCGCGGCCGCCCGGTTTCGCCGGGGTCTTCTTCGCGGGGGCGGGCTCTTTCAACGGCCCCCCGAGCATCGCCAGAAGTTTTCGGTGCTCCGCGTTCGCGGGCTCGAGCTGGACGGCCTGGGTGACGGCCTTGCGCGCCTCGAGGGTCTTTCCGAGCTGCCGGTAAATGGAGGCGAGCATGGTGTAATAGTTGGCCGCATTGGGCTTCAGCTCGATGGCCTTGCGGATAAAGCGCAGGGCCTTGGAGGGCCTGCCCAGCCGGGAGGAATAGATCCAGGCCAGGTTGTGCAGCGTCACGTCCTGGTTCGGCTCGATTGCAACGGCCCGCTCGAACCGCTTGGCCGCTTCGGTGTAGTTGCCCTCCTGGTCGAGGAGGGTGCCGAGGTTGTTGTTGGCCAGGACGTTCTTGGGGTCCCGCCGGATGATCTCCCGGTAGGCGTCCTTGGCTTCCTTTGTGCGATTGAGCCGCTGGAAGGCGTACGCCTTGAGCGCGCGGCTGTGGATCCGGTCCGGGTTCAGGGCCAGATCCTTTTCCAGGGGGACCAGGGCCTGTTTATATTTTTCGGCCTTCATCAATTCGAGGGCGAAGGTGTAATGGGCCGTGGTCGTGCGCTGGAAAAACGCCAGGCCGTTTTTGACGCGGACCGGGCCGGTGAACCCGCCCACCTTGAGGGTTCCCACCATCGCCTGGACCTGCTCGTTCAGGTCCTTGAGCGCCACCCGGCCCAGGAATCCGCCGCGCCCCTTTGTCGGGTCGGTGGAGAACTGCCGCGCGAGATCGGCGAAGCCCTTGCCCTGGGATAGGAGATTGGACACCTTGGCGGCGGCGGCTTTGTCTTTCACCAGGATCATCCGGAGATAAAGAGAAGACGATTGGGCCGACGCGTCCGGGACCGTCCAGCCGAGAACGGCCGAACAGCAAACGGCCAGCGCGGCCGAAAGGAGAATTCCCCATCCGAAGCGGTGTGCGGGCCGAATAGGCTCGGGGCGGGTATGGTCCATCTGGCGTACAACCTGAAGCGGGGTTTCGGTGACCTTCCGCTGGAAGCGGAGACGCATACACCCTCGTCTACAAAGTGCAGAGTAGCAAACGATGGCTGTCCGGGTCAAAGGGTGGTTCCAAGCGCGGAACAGGGGTTGAAGCGGAGTCCGGCGCATGCGAAAATCAATCGGACCTTCCCCGGGACGCCCTGAACTGAGCGAGGCCCGGAATTGTCTTCTCGCCCCCGGGTTTCATTCCCGTGGGTTTCGACGACCGAAAGCGGTCCGGACGATCGCGTGACGGGGTGCCGGAGACCGTCGCAATTTCCATTCATCGAGGAGGCCGCAGTGGAAAACATCCGTGAGTTTCATTCGCCGAGGACGGTCGACGACGCGATCGCCCTGCTTCAACGGCCGGGAGCGGCCGCCGTTGCGGGGGGGACCGACGTGGCGGTCCGCCTGGGGGAGGATGTCGAAATCCTGGTCGATGTCACCCGGCTCGGATGGAACGACATCCGCGCGGAAAGCGGCGCTCTCTCTCTGGGCGCGACGGTGACGATGCACGACTTGATCACATCGGAGGCGGTCCGCGGCACAGCCGACGGAATGCTCTCCGATGCGGCTGAATCTTTCATCTCCCGGCAGATCCGAAATGCGGCCACCCTGGGGGGCAATCTCGCCTCCGGCGCCCCGTCGGCGGACCTCCCGCCCGCCCTCCTGGCCCTGGACGCCGTGGTCCATATCCGGGGAGCGGCGGGGGATCGGGCGGTTCCGCTCGCCGAGTTCTTCACCGGACCGGGACGGACCGTCCTGGAAGGCGGTTTGTTGACGCGCGTCACCCTTCCCGATCCCGAGGGTCGGCGGGGGAGCTTCCTCAAAGTGGGACGGACGGCCGAGGACGTGGCCATCGTCAACGCGGGGACGTCCCTCCGGGTCGAAGACGGCCGGTGCCGCGACGTGCGGATCGCCCTCGGGGCGGTGGGAGAGACGCCCATGCGGATTCCCGAGGCCGAGGCCCTCCTGGAGGGGAAGGCCCCGACCGCGGCCCTGCTCGCGGAGGCCGAGGATGCGGTCCGCCAGGGGGTCCGCCCCGTGGACGACCACCGGGCCGGCGCCGCCTACCGCAGAAAAGTCGGCGGCGTGCTCGCCCGGCGGGGGCTGGAGACCTGCCTGCGAAACGCCGGCCTGGCGCCGGGGGAGGGCTAGGGCGATGGAGATCACCCTTCAGGTGAACGGCCGCGAGCGGACGTGGGAGACGGCCCCCGGGGAGCTTCTGATCGATACGCTCCGCCGAAACGGCTGTTACGGGGTCAAGCGGGGCTGTGAGACGGGGGACTGCGGGGCCTGCGCCGTTCTCCTGGACGGCCGGGCCGTCAACCCTTGCGTCACGTTCACGGGGTCCGCGGCGGGCCGGGAGATCCTGACCATCGAGGGGCTGGCCCCCCCGAAGGGGCTCCATCCCATCCAGCAGGCGTTTCTCGATTGCGGCGCGGTCCAGTGCGGTTTCTGCATTCCGGGCATGATCCTCGTGGCCAAGGAGATTCTGGCGGAGAACCCCGGACCTACTGAGGCGGACGTCCGCAAGGCCCTGGCGGGGGTTCTGTGCCGCTGCACGGGATACCGGAAGCCCGTCGAGGCCGTCCTGGCCGCCGCCCGGAGATTGCGGGACGGCGCCGGCCCGGCCGCCGGAACCCAAGGGGGAGGGGGGGCGAGCCCATGACTGCCAGTCATCGCGTCGTCGGAAAGAACGTCCGGAAGTTGGACGGGGTCAAGCTCGTCACGGGCGCGCCCTGCTTTGCGGGCGATGTCGACCTGCCGGGGATGTTGCATGGCCGGATCCTCGGGAGTCCGCACGCCCACGCCGAGATCGAGGAGATCGACACCTCGCAGGCCGAGGCCCTGCCGGGGGTCCACGCCGTTCTGACGCACCGGGACGTCCCCCGGGTCGCCATTTCGACGGCCGGACAGAACCACCCGGAACCCTCGCCGTGGGACCACTTCATCCTGGATCGCAAGGTCCGGCACGTCGGGGACCGGGTGGCCGCGGCGGCCGCCGAGACGCCGGAGATCGCCGAACGGGCCCTGAAGCTCATCCGGGTGAAGTACAAAGTGCTGCCGGCGGTGTTCGACCCGGAGGAAGCCCTTAAGCCCGGGGCGCCCGTCATCCACGACGAGCCGGAGATCACCCGCGCCGAGGACGCGTCGCGGAACCTGGCGGCCCTCATCGACGTGGCGGTCGGAGACGTGGAGGCGGGGTTCCGGCAGGCGGACATCATCGTGGAGAACGAGTATCGGGTGCCGCGGATCCAGCATTGCAGCCTGGAGACGCACGTAGCCGTCGGCTGCCTGGACGAGGACCGGAGGCTGGTGATGCGCACCAGCACGCAGGTCCCCTTCCACACGCGGCGGCAGATTGCCGCCGCCCTCCAGGTTCCCGAGGGGCACATCCGGCTCATCAAGCCCCGGATCGGCGGGGGGTTCGGGGGCAAGCAGGAGATGGTCATCGAAGACATCACCGGGGCGTTGACCCTCGCGGCGGAGCGGCCCGTGATCGTCGAGCTGCGCCGCCGGGAGGAGTTCACCCAGGGCCGGTCCCGCCACGCCCAGGTCCTGCGGATGAAGACGGGCGCGATGAAGGACGGGCGGCTGGTGGCGAACGAGCTGCGGGTGGTGGCCGACACGGGGGCCTACGGGGGCCACGCCATGACCGTTCAGGCCAACACCGGCGCGCACCCGCTGCCGCTCTACCCGGCGGAGAACATCCGGTTCCACTGCGAGGTCGCCTACACCAACCTGCCGGCCGCCGGGGCCATGCGGGGGTACGGAACCCCGCAGGGGATCTTCGCCGTCGAGCTCCAGATGGACGAGATGGCCGAGCGCCTGGGGATGGACCCGCTGGAATACCGGATGAAGACCTGCATCAAGAAAGACCAGGACGACCCCATCTCCCGGGTCCTTTCAGAAGGCAAGGCCGCCGCGCGGCGCATCCTGGACGACGGTCTGGAAGAGGCCATGCGCCGGGGCTCGGAGGCGTTCGGCTGGAAGGGGTTCGGAAACGGGGGCCGGGGCGGGAAGGTCCGCCGGGGCGCCGGCATGGCGTGCGCCCTTCAGGGGAACGGCATCCCGGGGATCGACTGGGGCGCGGTGACGATCAAGATCAACGACGACGGCTCGTACAACGTTCTCGCGGGGGAAGCGGACATCGGCGGCGGCGCGGACACCGTTCTGGCCCAGATGGTCGCCGAGACCCTGGGCGTCGAGCTGGAGCAGGTCATCGTCTATTCCGGCGACACCGACCGGACGCCTTTCGACGTGGGGGCCTATGCGTCCAGCACGACCGTGGTTTCCGGCGCGGCGGCCCTCAAGGCGGCGGAAGATGTGCGGGCGCAGGTGCTCGAAGCGGCGGCCGATCTCCTGGAGGCCCGCCCCGATGACCTCGCGATCGAGGGCGGCGAGGTCCGAACGGGCGCGGGTCGGGGCGTCTCCATGCGGGAAGTGGCGCTTCACGCCCTTTACGGGCAAATGCGCCAGATCGCGGCCACGGCGTCCTACGTCGCGCCGATGAGCTCGCCTCCGGCCTCGGCCCAGTTCGCCGAGGTGGAGGTGGACACGGAGACGGGCGTGGTGAAGGTTCTCCGGCTGGTCGCGGCCGTGGATTGCGGGGTGTGCATCCATCCCCTCCTGGCGGAAGGGCAGGTGGAGGGGGCCCTGCACATGGGGCTCGGCTACAGCCTCACGGAGGGGATCCGGTACGACGCGGGCGGGGCCCCCCTGAACGACACCCTGCTCGATTACAAGCTCCTGACGGCGAACGACATGCCGGAAATCGACGTCTTGATGGTGGAGCGCCCCAACGCGCACGGCCCCTTCGGGGCCAAGGCCGTGGCGGAGGTCCCCACGAATCCTCCCGCGCCGGCCATCGCCAACGCGATTTTTGACGCCATCGGGGTCCGCATGCGCGACTTGCCCATCACGCCGGAGAAGATCCTGGCGGCGTTGGAGGCGGACGGATGAAATTGGAGCTCAACCTGGGTTGTTTCCAGGGAAGATCACGCACCGGACCGCCGGGGGGGGGGGGGGGGGGCTCGGTGCACGGGAAACTTCGAAATGTAGGGTGAGCTTCAGTGCCGGACCACATCCCGGTCAGACCGGCCAGTCCTGTAGACGGTGCGCCGCGTCCCAGAACAGGAATTCGTACCGGCGGCTCTGGTGGAAATGCTCGACCATCTTCGCTTTCTCCAGCCTGGAAGCGTTTTGTCCCAGGGCGTCCACGAGCCGGAGTTGCTGGTTCACGAGTCCCCCGTACTCCTTCGAGGCATAAGTCGCGACCCATTCCCGATAAACCGGGTCCGTCGGGGGCTTGCGGTTCAGGCGTTTTCCCACCTCCCGGTAAATCCAGTAGCAGGGCAGGACGGCCGCCACGGATTCGGCCAGGGTTCCGCTCCGGGTCACGGACAGGAGGTGGCGGGTGTAGGCTTCGGTCACCGGCCCCCTTTTCGCCGATTGCAGGCGCTTGCGGCTGAGACCGATTCGCCTGGCCAGGCCGCGGTGCAGCGCGTGCTCCACTTCGACGCATCCCGCCGCGTGCCGGGCGAACATTTGCAGGGTGTCCTGGGTGTGGGCCTTGCTTCCCGCCAGAAGCAGCGCCCGGGCGAAATCCTGGAGATAGAGGTAGTCCTGAACGATGAAGTACCGGAACTTCTCTTTCTCTAGCAGGTTGCGGAAAAACTCCGATGGGTTGGTGTTTTGGCCAAGATTTGGACCTTGCGCGCTGTCATTCCGAACGAGGTGAGGAATCGGCTCAAGCTCGAAACGCGTTGTTTTTGAATCAGTTGTATGAATGAGGCTGGCTCCGGTGGAGATTCATCGCCGCCCTCGGAATGACAGATTGGGGCATTTCAGACCCCTCAGAATCGTTTTTCCGCAACCTGCTAGGGTCCCTTCCCCGACTTCGCGCAGGAAGGGGTGGCGGAAGATGGCCTCCCAGACCTTCTTGCTCCCTTTTCTCAGTGTTTCCCGGAATCTCGGTTGAGCCATCGGTCTGCCCCTCAAGTCGCGCGGCGGCGGGTGGTGAAAATCACGGAAAATTCGTTCAGGTCCATTCTAACAGAACACGAAGGAACAACCCCGGCGGGTTGACCGAACCGGCCGACGGGCATCCTTCTCAAGAACGTTTCCCCGGATATAATGCCGATCCGATATGCCCGGTTGAGCCCGGAGTGCGGGTTCCCCGGTTTCTCCCCGTTCCGATCGGGGCGGGCGCATGGGAGGAATCACGGAATGTCCCCGCCCGGACCCTCGTCGCCCGGGCCTTTGCCTTTGGAATCAGGAAAGATGGATGACCCGGTGAGCCGGTTGTTGCGCCGCGGAATCGAAGACCTGGAGGACTACGTCCCCGGCCGGTCCGTCGAGGAGGTCCGGGCGGAGTTCGGCCTGGACGCGGTTGAGAAGATGGCGAGCAACGAGAACCCCCTGGGCCCCTCTCCCCTCGCCGTCGAGGCCGCCCGCAACGCCCTGGACGGATCTCACCTCTATCCGGACGGGAACGCCGGGGACCTCAAGTCCGCCCTGGCGGAGCGGTTCGGGCTGAGGCCGGAGAACTTCTTCGTCGGGAACGGGGCCGACGACGTCCTGCACAACCTGGCGCGCGCCTTCGTCAACGAGGGGGAGGAGTGCGTTATCCCGTCGCCCTCCTTTCATCCCTACACGACCGTGACGCGGGTCATGGGCGGGGTCCCGGTGTACAGCCCCCTGCGGGACCATTCCATCGACTTGGGGGACGTCCGGTCGCGCGTGACGGACCGGACGAAGCTCGTTTTTCTCTGCAACCCCAACAACCCGACGGGGACGCTCTTCTCGCGGACCGAGTTCGAGGACTTCCTGGGCGGCCTCCCCGAGACGGCCGTTGTGGTGCTGGACGAGGCATACGCGGATTTTGTCGAAGGGCGTCGGTCGCCGCCCCGGAGCGAGTCCTACATCGAGCGTGAGGGGGCGTGGATTGCGGGCGTTCGGACGTTCTCGAAGGTCTACGGACTGGCGGGTCTTCGCGTCGGGTGCGGGATCGGGCGCCCGGCGTTGATCCGCGCGCTTCACAAGACGAAGGACCCGTTCAACGTTTCCGGCCCCGCGCTGGCGGCGGCCCGGGCCGCCCTCGGAGACGAGGCGTTCCACCGGCGGTCGCTGAAGATGGTCCATGAGGGAAAGCGCCGGATTTACGCCGGACTCGAAAAGCTCGGGATCGAGTACGTTCCGACCGAGGCCAACTTCGTTTTCCTGCGGCTGGGGCCGGGGGCCTCCCGAATCGTCCGCGACCTGATGGCCGGCGGGGTCATCGTCCGGCCGTGCGCGTCTTTCGGCCTTTCGGAGCACATCCGCGTCACGGTGGGACCGGCCGGACAGAACGAGAAGTTCCTGACGCTGTTGGAGGGGGCGCTCGCTTGAATTCATTTCGGGAGAGGAGGGGGGGGGAAGGAAACGCCATCGAAATTTCATCATATCGGGTGCGGTTTGGGACGAACCCCGTCTAACCTGAATTTCCGCCACCGGATTATCCGCCTGCTAGCGGCGAAGATACCCCCCCGATCCCTTCTTGGCCAAAACTCGACCGTCCGCGCAGGCCACCTTCCCGGCCTTGATCGTCATGACCGGCCAGCCCTTGAGGCGCATGCCCTCGTAGACCGAGAAGTCCGACCAGTGGCCGAGGTCTTTCCACCGGGCGGTGCGCGTTTTCTTCAAGTCCACAAGAACGATGTCGGCGTCGCTTCCCAGGCGGAGCGTCCCCTTTCGGGGGAAATACCCGTGTGCCTTCGCGGGATTGGCCGTGACCTTGGCGACGACCTCTTCCAGGGGGAGGTTCCGCTTGTGGTGACCCTCGTGAAGCATCAGGGGCAGGAGCGTGCCGTAGCCCGGGAACCCGGTGATGGCGTCGCGCCAGTGATCGACCTTCTGCGCCCGCCGCCGAGGCAGGTTGTCCGTGCCGATCGTGTCGATCCTCCCCTCGATCAACCCTTTCCACAGGGCCTCCGGGTGGGATTTGTCCCGGACGGGCGGGGCGATCTTGGCGAACATCCCCGCGCCGTGCGCTTCGGTCAGGTTCAGGTGATGGGGCGTGGTCTCGACGATGAGGTCCGGCATGAAAGACTTGAGGCGGGAGGCCGTCTCCAGGCCGTCCCGGGACGAGAGATGCACGACGTAGAGCCGCACGCCCGCGGCGGCCGCCAGATGCGCCGCGGTCTCGATGGCCAGGGCCTCCGCCAGGGGGGGATGGCTGGCGGTGTAACGCTTGAGGTTCGACCCCTTCCAGGAAAGCAGGCCCGCCACGCGCTCGGTGGCCTCATCGACCAGCGATCTCGTCTCGGCGTGCACGCAGGCCAGGCCCGCCCGGCCGAGCTTCGCGACCTGACGGAACCCCCGGAAGAGCAGGGCGTCGTCCATCGGCTTTCCGCCCGGCACGGACCACATGTAGAACTTGTACGAATAAATGCCCAATCGCTTCGCATACCGCGGGATGTTCCCGACTCGTTCCGCGTCGGAGATGTTCAGGGTGAAGAAGACATCGATGAACGCCGTCCGGCCGACCAGGGCGGCCAGGTCCGGGATGTCTTCCAGATAGTCCCCCGGCGTTCGGATGAACACCCCGATGGTCGTGACGCCGCCCTTCAGCGCGGCGCGGGTCTCGGTTTCGCACTCCCCGGCGAAGTCGTTGTTCAGCCCCATGTGGCCGTGGGGATCGATCAGCCCCGGCAGGACGTGGAGGCCGGAGGCGTCGATCCGCTTTCGGGCCGGGGGGAGGGCGCCTTCGTCGCCGATGGCGGCGATCTTCCCGTCCCGGATTGCCAGACCGGCCCGGACCACTCCCTTCCCGGGAAGGACGAGGGTTCCGCCGTCGATTCGGAGGTCCGCTTTCATTCGGGCTTTCAGGACTCCTTGGAGCGCCGCGCCCAGAAGACCAGCGCGATGATGACGATGGGAATCAGGAGGATGCCCAGCGCGGCCCACAGGGCCTGGGTGGGCGTGGCCGTCACGAGGGGCCGGTCCATCTTGTCGAAGATGACGGAGGGGTCCGCCAGCTCGTGGTGCGCCGCGAGGTCGCCGGCGCCCGCGAGAAAGATCGCCGCGAGGGCCGCGAGACGGGCCGAGAGCGCCTTCATCCCCGTTTCCCCCGGATCGTCCCCAACTCCTGGAGGAGCGCCCCGGTGGAGAGGATGTCGCCGCGCTTGCGGGCGACGTATTTGAAGCGGATGATCCCCTTCTTGTCGACGATGAACCAGGAGCGCAGCGCCATCTCGCGCCGCGGATTCATGGGGAGGATTCCGCCCCGGTCCGCGCCCCGTCGGCGCACGCGCGGAGCAGGTCGGGGAGGACCTGGACGAAGTCCGAACGGGGCATCGCCTGATCGGCGCCCGCGTCGTCCGCCGCCCGGAGTGTTTCCGCGTTGGTGTGCCGGCCGAATGCGACGACCCGCGCGCCTTGCAGCCCCTCGTCCGATTTGACGGCCCGGATGAGGGAGACGGGATCCCCTCCGACGGATTCCAGGTCCAGGATGACGAGGGGGGGGGGCGGGCCGGCTTCCCGGGCCGCGGCCAGGACCCGGTCGCAATTGGGGAAGCACTTCATCGGAACCCCCAGCAGTTTCGCGGGGCCGGTGTTTTTGGCCGAGAAGAAGAGGTCGTTCACGCCGACCAGGACGGGGTTGGGCATTGCGTCAGGCCCTCTGAATCAAGCGATTCGTCTTTGGGTTCAATGAGCGGATTCATCCGCGCGTTATTCGACCCTTTCAATCATAGGCGACACAAACTGAATCCGCAACGGGATGATCCCGGGGGGCGGTGGATGCCCTGAAGGGGGCGGAGCGGGAGTGAATCGAAACTCGAGATCGGCCTACCGCCTCCACGCGCCCGTATGGGCGTAAGGGCTCACGGACGCGCCGGAGGCCGCCGCCACACCGATCAGGGCGGCCGCGCCGAGGATCAGGAAGAAGCTCTTGACGCCCGAGGCGATCTTTGCGTTCCGCTCCTTTTCCTTCCAGGCGATGACCGCCCGGAGCTCGCTCACGCCGTCATGTATTTCCTCATCCTCCCGGTCGATCTTTCCGGCCTCCCGGAAGACCTCCAGGGCCTCCGAGTGCCTCTCCTCAGCCTGAAGGGCGGCCGCCTCCCGCTTGAGGTCCGAGACCCGCCGGCGCCTCTCTTCAAGGTCCTCCTTCAGCGCCCGGAGGCGCGCGGCCCCGGGGACCTTCTTCCGCGCCGCTCCCAGCCGGTCCGCGGCGGTCTTCAAGCGGCCTTCCCGCAGCGCCTTCCCGGCCCGGACGATGAGGCGCTCCCCTTCCCGGATTCGCGTTTCAAGCCGGTTGAGGCGGGATTCGACGCGCGCGTGAAAGGCGGCGCCGTCCGGGTCGCTCCGCAAATCCGCCTCCTCGATCAGGTCGCGAATCTCGGTGAGCTTTTTCCGGATTTCATACGGATTCCCGCCGGTCTCGGCCGACGCGGCCTCGTAGAGGCGGCGGGCGCGCGCGTAGCGCTCCCGGCGGGCGATCCGGGTCTCCTCGATGCTTTCGCGGAGCTCTTCCTCGGTCAGCCAGAGATAGACCCGGTACATCCCGGCCTTGAGGTCGACGTCCTCGCGCGCGTGGCGGGACGCCAGGACCTGGAAGGCCCTGACCTCGACGAGGTCGTTGAGGGATTCGGAAATGGGTCGGCCGTCTTCGGCCCGAATCCGGTAAGCCGAGCGGGCGCGCACGACGGCGCGGGCGGAAAGGGCCATGCCCCGCAGGGCGGCCTAGACCGCCCGTTTGCGGGCCCGGCCGACGTCGCCGTCCTTGATTCGGGCGTACCCGACGCCGTCCAGGACGCCGCGCCGCTCGATGGACGGTAGCGCGGGGACCGGGCGGCCCGCGCATCCGGCGGCCATCGATAGGCTGAGGGACAGCGCCAGGACGCGTCCCGCGCCGCCGGTTCGCAGTCGTCCGATCCACGGGTTTCGAGGGGGGCGTTTCCGTCGCATATTCCGGGCCTCCGAGGGCGTCGAGTCCATGGGGACGCGACACCCGCAAGCCGGGTTTTTCCCGAGGACCCCTGCGATCAGGGAGTCCCGGCGATCAGGATTTCAGGGGGCGGCCCCGGAACTCCCGGAGGATGCGAACGTCCCGCTCGGCGCGGGAGCCGCTTTTTCGGATGTATTGGCGGAGCTTCTCTTCGGAGTCTTTGAGCAGATTCTTGCTCATGGCCGCGAGATGGGTGAAAAGCTCCTCGTCCACCTCGGATTTAGCCATGTACACCCGGCACCAGACCTCGTTGTTGTCCGGGTTGCGGACGCATTCCTTGAAAATGGTTCCCGGGAGCGGCAGGACCGTGACGACCGTGTTGATGTCATCCAACAGGGCCTTCTGTTTTTCCGGGTCTTTGACGTAGACGTTGCTTTCCGAGGCGACCACACGGAAGATGTTCCGGGCCAAGTCCCCCATGGCGGCGGTCTCGGCCTTTCGGATGCCGACGTGGAGGTTGTCGTCCTTCGCGGCGCCTATCCCCACATAGGCCGTGACGCCCTTGGGGAGCGGGTCGAAGGGCCGGATGGCCTGGAAATCCCCTTTGGGGCCGTAGGGGTTTTTCGCGCAACCGGCGAGGGCGGCGAATACGACCAAGACCGACAGGATGGGCGCGAACCGTTTCATTTTTTCTCCCTCCCTATGTGATGCGGCCTTGTGGCCTTCTTGGGTCTGTCGTTTCATCGGCTGATGTTCTCGCGGTATTCCCGCGGCAGCCGTTTTTCATGTAGAGCAACCGGGATGCCAAAACGGTGGAAGCGTTATAACCAATTGAAGTCATATGTGTTAACCACCATCCGAGAGATGGGGAGTCAGATCCACGAGGGTGGTTTTGTTAACTTCGTAATCGGCGGCTGGCCAGCCTTGAATTTCTTGTGTGATAACTTTGTATGCGGGAGAGATCTCTGGATAACCGCGACCGCCCGTCACCCCGCTGGTCGGGCAAGCCTTCTCAGGGAGCGGCGGAAGGCGGGGCGTCCGGGGTGATCTTTCGAACGGAGGTCAAACGGGTGAGGAGCCCGATCGAGGGCGATCAGGGAATGTTAGAATGTGAGAGCTGATCCAAGCCACTTTGGCTGCGAAGAGACGAATCTTTCAAGGGAGGAAACGCGATGTGCGCACGTCTGGCCGTCCTGACCGTGGGTCCGGGGATGTGGTCCACGATGGAGGAAATTGCGGATGAGATGGCCGCTCATTACCGGGCGCTCAAGGGGTTTCAGTCCGTGACATTTCTCGGGAACAACGATTCCAATCAGTATGGGACGGTGAGCCTGTGGGAAACAAAAGAAGACGCGGAGGCCGTTGACGCGGCCCTGGGACCCGCGTTGCGCGAAAAGGCGGGCGAGATATTGAAGGGCTCGCCGGAGGTTCGATATTTTGAAGTCTATGAACCCAAAGGCTGAGCGTTTTTCAATCGCGGTTCAAGAATCCCGCCGAGGGTGGTCCGGCATCCGCAAGCGTTTCCCTCCCTTGTGTTGTCCAGAAGGCCCCATGAATTTCCCTTATCCTACTTTTCATTGCTAACCCTGTTAACACAGGGGCCATCCCCTCTTTTGCTTGTTCTCGGCTGTTATTGGGAACCGGGGATGACGCGGGTGTTGCGGGGAGGACGGGTGCGGGTCGGGTGCAATCTGAGAATGCCGGAACGTCCAGGGCCGGTCAATCCAGGTCCCGGACGGCTTCTTTGAACACCCCCTCGAGCTCGGCCTGCAATGAGGCGGCCGCCTTGTCCAGGTCGTCATCGATCTGCCGGGGTTTCAGGACAATGACCTTCACCCGGCCGGGTCGGATGGCGCGGCTGCCTCGGGGGAGGATCCGATGCGCCCCGGCGATGCAGACCGGGACGACCGGGACCTTCAAGCGCTTGGCAATCAGGAACGCGCCCTTCTTGAACTTCTCGAAAGTCTCGGTTCCCGAGAGTTTTCCTTCCGGGAAGATGAGGAGGTTGTCGCCGTTTTTGACCATCTTCTCGGCCTGTCTGAGGCTCTTCACGGCCTCGCGCCGGTTTGCGCGGCTGATTCCGATCGTCCCCATCAGACCGATGGCGAATCCAAGCACGGGGACATCGAAGAGCTCCTGCTTGGCCACCATCCGGAACTGGATGGGCAGGGCGCGCAGGATGATGGGGATGTCCATGAAGCTTTGGTGGTTGGGGGAGTATACGTAGGGACCGGCGCCTTCGAGGTTCTCTAGCCCCTGGGTCTCCAACCGGACGCCCGCTGCCCAGAGCACCCGGTAGGCCCACCAGCGGCTCATGTAGTAGCGGATGCGGTGGAAGCCGGCATAGGCGAGCAGAAGAAGCGGGATGATGACGAGGGTCCAGAAGATCAGGACGATGAGCGCTCGATAAGTGTAGAAAGAGAATTTTTTCAAGCCGGGTCAGTCCTTGAGGGTTTCCAACAGGTCCCGGATTTCCGCCAGGCGGTCCTGGGCGGCCTCGCGGCCCCGCTCGACGAGGGTGTCCAGCTTGTCGAAGTCGAACAGGTCGAACTCGCCCACGGCGGGGAGCAGATGAACATCGAAGTTCCGGGATCGCATGTTGGTGATCTCGATGCTCGAGACGTTGATGGAGCGCATGATGACGCGCATGATCGTGGGCGCGTCGAGGAAGTTTCTGATGGCCGAATTTCTGCGCAACAGACGGCCGAACCAGCCGTGGCTTCTGGGCAGGTTGAAATTGAAATAAGAACCCCGCTCCGGCGCGATATTGACGGCGATGCAGAACTCCGCTCCCCTTTGTTTCAGCACGTCGCCTGGGACGTTGTTGGCCACCCCGCCGTCCACCAGGGCGAACTCGTCGCGATAGCGAAAGGGGGGGAGAACGCCGGGCAGGGACATACTGGCCCGGACGGACTGCCAGAGCGGGCCCCGATCGATGATCACCTCCCGTCCCGTGATCAGGTCCGCCCCCACGGAGAAATACGGGATGGGGAGCTCCTCGATCAGGACGTCGCCGTATATATCGCGCATGATGCGCTCCGCTTTCCAGCCTCTCAGGATGGCCGTTCGCGGAATGGTGTAATCGTTGAGGGGCTTGCGTTCGATGATATGGGTCTGGCAGAGAATTCGCATTTCATCCGGGGTGTGCCCGTTGGCGTGCATGGCGGCCACGATGGAGCCGATGCTCGTCCCGCCCACCAGATCGATGGGGATGTCCTCCTTTTCGAAGACTTCCAGAACTCCGATGTGGGCCAGACCCCTGGCGCCGCCGCCCCCCAGGGCGAGTCCCACGGCGATGCCGGCCGTCCGCCGGGCGATCCGGCGTAGAGCCCTTCCGGTTTCGTCCCGCCCCGATTCGATGCGCGGGATCCCATCTTCGGCAAATTGACGCTCGGCCTCCGGATCGACGGGAACCTGATAAACGAACCCGGCGCCGAATCCGGACTTTACGCGGTCGAAAAGCCCTTTGATTTTGCCTTTCCCCCGGCGCAGGACGATTCGGGTTTTCGCCGCCAGGGACGGCGCCGCGCCCTGGAGATCGTTCCACTGGCGGAGCGCTTCCGCTTGATCATCCGAGGGAAGGGCGAAGAGCAGTTGTTCGGACTGGTCCATGGCCTTTTGGCAAAACGCCTTCGAGGACGATTCCGCGGACGTTCCGATGACGGTGAATTCGTAAGCCTCGCGCAACAGGCTGAGCAGTCGCGGGACGCTGTCCGGGGAGAACGCTTCGATCTGCCCGGCAGAGGGGTTCGGAAGAACGTCCACGCCGAACTCCGTCGGAGACAGGAAGGAGAGGATCTCCCGCTCGTTTATCTGGTTCAGGTTCCGCAGCAGTTTGTCCCATGAATCCGGCCGCTCCCCCTCCCTCCCCCCGCCGGCGCCGCCATCCGCCGAAAGGAGACTCACGTTCAACAGCGCGACCTTCTTTCCGGATTCGCCGCCCAGAAGGGCCGCCAGGCGGGTGGAAAGGTAACGCGTATCCGAATCCCCCAGGGCGCTGTGGCAGCAAAGGGTCCGGATCTTTTCGCGCTCCCGCTCCCCGGTGCTTGTCCGCCGAAGCCGGTGGATCAGGGTGTCCAGCAGGTTCGTCACCACCGTCGGGTGCCGGCGGAAGAGCTCGTGGAACCCCTCTCGGGAGAGCACGTAGAGGTCGGTGTCGAGGTTGGCTATGATGGTGGCGGATCGGGAGTCGCCCGTGAGAAGGGCCATTTCCCCGAACACCTCGTTGCGGCCGAGCCGGGCCCGGACGCGCTCGCGCCCCTCGGCGTCGGGGATCATGACGTTCACTTCGCCGAAGCGGACGATGTACATGCTGTCGCCCGGGTCGCCGTGGCGAAAAAGGGTTTCGCCGTTGGGAAGGCTCCGCGAGGAGATCTGCGGGGCGACGAGGGCGAGCTCGTCTTCGGTCAGGTTCTGAAAGAGGGGAATGGAGTGGAGGTCGTCGACGGAAGCCATCGGCATGCCTGTCGAGTCGGTTGACCCTTCGGGATCGGCGGACCCCTTGGGTTCGTTGACCCGCCGAGGGGCGGGCGCGACACCGACCGGCGGGGCCTCAGGATGTCCCGATTCAACTTTGCCCGGACGATAAAGACCTTGCGATTTTCTCGCCGGGCGCTATCGTGAATGGTTGCGAACAACGGCGGTTATAGCACGCGCCCACTCGGCCATCAACCGTGTCTTCGAACGATTTTTACGTTCGTCCGGGAGCGGAGAGGGGAATCACTTTGGGAGACATGGAAATCAGGTTGCGGCCGGCTTTTTGGCGCTCCATCAGCGTGGCCCTTGCTTTGCTTGTTTCGGGATGCGGGGGAGGGGGGGGGGACGATCCCAATGTGATTTCCGGAGAGATCCGGCTCGCGCCGGAATTGGCTTCCGAGGTCCCCCGGAACCCCCTGCTCATCATCGAGGCCCGCGAGACGGGATCGGGGGCCAAGTCCGACGGACAGGCCCCCCTGGTGGCCGAGCAGCGGGTCCGGAACCCGAAGTTCCCCTTGAGATATTTCCTCGGCAAGCCCGACGTCAAGTCAGGGCGTGGCGGTCTTTCCGGGTCTCTGGTGATCTCGGCCCGGATCATCGGGGATGAGCTGAGCGGGGATACGGCAAAGCCCGTCGCGTTGGAGGGGAGGTCGAAGGAAAGCGCCCCGGGGGGGGGAGGGGGGCGGCGAGGCGTGGACATTTTGATTCAAAAGAAAGTCCCGATCCGGTTTGCCCGGAAATCGAGGGGGGGGGACGGGGCCGGAAGCGATGCGAGGTCCGCCCGGTTGAAGCGGCCGGTCCCCACCGGGACGAGGGTTCCCGCCGGGACGAAGGCCGCCTCCGCCAAATCCATCTCGGGCGCGATCACCGTCGCCCCGTCGCTCGGCCCGCCGCCCAAGGGCGGGGTGGTCTTCATCGTCGTCCGTCCCGCGGGCCGGTCGGGCGGTCCGCCGCTGGCCGTCAAGCGGGTGGCCAACACGGGTTTTCCGATGCGCTACCGGGTGTCCGGGGGGGACGTGATGATTCAGGGGATGCCGTTCCAGGGGAGCGTAAGCGTGAAGGTCCGCCTGGACGGGGACGGCCGCGTAGGCGTTCAGCCCGGGGACCTGGAAGGAAGCGGCGCGAAGCCGGTTCCCGTGGGGTCGGTCGGGGTGGACATCGTTCTGGACAAGCGGCATTAGGCGGGAGGGAGGGGGGGGGATTGGCTCCCGGACCCGCCCTTCGTGATTCGGAGGCCCCCCCCTTGTCGGGTCGATCCGCGGGTGCTATATTTCTTCATGGTTTTCCGCCGATTCGGCGGGTCCGTCGGGTGTTCGCGGCGGTTGACCCGAGATTGGGCGGGTTCTTGGCTGGATTTCGATTTCAGGCGCCGAAGTGGCGGAACTGGTAGACGCGCTAGGTTCAGGGTCTAGTGGGGGAAACCCCGTGGGAGTTCGAGTCTCCCCTTCGGCACCATAAATTTATAACTTGTTATTTTCCAGATAGTTAGAAGGGCGAGGCTGGCTGACGGGAGTAAATCGGGAGTACGGCAACCCTTTTTTGGGTGATTTCACATCCTTCTCAACCCCGGAATAGGGGGCACGTCATGCGGTTCCGGCGAAGTGTCCTTCTTGCCGTTCTGGCCTCAGTCCTTATTGCCTCCTCCCTGTTCGCTCAGACGCTGACGGTCCAGGTCAGACGCGGAAACGTCCGCTCGGGTCCGGGCGACACGTATGAGGTGATTGGAAAGGTCCGCCGGGGCCAGAAGTTCGACACAGAGGCCCGCCGGGGCGACTGGTTCAAGATCCTGCTGGAGACCGGCGAGGAAGGATGGGTCTTCAAGTCGCTCGTCGAGGTCTCGGGGCGTTCGAAGGCAACCTCCCGAACCATCGGCGTCGTCCCGTCGGCCCCATCGGTGAAGGGGAAGACCCTCTACGCCAACTCCTGGGCCGTCGTCATCGGCATCAACCGCTACCGGCACGCCAGGATCAAATCCCTGGACTACGCCGTCAACGACGCCCGGGCCGTCAAGGACGCCCTCGTCGGGCTGGGCTTCCCCCCCCACCAGATCCTCAGTCTCACCGAGGACAAGGCTACCAAGGCTGCCATCGAGCGCCTTCTCGGGGACCGGCTTCGCAAGCTGGCCGGCCCGCAAGACCGGGTGTTCATCTTCTTCGCCGGGCACGGGACGAGCGAGAAGATCCGTGGAGGCGAGGAGGGCTATCTCCTCCCGGTGGACGCGGACCCTACGAGGCTGTACTCCACGGCGATCAGCATGTCGTCGCTGAAGCAGATCTCCAACCGCCTACGCGCCAAGCACGTCCTGTACGCCGTGGACGCCTGCTACTCGGGATACGCCCTGTACAAGACCCGGGGGATCACGAACCCCGACCTGGTTGATGAGTTGACGCGGAAGTCCTCGGTCCAGATCATCACGGCGGGCCGCTCGGGCGACCTGGCGCAGGAGCGGGAGGGCCACGGTCTGTTCACGAAGGTACTCCTGAAGGGGCTTCAGGGCGACGCTGACCACCGGCGCTGGGGCTGGCTGGCGCTGGACCATCTCGGGACGTACGTCCGGGACCGTGTGTACGCCGAGTCGGAGAAGTCACAGCTTCCGCAGTTCGGCAACCTGTCGGGCGAGGGTCAGTTCGTCTTCGTCCTGCCGTCGGGGCCGCCCACGGTGTCCCCCAGGCGTCCGGACGCGGACCTGGCCCGGATGCGGGCGAAGCTGGAAGCGGAGCGGCGGAAGCTCGAGGCGGAAAAGGTGCGTCTCGAACGGGAGAAGCTGGCAGCCGAGCGGAAGCGGTTGGAAGAAGAAAGGCGAAGGGTGGCGGCCCTTCAGCGCGAGCGGGAATCCCGTACTAAACGGGAAGCGGAACGCAAGCGTCGAGAACGTGAACGCCCGAAGGTAGCCGTCGGCCCCGGCACTCCCCACCAGATCGGCAGGGGCCTGGACACGATGGTCAAGGTTCCTGCGGGTTGGTTCACCATGGGGAGCGAGAGCGGGGGTAAGGACGAGAAACCCCGGCGGCGGGTCTATCTGGACGGCTTTTACATCGACAAATACCCCGTGACGAACGTGCGGTTTTCGCGTTTCGTGGAGGCGACGAGCCACCGGACGGATGCGGAGAAGGGCGGAGGGGGCTGGGTATGGGATGTCTCAAAGAAGAAATTCGAGCAGAAGTCCAACGCGAGCTGGAAGGCTCCGACCGGCGGCGACAGCAGCTACCGAAACCGCCTCCGTCATCCCGTGGTCCAGGTGAGCTGGAAAGATGCACGGTCTTATTGCGTATGGGCCGGGAAGCGGTTACCGACGGAGGCCGAATGGGAGAAGGCGGCTCGTGGGGTGAATGGCCGGAAATATCCCTGGGGGAACGATTGGGCGAACGGATCGAAAGTGATCTGGAGAAAGAACAGCGGCGGTAAGACGCATCCTGTGGACCGGACGTACAACACGCACCGGAGTCCATTTGGGGCTGTGGACATGTCGGGGAATGTGTGG
>PVBE012021584.1_pt1 | contig 22924 bp, 12 predicted proteins | sample 1631181 | NCBI WGS metagenome assembly PVBE01 (sample SAMN08397723, study PRJNA350692) | Marine metagenome, whole genome shotgun sequencing project. | isolation source: water | place: Pacific Ocean | collected 2012-04 | reverse complement strand
GGTGGTCTCGACGGACCGCGTCGACGAAGCCCACTGGAACGCGCTGCTCAAGAAGGCGATCGGCGACCTCCAGGCGACGGATTCGCCGCGACCGCTCGCGCCGCGCCCGCGACGACCTGGCCCGATGACCTTCGACCCCGAGCTCGCCGACGCTCTGGCGCCTGCGCGCTCCCTTCAGCGCGTGGCCGACGCGCTCTGCGACAACACCTGGCACGAGTCGGAGCGTGTCCCAGGGCTGTCGGGGCTCGAGGCCGAGGTGGCCTTCGACGTCCGCCGCTTCGTCGTCGGGAACATGGGTGGCGTGGTCGCCTCGCTGCACGGCTCGCTCTCCGCGCGCGTCGAGCTCAACGACGTGTACGGCGACGTGTTCACGCAGTCGCACGCGCCGGAGTCGTTCCTGCCCCTCGCCCTGCTGGGCGCACGGACGTGGCGGACGATGCCGCGCACACACGTGACGCCTGCCGAGCTCGGTGTGTCGGGGGCCACCAAGGTGGTGCTGCATCCACGCCTGCTCGAGAAGCTGCTGCGGCGTCTGCTCGGCCCGATCTTCTCCGCCGAAGCCCAGGAGCGCGGGACCCTCCCATTCGAGGAAGGCGACCTGGTCTGCGCGAACAGCGTCACGCTGGTCGACGACCCCGGCCTCGACGGCCTCGCGGCCAGTCGCGCTTTCGACGACGAGGGCGTCCCGACGCGGCGCACGCCGCTGCTCGTGTGTGGCCGCCTCACCCAGCTCCTTCGGGGACGAGCGCATGCGAACGCTTCGGGCACCGTGCCCAGCGGCAGCGCCTGGCGGGTGGACGACCCGCAGCAGCGCGCCCACGAGGGTGAGCCGACCGTGGAGTTCGGGAGCCTGCTCATGGAGCGTGGCGAGACTGGCTTCCACGAGATGGTCGGCGAGGTGGACAAGGCGGTGCTCGTCCACGAGGTCAAGATCGAGGCGCTCGATCCGCCGACCACTTCATTCTCTGCGCTGGTCCAGTGGGGCCTGACGCTCGAGCGCCACGCCCCGAGCCGCCTGCTGTCGCCTGGCGCGTGGCGCATCCGTGGCCGACTGCTGTCGATGCCGGGCGAGCTGCCCGGGCTGCTCGACGACGTCGGGCTGAGCCGTGAACTCTACGACACGGGCTCGGCGATCCTCCCGTATTGCCTCTGCACCCTCGAGGTCTGACATGTCCACCGGCATCGTCGTCGTCGGCGCCCAATGGGGCGACGAAGGGAAGGGGAAGGTGGTCGACCACCTCGCCACCGACGCCGCAGTCGTCGTCCGCTACCAAGGGGGGGCCAACGCCGGCCACACCCTCGTCGTAGGCGGTCAGAAGACGGTCCTTCACCTGGTGCCCTCGGGCATCCTCCATCCCGGCAAGTGTTGCGCTATTGGCGCTGGCTGCGTGGTCGACCCGCACGAGCTGGCGACCGAGCTCGCCTCGCTGCGCGCGGCGGGCGTCGCGGTCGAGCCCGACCGGATGTGGATCAGCCTGCGGGCGCAACTCGTGCTGCCGCCCCACCAGCGGCTCGACAAGGCACGCGAAGCGGCCGCCGGCGCCAAGCGCCTCGGAACCACGGGGCGCGGCATCGGTCCAGCCTACGAGGACGCGGTCGGCCGCCGCGGCGTACGCATGGTCGACCTGCTCGACCCGGATCGGCTGCGATCGCGGGTCGAAGGCGTGCTGCGCGAGCGCAACCTGGTCCTCGAGGGTCTCGGCGCCGAGCCGTTCACGACGGACGAGGTCCTGGCGCCGCTGCTCGAGATCGCCGAGGAACTCGGGCCGTTCATCACCGACGTGGGTCACCGCCTCGACGCGCACCTGCGCGCTGGCGACATCGTGCTCTTCGAGGGCGCGCAGGGCTCATTGCTCGACGTCTCTCACGGGACCTACCCATTCGTGACCTCCTCGGCGACCGTCGCCGGCAGCGCGTCGGTCGGCGCGGGCGTCGGCCCGGGCGCCGTCGGCCGCGTGGTCGGTATCACCAAGGCGTACGCCACCCGCGTCGGCGCGGGGCCATTCCCGACCGAGCTGAACGACGAGACGGGCGAGCGCCTCCGCCGAGTGGGCGCCGAGTTCGGCGCCACCACCGGCCGGCCCCGCCGCTGCGGCTGGTTCGACGCGGTCGCGCTGCGCTACGCCGCCCGGATCAACGGTCTGACCGAGATCGCGCTCACCAAGCTGGACGTCCTCTCCGGCCTGGAGACGCTGCAAATCGCGGTGGGCTACAAAGCAGACGGCGTGGACCTCGAGAGCTTCCCGGCGGTCGACCTCGAGCAGGTCGAGCCGGTGTTCGAGACGGTGGAGGGGTGGTCCGAGCCCATCGAAGGCGCCCGCGTCCGCGACGCGCTCCCCGAAGCCGCTCGCGCTTATGTGCGGCGCCTCGAAGAGCTCGTGGGCGTACCGGTGTCGATGGTCTCCGTCGGGCCCGGCCGCGAGGCGATCATCCCCTGGTCGAGCGAGACGTATCAGTCCAGACACAAGTCATACAGTAGCAAATAAGCTTATTTGCTACTGTATTGTTGGTGACCGACCGGTGAGGTGCGCTCAGGCGCGGTGCGGGCGCCGGCCGCGGGGCACGTAGCGGTCGTTGCCGCGCGGCTGGTGGCGGCCGCCCTGCGGGCGGTAGGTGTCGCCGCCGCGCGGGACGTAGCGGTTGCCCGTGGGCCGGTAGCGGTGGCCGACAGGGATCGCGCGGCTCGGGTGCCAGTCTCGGGCGAGACGGTCGGCATAGGCGTGCCGCTGCGCCGCTTCGTGGCGCGCGGCACGAGCGCGGCTCCGGGCGTCGTCCGCGCGGGTCTGCGCGATTCGGGCGTCGCGCGTCGCGGCTCGAGCGCGCCGCTGCGCGCTCCGTGACCAAGGCCTGTGTTCGGCGATCTCCCGGGCCCGTGTGGCTCGGCGGCTCGCATCCGCCGCGGCACGACGGGCGGCCTTCGCGTCACGGCGCGCCCTGTCGGCCTGCCGGTCTGCGCGACGTGCCCGCTGCTGGGCATGGTCGATTCGCTGGCTGTAGCCGTCGCGGGACGAGACCACGACCGGCCGAGCGTTCGCGACGCCGGCGACGAGCGTCAGGGCGAGGGCGGCGAGGATGGCGGTGAAGCGGTTCATGGTGTGTTCCTTTCGAGCCGTGTTCGTTCGCATCGACGCGCCCTCCGCGATCCACATTCATCCGCAACCGGCTGCCCGCCGAATTCCCGTGCGAGATTGCACAGATGCACGTGCGTGCCTATGCTCTCTGCTGATGCTTCTCGCGCGCTTCTCCATGCTCTCACTCGCTCTGTGCGCGACCGCGCTCGCGGGGCCCGCAGAAGACGCCAAGACCGCCGAGACGGCGGGCGACCGGCTCGCTGCCCTCGACGCCTGGAGGCGGGCCATCGAGGCCGACCCCACTTCGCCCGAAGCCTACGTCTCCCTGGCGCGCCTCCAGATCCGGATGAAGGACCCAGGCGGCGCGGTCGCGACCCTCGAGCAGCTGGTCGAGCGCGTGCCGACCTACAAGCGCGGTCGCTACCGCCTCGCTTTCGGGCTGAGAAAGGCGCGTCGCTATCGCGAGGCCGCCGACCACTACCGTCAGTACATTGCCGGCGCGCCCGCCGACCCCGACGCGCAATTCGGCCTGGCGGAGTCGCTGCGCCAGCTCGGTGACCGGGAGGGCGCCCTCGACGCGTACCGCACCTACGTGAAGCTCGAACTGCGTCCCTCCGAGGCCAAGTGGGTGCGCCGCGCCAACGAGGAGATCGCTCGCCTCGAAGCCAGCGTGGGCGTCCAGCCGGGCGCCGAGCGGCCCCTCGAGCCGGAGCCGGTGGCGGAGAAGAAGAAGGCCGAGAAGAAGAAGGCCAAGAAGAAGAAGGCCAACCTGCTCGGCCCGCTCCCGCCCGGGGTCGATCCCGACGCGATGTTCGCCAAGAAGGACTACAAGGGCGCGGCCGGCGGCTACCGGCACATGGCCCGCCGGCGCCCGGACGCGGCCGTCACCCGTTATCGACATGGTCTCGCATCTGCTGCGGCGGGTGACCTGAAGAGCGCCGAGCACAGCGCCGCGCACGCCGAACGGCTCGACCCCGGCAACCCGACCGCGGGCGACCTCGCCGCGATCGTCCGAGCTCGTCGCGCCCGCGCCCAGACAGAGGCGCCGTCTCTACGCACGGTCAAGCGGGCGCTCCAGGAGGGCCGCGTTCGGACCGCCGAGCAGCTCGCCGCGCGCGCTCTCGCGAAGGCGAAGGCGAAGGAGCGCCGCCCGCTGCTTCGCGCCCGAGGTGAGGCCCTGGTCGCGTTGGGCCGCGCCGACGAGGCGTTGCGCGCCTACAAGGCCGCCGCCGCCCTCGGTACCCCAGGGGCAGACGCGTACCTCGAGCTCGGAGAGGTGGCCCTGATGGCGGGCGACAAGCGCGGTGCCCGGTACTACCTCGAGCTCGCGGCCGCGACAGGTTCGACCGAAGACCCGGCGGCTGTGCGCGCACGTGAACGGTTGGCCGACCTGCCCCGCGGAGGCGCCCGATGAGCGACGAGACACCTGACGAGCCGCCCGAAACGGTCGAGGTCGACGAGGAGCAGCCCGAGGGCGAGGTCGCAGGCGACGAGGACGAGTCGGAGCAGTCGAGCGAGGGCCGGGGCCGCCGACTCCTGGGCGGGTTGGTCCCGGAGCTGTTGAAGAAGGCGCTGAAGGAAGGCGTCGACATCATCAACGAGGAGCGCCTGCGCGACACCGTCGTCGCAGAGGTCCTGCGCAAGGCCGCCTCGAAGGGCGGCGAGGTCTACGACTCGACCGAAGACTCGTTGCGCAAGCTCGTCTCCGAGTTGCCGCTCCCGAAAGAGGTGGCCGAGCGCATCCTCGAGCGGGCCGACGACTACCGCGGCGAGCTGTTCCGCGTGGTGCAGGAAGAGGTCCACGATTGGCTCGAGAAGGTCGACCTCGGCCACGAGATCCAGAAGATCCTGACCAGCCTCTCGTTCGAGATCACCACCGAGATCCGGTTCATCCCGAACGAGAAGGGCGTGCCCGCGAAGCCCGACATCAAGGCCGGCGTTCGCGTGAAGCGAAACCGCAAACGCGAGGACGAGTGACGGCGCGGGTCCTGTGTCTCTGCGCGCTCGGCCTTGGCGGATGCGCGGAGACCCCCGACGGGCTCGAAGACGACGCCGCCCCGGACGCCCTGATTCGCGACGCCGGCGTCACTGGCGCTCCCTGCATTGATGACGACGATTGCGTGGGCGCGTGTCTCGAGGACCCGCTCGGCGTCGGCCTGCGGTGCTTCGAGGGGTGCGGTGCGGCGGACGCGTGCCCGGAAGGCAGCAGCTGCGTCCGCGCAGGCGGGGAGGGGGGCTGCGTGCCCGACCCGCCCCCGCGCCTGGCCGAGGGCGAGGACTGCTCCGGTGGGGCGCGCTGTGAGATGGGCCTCGTCTGCACGCCAGACCACCCCGATGGTCCTCGCTGCGCGGTGCAATGCGCGGGCGGCGCCGAGTGCCCGGACGGTCAGGCATGCGCGCCCGAGACCGTCGAGCCGCGGGCGTGCCTGCCCGCCGCGGCCGAGGTCTTCGATTGCCCGTTCGCCGAGTGCTTGCGCGCCGACCTGCTCTGCGTCGACGCCGTCTGCGTGGCGCCATGCGGCGAGCGTGGGATCGACTGCCCGGGCGGAGGCGTCTGCAGCGCGCGCGAGGGCGACGGCGCCTTGTTCTGCGCGCCCGACGGCGACGTCGGACTCGGCGGCGGCTGCGCGAGCGGCGGCGGCGCGGCGTGCGCGGAGGGCCTGGAGTGTGTCGGCCGCGGCCCGGGCGATCCCGGCGCCGTGTGCTCCCAGGCGTGCGCCGACCACGCGGGGTGCGCGGCCGCCTGCGCGGAGTGCGCGCCCGAAGAGGTCGCGTGTCGCCGGCCGCGCGGTCAATCCACGACCGTGTGCCTGCCGGCGCCTTTCGGTCGCGGCGACGAGGCCGGGGCGCCGGGTGACGGTTGTGCGGACCACGGCGACACCGACTGCCGCGCCGACCTCGATTGCGTCGTCGGCGTCGCGCGACGACCGGTCTGCGCGGCGCGCTGTGATCAGGCCTGCGACGCGGGCTTCGTCTGCGTCGATCGTGCGGAGGACACGCGGCACTGCCTCGAAGGCGACGACGCCAGGCGGCCTGGTACGCCGTGTCCGGACGGCGCGGGTTGCGCCGACGTCTGCCTCGGAGACAGCCCGGACGAGCGCTACTGCACGGTCTCGTGCGCCGATGGCGCCTGCCCGAACGGCTTCGGCTGCCGGGACGGCGTGTGCCGCCTCGGCGAGGACGGTCGCGCAGCCCTGGGCGACGCCTGTCCCGCCGCTGGCCCGGCCGCGTGCGACGGCGAGGTCTGCGTGGTCCACCCCGTCACGGGCGAGAGCGTGTGCAGCCGCCGGTGCGACGAAGTGGCGTGCCCGGACGACTTCACGTGCGAGCCCCTCGACGCCGGTCGTTTCTGCTTCGCGCCCGCCGATTGACCATGCGCGTCGCGTTGGGGTAGTAGTCCGCAACTCGCGGAACCCCTGGCGGCATGCGCGTCTACACATTCGGCAATGGTTCTGCGGAGGGATCTCCGGACATGGTCGACGCCCTCGGTGGAAAGGGCGCCGGACTCGCCGGGATGAGCCTGCTCGGGGTGCCGGTTCCGCCGGGCTTCACCGTCCCGACCGACGCGTGCCGTGCTTTCTACGCAGCTGACCAGCAATTGCCCGACGATGTCTGGCCCGTCATCGAGCGCGGCGTGGCGCATATCGAGGCCGTGCGCGGGCGCCGGCTGGGCGATCGGAACTCGCCGCTGCTGGTCTCGGTGCGTTCAGGGGCCGGCGTCTCGATGCCGGGCATGATGGACACGGTCCTCAATGTGGGGCTCAACGACGAGACGATGGGCGGCCTCGCCGAGCTGACGGGCGACCGCCGCTTCGCGCTCGACTCGTTCCGTCGCTTCATCGAGATGTACTCCGAGGTCGCGATGGGCGTCGACCCGTCGGCGGTCCTCGCGGTGCGAGACGAGGTGGTCGAGCTGGCCGGGCGACGATCCGTCCAGGAGCTGCCCGACTCGATGGTCGAAGGCCTGCTCGTCGCCTATCGACGTCGCGTCGAGGAGCTCGCCGGGCGTCCGCTCCCGGAGGATCCGAGGGTTCAGCTCCGGGAGGCCGTCGAGGGCGTCTTCCGCTCCTGGCACACGCGCCGAGCCCGCCAGTACCGAGCCGCGAACGACATCCCCGACGAGCTCGGGACGGCGGCGACCGTGCAGGCGATGGTCTTCGGCAATCTCGGCGAGCGTTCCTCGACCGGCGTGGCCTTCACGCGCTGCCCCAACACGGGTGAGGCGCGGCTCTTCGGCGAGTACCTCCCGCGCGCGCAGGGAGAGGACGTGGTCAGCGGGGCGTTCACGCCGCGCGCGATCGCCGACGCGGACGCGGAGGGCACGGGCCCGACGCTGCAGTCGAGCGACCCCGACACCTACGTCGAGGTCGAGCGCATCGCGCGTCAGCTCGAACGGGCGCTAGGCGACGTGCAGGACCTCGAGTTCACCATCGAGGAAGGTCGCGTCTGGATGCTGCAGACCCGGCCCGCGCTGCGGTCGGCACGGGCCGCCGTGCGCACCGCGGTCGAGATGGCCTACGAAGGCCTCATCACCGAAGGGGTGGCGCTCGAGAGGGTCGAGCCCGAGCGCCTGACGCGGCTGCTCCACCCGAGCGTCGACGTGCACGCGCGCAGGAAGGTGATCGCGAAGGGTCTGCCAGCGAGCCCGGGCGCGGTCTCAGGCATCGCGATCTTCGATCCCGAAGAGGCCGTACGGCGTGCCGGGGCCGGCGAGCGCGTCATCCTCGTGCGCGTCGAGACCTCTACCGAAGACATGGAGGCGATCCGCGCGGCCGCCGGTGTGCTCACCGCGCGCGGCGGCATGACGAGCCACGCTGCGCTGGTCGCGCGCGGCCTCGGGCGCTGCTGCGTCACGGGCTGCGCGGAGATCGTCGTCAACGAACGCATCGGCCGCTTCACCGTGCGCCACCGCGACGTATTGGTCGAATCGGGCACGTGGATCACCCTCGACGGCGCCACCGGTGAGGTGATGCTCGGCGAGGTGGCGACGCAGCCGGCCGACCCGCCCGCCGCCTACCATGTGCTGATGGGCTGGGCGGACTCGCGACGCAGGCTCGAGGTGCGCGGCAACGCCGACAACGCCAGCGAGGCGACCGCTGCGCTCGAGCAGGGCTGCGACGGAATCGGCCTGTGCCGCACCGAGCACATGTTCCTCGACGCCGAGCGACTCAAGCTGGTCCGCGAGATGGTCTTCGCCGAGCGCAAACGCACCCGCGCCGCGGTGGTCGAGCGGATCCTGCCCCTGCAGAGCGAGGACTTCCACGCGCTCTTCCGCGCGACGGGGGACCGGCCAATCGGGATCCGCCTGCTCGACATTCCGCTGCACGACCTGATGCCTGATGACCGCAGCGAGCTCGAGCCGCTGGCCGAGGAGATGAAGGTCCCGATCGAGACGCTGGCCGGACGCGCGCGCTTGCTTCACGCGGCGAACCCGTTGCTCGGGCATCGCGGTTGTCGTCTCGGGCTGACCTTCCCCGAGGTCTACGAGATCCAGGTGCGGGCGGTCTTCGAGGCCATGCTCGACCTCGACGCCCACCCGCCGCTGCAGATCATCCTGCCGCTCGTGACGATGGTCGAGGAGGTGCGCCGCCTGCGTCGCCGGATCGACCACATCGCCCGGCAGGTGTGCGCCGAGCGCGGCGAGCCGGTCCCGCCCTACGCGGTGGGCCCAATGGTCGAGTCGCCCCGCGCCTGCATGGTCGCCGGAGAGCTCGCCGAGGTCTCCGACTTCTTCCTCTTTGGCACCAACGACCTCACCAGCGCGGTGTTTTGCATTCATCGGGACGACGCGGGGCGCTACCTGCCGTTCTACATGGAGAACGACGTCTTGCCGGCGGATCCTTTCGTGAAGCTCGACCGCGCCGCAGTAGGCGCGCTCATCGAACTCGCCATCCAACGTGGGCGCGCGCGCAAGCCCGGGCTCGTCTGCGGGTTGAGCGGCGGCCAGGCCAGCGACGCCGACGCCGTCGAACTCTGCCACGACCTGGGCATCGACTACGTCTCGTGTGCGCCGCACCGGGTGCCCGTGGCGCGGCTGGCTGCGGCGCGCGCGACGCTCGGCAAGGGGGCGTTGGCATGAGACGACTCGCACTTGTCGCCTGTCTGCTCGCGGGTTGCGCGGTTCCGGAGACCGGGATCGCGCCGCCAACAGGCGAGCTCTACTTCCCCAGCGGGATCGCCGCGCACCCCGACGGGCGCTACCTCTACGTGAGCAACGCCGTCTTCGACCGGCGCTACAACGCGGGCACGCTCGTGGTCTACGACACGCACACGCGTCGAATCGTCGATGGGCACACTCGCGAGGTCGGCCTCTTCGCTGGCGAGATGGTGTTCAGGCCGAGCGGAGACAGCTTCGACCTGGTCACCGTCACGCGCGACGACGGGCGGCTGTACCGCTTCGACCTGGGCGCCGATGGGGCGCTCGAGCCCCGCGACACGGCGAGCAGCAACGTGGCGACCGACCCCTACGGGATCGCGCCGAGTCCCGACGGGACGGTGATGCTGACCCACCTCTCCCGCGGCATCGTGTCGCAATGGGCCGTCGACGACGCCGGCGTCTGGCAGAAGGGGTGCACCGTCACGTTGAACGGCGGGGCGTCCAGCATCGCCCGACACCCGACGCTCGGCTGGGCCTACGTGACCGACCGGCTCGGCAACCGAATGACGATGGTCGAGGCCACCGGTTCGGTCGAGCTGGTTCGCGGCGAGACCACGCCCGGCAGCGACGCCAGCAAGCCGACGTGCGAGCTCGTCGTGCAGGGCACCTTGACCGTCGACCCCTCCGAGGCGCGGGGCCGGTCGCGTGGACTCGCCTTCTCCGACGACGGCAGGCTGCTGTTCGTGGCGAGCAGCAGCGACGACTCGCTGCGCGTCTACGATGTGACGGTCCGCGCCGGGCGTCCGCGGAACACGCTCCTGCGGGCCATCCCGATCGGCGACGCCCCGGACGGTGTTCGCGTGGCGGGGCGCCCGGTCGATGGGTTTCCAGCCGACTATGGCGACGCGTGCGACGTCGAGACCCTCGGCGAGGGGCTCGTCTACGTCACCTCCTTCTCCGACGATCGCGTGGTCGTGCTCGACCCGCGCTCGCTCTCGGTCATCGCTCGCATCGACACCGGCAGCGGCCCGCACGACATCGCCTTCATGTGCGACGCGGGCAACCGTCTGCGTGCGTACGTGACCGTCTTCGGCGAGGACGCGCTCGCCGTCATCGACATCGATCCGCGCTCGAATGAGCGCTTCTCGCTTCTGGCTACGGTCAAACCATGACGCGATTTCACGCCGTGCTCGCGACCGCGCTGGCAGTCGTCGGGTGCGATTCGCCCCAGGTCCAGGCGATCGCGGAGATCCGCGGCGCCCAGTACTTGACGTTCCGCTGTGTGCAATCCGACGGCGACCAGCTGGTCGGCCTGCCCCTCGACGGATGCGGCTGCTCCAAACTGTCCGGCGGCAAGCTGGAGAAGTTGGGACGCGTCGAGTGCAGCTGCACGATGCTGGACGCGAACGGCGACCACACGGTCGACGACGTCCGCGCGCAGGGCGGTGTCCCGATTCGCGGCGAGGACAACGACTGGATCGAGGCGACGGGCGACGAGCCCTCCATTCCGTGCGAGCCGCAGGGATCCGGCAATGTGCGGGGGTACGTCGGCGCGACGGACCGTGGCGAGGTGGCGGTCCTCGACGTCGACGACGACCACGACGTCATCGACGTCGACGACCAGATCCCCGGGATCACCTCCGTCTTCGTCGACGACCTGATCACCGATGTCGGCGCGCACCCGAACGGTGACTTCGTGTTCACGGTCGACAGCACGAGCGGGCGGCTCACGGTCATCCGCGAGGAGTCCGTGCGGCAGCGCGAGACCTACCAGCTGGGCGCCACGGCGCTGGGTCAGATGGTCGTCTGGCCTCCAGCTTCGCGCCCGACGCCGGAGCTGAACGACGCCCACATCGCGTTCATCGCGGCCCCGACCACCAGCACGGTGCTGGGCATCGACCTGGACAAGCTCGGCGAGCGCGACGTCGTCGACACGACGTACGTCCTCCCGGGGCGGGCGCGGCCCGGTGCGCTGGCCATCGATCCGAACGGGACCACGCTCTTCGTCGCCCACGCGGGCGCATCGAAGGTGAGCGTCTTCGCCATCGGCGACCCGGCGCCGCGGGCGCTGATCGACCTCGTCAGCCGGCAGCCCTGCCTCGACGGTTACCTCGACCGGGTGATCGAGGCCGAGGACGACGACTCGTGCGTCGACGGCATCGACAACAACCTCGACGGCGCCATCGACGCCGACGACGAGGAGTGCGCGCGGATCGGCTCGGAGGCGAGCGCTCCGGCTTCTGCGGCGCTCGCGACCGGCGCGTGCCCGAAGTTGCCGGAGTGCTTCGACGGCATCGACAACGACGGCGACGATCTCATCGACGCCGAAGACGAGGATTGCGACCCCGCGGCGTGCCCTGGAGGCGATTGCCGGGTCTTCCTCGACTGGGAGCGGGCCATCCCGGAGTGCGCGAACGGCCTGGACGACGACGGCGACGGCCGGGCCGACGCGGCGGACGACGGTTGCTCGAGCGAAGCCGACCCGGTGGAGGGTACGGCCCGCGAGGGCGTCGGCGACTGTGACGACGGCGCCGACAATGACGGCGACGGGCTGACCGACGGCGAAGACCCCGGGTGCAACGACGCGTTCTCCGGCCATCTGCGCTACAGGTTCGAGCGCCGCGCCGAGTGTGCGCCGCCCGACCGCGAGGGCGAGGAGCCCACCGACGACGACGCAGACGGCCACTCCGACTATCCGAACGACCCCGAGTGCTACGCGGCGAGTGACCGCAGCGAGGCCGGCGGCAGCGTCGAGGTAGGCCCGGCGTCGATGGTCGCCGCGCGTGTCGACCTGCCGGGTGGGGCCCGCGCCTTCCTCTACGTGGTGGACGCGACGGGTGCCCTGCTCCGCGTCGACCTGGACGAGATCGACGATTGCATCCGCGCGCCGCAGACGGCGACGGGGTGTGACCCCTTCCGGCGCGCCACGCGGATGCGGCTCGACACGAGCGTGCTCTCGATGGCGCTGCGCAACCCTCGGTCCGACGTGGCCTCACTGCTGATCGCGGGTGGCGACGCGGCGCTGCGGTCGATCGAGATCTCCGCGCCGGTTCCGGTGCTGACGGACACGGGGCACGAGGTCTTCGCCAAAGTGGACCTCAACCTCAAAGGCGCCGTGTTCGCGGACACGCTCTACTACGTCGACCAGGGCGTCGCGATGCACCTGCGGTCGACGGACGACGTGTTCACCGGCCTGTTCGACTACACGGCAGAGGACTACAAATTCCCCGAGGGGCGGTTCGAACTCCCGTTGCCGGCGGTGGTCTCCACCGAGGGCGCCGTGGTGCTCGACGTCGAAGCGCGACCGCTCGGCGGCCCCGCCTACGCACGTGGCCGCCAGGACCCCCAGGTCTTCCAGGCCCACCGCGTGTTCCACGTGACCAACGCCGAGGCCAACGTCTTGCAGTCGGCACAGGCGCGCACCGCTCAGGTGACCGGCGCACCTCGATTCCTCGTGCGGGGCGCGACGGCGCGCTTCGACGTCCGGCGGCATCCGTCGCTGTGCCGCCTCCCGCAGCAGCCGCCGTACGTGGATCCCGACTCGGACATGCCGCCCGCCGAAGAGATGCCGCCTGCCGACGAGACGCCGCCACCGGAGTGCGTTCCGGTGGGCTTCACGGAGACCGGTGACCTCGAGGACGCGGATGCTGCGGCCAGACGGACCGCGTCGCGGGTCGACCGCTACGAGGGCATCACGGTGGTGGCCGAGCAGCCGGTCTCCCTGCGCTCCGACGTGTACACGCTGGCGCACGAAGGCGAGATCCCCCGGTCCGACAGCCGCACGGGCATCTACGGTGAACACCTCGACGACGATCGCTGGACGCTGCTCGACCACGACGTCGACTTCTGCCGGATCGGTGTCGAGGAGGGCGACATGCTCCTGGTCGACTTCTTCGTCCCGGCGGCCCCCGGATACACGCCGCCAGGCGGCGCCGACGCGCTGACGTCAGAGCAGCTCGACGCACGCTGCGCCGCCTTCGAGTTGAGCAACGCGACCGCCGACCCGAGCACCAATCGCGAGCCGCTGCGCTGGGTCGTGGCGTCGCGGACCGCGCACAAGCTCGAGCTGGTCCGCGACGACCGGTTCGACTACGCGCCGCAGCTGGCCCAGGACGAGCGCAGCGTGTTGCCCCGGACGGCCCCACCGCCGGCCGCACCGCCCCCGGAGTGCGCGGCCGAGCTCATCAGCTATCGCCTGCGCGCTGGCAATGACCAGTGGCTCCTCGCCGGACGCCTCAACGGGTACCGCCACCCGTTCGTCAACAACGAGGGGCAGTGCGTGGCGCACCCGCGCTACGTGGCCGACCGTCGCTTCGGTCGCACTCGGCTGGGCGAGGACTTCGAGAACGAGGCGTTCCGCTTCCACCTCGGCGCGCTCGCCGAGACGGAGACGTCGGCCGGCGTCGCGCCTGCCGAGGCGCCGTTCATGGTGGACGTCGCGTTCGAGTTCGAGTTCCAGCGTGGGATCGCCAACGAGCGTCTGGCCGACGCGGCCATCCTGCCGGGCGAGATGGTCTGGCTGCCCAGGGACGACCGGCTCTACATCGTCGACAGCGCGCTCCGCACCGTCGCCGAGGTTCGCGGTCTCGACGTCTTCAATTCGCGAATGGCGTTGGTGCGCCGGCTGAGGTGAGTTTCAGCTGAGCCCGTGCTGCTGCGAGACGAGGTGCTCGCGCAGGCGCGGGAGCTCGACCCCGGGCGTGGCGAGCCCGCCCGTCTTCCTCCACGCATCGACGATCGCTGTCAACTCGAGGCGGCCGGCACCAGCGAGGCTCGTGGCGAGGCGCTGGGCGCGCGTCGTGTCGTCGTCGTCGTCGGGCGCCACGTGGTCCAGATGGCGCGCGAGGGCCATCGATGCGCCGAGGTCGGGTCCCTTGCCGCCGAGCAACGCGTCGAAGACGCCGTCGGTGTCTCCACCGAGGTAGGCCAGCAGCATCGAGATGCGCCGGCTGTCGAGGTCGGCGAGCCGCGGCGCGAGGTAGAGGCACAGGGCCTCGTCGACCGCCTCGACGATGTGCTCTCCGGACTCGATGGCGTAGGCGAGGGCCGCGAGCCCCACGTCGCCCGACACCGGCGTGGCGACGCGTCCGAACCGGACGATATTCGCGATGACTTCGGCGCCCTTTCGGCGGGCGAGCGTCTCGCCGGCGTCGCCGGCCGGTCCGAGGCGGAGCTCGGCGGCGGCGAGCCACCGGGCCTCTTCGGTCGCGGCGTCGTCCGCATAGTCGAGGGACACCACGGGCACCCATCCGGGCAACCCGGACGGTGCGTGGCCGCAGAGCAGGATCCTGAAGTCGGCGGGCAGCGGCAGCCGGTAGTCGTGACCGTCCGCGCGCCCCTCGAGCACGCCGGCGCCGACACCCGCGAGCATCCCGTAGAGCTCGCCGGGCGCGAGGCGGTGGGCGCCGAGGACGATGAGCCAGCCGCCCTGGTGGGTGATGTAACCCGAGCCCGGCAGCCGCGACACGAGGGGCATCCGCGTCGTGGGCGGCGCCGCGCCGTTGAGCCCGATCTCGTCGGCGCTCCAGTTGGACGCGACGACCCGATACAGCGAGCTCTCGGGGCCACGCAATCCGTCCGCCGCCTCGCCGTGCATCACCCGCGGGTGGTAGCCGAAGACGTCCTCCGCGAGGGACCGCGCGAGGCGTCCCTTGCCGACCCCGGGGGGTCCGTCGAGCCAGACCGCTCGGCCGGCGAGCGCGGCGCGGATCGCCTGGCGCACACCGTCTCGGCCCACGGCCGTGCGACGCGCACAGCGCTCGACCACCTCCGACAAGTCGGTCGGCGGACGCAGAGGCAGGTCGGGTCGGCCGATGGCGCCCACGAGGCGGTCCACCAGGCGGCTCGTGCGCCCGTCGGGCGAGAGTGCGGCGTCGCCCTCCGCCACGCTCAGTCCGCCGCCCAGAGCGTGCATGACCGTCGTGCGGGCCTGTAACTCGGCGTCTGGACCGTCTTCCGGGCGCGCCTCACCGATGAGGCGGATCGTCTCCTGGATGAACGAGGGCGCGCGGAGCGGGGCGCCGGGCGGACCCAGCAGGTCGGGGTAGGGGGCCGGGTCGGGGGCCTGAACCTCGATCGTCCGCGGCGCACCCGTCACCTCGGATGACTCCTGGGCGAGCCCCGCGGGTGGGAAGGCCTGCAGCGCCGGCGCGGGCTCGCGGCCGCCAGGGGCCGACCACAGCACGGGCGCGGCCCAGACGTACTCGCCGCCGCGACCGCGCTGCAACGCCCGACGTACGCGGCGCACAGCGCCTGCGAGGGTCGCTCCGCCAGCGAGAGCACGGTAGAGCTCGCGGTCGATCGCCGCCGACTCGTTGGGCTTCAGCGCGAATTGACGCGCCAGCACGATCGGGACGTCACGCTCGCGCAGCCGGGGCCCGACGTCGTGGGTTGCGTCGCTCCCGCCAACGACCAGCAGCCAGGTGTCACTGCCGAAGCCGAGCCGCTCGAGTCCGGCGGGCCCGTCGTCCAGGCTGACGCGGCCATCGAGCACCTGCGCTGCGATGTGCACGAGCGCGGCGCCGCGAGCGAGCGCACGCCGCACGCCCGGCGCGCTGGCCGGGTCGGCCGGGAAGATGTCGAGGCCGGCCTTGCGCGCGAGATGGCGCGTCGCCGACTGCAGCGATTGCACCCACGCCTGTCCATGCGCCTCGGCCACGATGAGCACGCCCTGCGCCGACGGCGTGGGCGGCGCGGCGGCGCGTCCGGCGACTCGAAGCAGGGCGGCGCCATCCGCCACGGGGGCGCGCGCCAGCTCGGCATCGTAGGCGAGCTCCCACGGCCACCCGGCGAGGTCCGCGTCCGTCGCCAGGTAGATGACCGCCTCCGGATCCTCGCGCAGGACGTCTCGCGCCAGCTCGCCCGCTTCGCCCGCGAACAGCAGCGCGCCGAGGGTCTCACCGAGCGCCCGGAAGGCGGCGGCTGGCGGGTGCCCGCTGCGCGTCTGATGCAGGAGGTCGCCGAGCCGGTCCGCCGGCGGCAGCGCCACCTCGGCTTCGGCAGATTTGTGCTCGTACTCGCAGCGGATCCGCAGTCGGTCGTCGGGGGCTCGGACGAGGGTGAGGCTGAACTCAGGCACGCGCTCTCCGTACGCTTTGAGACGGCCGGAATGTAGCCTGTCTCAGCGCGTCGGTCACGGAGGCGGTACGTTGCGCTCGGCGCGCTTGCGGGCTTCCGACAGCACCCGACGGCTGAAGGGCTCGACCTCGACCTCGGCCGCGATCCGGAGGGCGGCCAGCCCCTTCGGCGAAGGCGCGTCCGCGATCGCGCCGGCCGCGGCGATCCGCATCTGCCGATTGGGCGCCTCGAGCAATCCGATGAGCGCCTTCTCCACCCGCTCGTCGTCGAGGGTCGCCAGCAGGTGCACCACCTCGACGCGGACCTTCGTCGCCGTGCGCCCGTCGCGCGCGATCCTCAGCTGGGCGCCCAGGCGGCTCTCGTAGGTGACCATGCGCCGCCCCGCCTCATCGTTGCGACCGGCCTGCACGAGCAGGGCGCCGAGCGGGGGATACGCCGGGAGGAAGTCCGGCTGCAGCTCAATCGTCCTCGAGAAGCCCGCGATCGCACGCTTGGATTCGCGCTGACCGGCGAAGAATCGCGCGGCAGTGAAGTGCACCTCGGGCAGCTTCGGAGCCAGCTTCAAGAGCGCTTCGTACATCGCCCGGGCCGCCGCCATCTCTTTGCGCGACTCGTGCAGGTCGGCCGCCGCGATCCCGGCCGAGATCGACGCCCCGGACACGTCGCCCTCGAGCGCGTCGCGGAAGGCGCTCACCGCCCCCGTCACGTCGCCTGCCGCCAGCCGCTCCTTGCCGGCGCGCAGCGCCTCCTGCTGGGCTTCGCTGCCCGGTCCGAGTCCTGCGTCGGGCTGTGGAGCCGGCGCCGGCTCCGCCTTCGCCTGTGTGGGCGTCTTCGGCGATGGGGTCGGCTTCTCGGGCGCCCGATGTTCGTCGCGGCACCCGGTGAGCACCACCAAGAGCGCAACGACACCCGCGAGGGGCCGAACGACACTTCTGGGGGATCCGACTATCACTAGTTTGTGAATCTACCCGGCTACCGATTGCTTGTCGGGCGCTGGCAACTCGATGCGGAACGTCGTCCCGACACCCGTCTCGGTCTCGACGCTGATCGTCCCGTGGTGGTCCTCGACCACGCGGCGCACGATCGCGAGCCCCAGCCCGGTCCCGTCGGCCTTGCCCTCGGTCGTGAACGCCTCGAAGAGCCGGTCGCGGATGCTCTCCGGGATCCCTGGCCCGTTGTCGGCGAGGTCGAAGCTCACGCCGCCGTCGTCGCTCTCACGGATGGTCCACCGGAACTCGCCACCGTCGCCCATCGCTTGCCGCGCGTTGCGCGCAATGTTCGTCACCACGCGCATCATCTTCGCCTCGTCGAACCAGCCGAGGCCGGTGTCGACCTCCTGGCTCACCTCGAAGTGGATGCCGCGTTCGGCGAACTCCGGCTTGAGCGACTCCGCCGCCGCCTTCGCGAATTTGTCGAGGTACACCTTCCGCACGAAGACGCGCCGCTCGCCGCGGACAAAGGCCAGCAGCTCACGGGTCATGTCGTTGAAGTGCGCAACCTGCCGCCGAATCGCGTCCGACATCTGCACGCGCTCGTCAGTGTCGTCCGCCTCGGCCATCAGCTGGCTGTACCCGCTGATGATCGACATCGGTCCGCGCAGGTCGTGCATCACGCCGCTGAGCATCTGGCCAATGGTCATCAGGCGGTCACGCTGCTGCGCCGAGTGCTGTTGAGCGAGGCGGGCCACGCCGCGCGCCAGCTGCCCGGCGACGAGGACCGCCAGGCGCTGGTCCTCGTCGTCGTCTCGTCGGTCTGCGTTGCGCCGCCCGAGCAGGGCCAGCGCGCCGATCGTCCGGCCACCGTCCATCAGCGGGGCGGTGATCGCGTCGTCGACCTCCATCGTGCCTTCGCCGCCGACGGTCCGCGAAATCGCAGCCTCCTCGAAGGCGCCGCCCGTGAGCACCATCGCCTCGCCGCGGCTCGCGGTCTTGCCGAGGATGCCCTCGCCGACCTCTACTCGGGTGAGCGTCTCCAGCGCGTCGTCCTCGTCGGGCCCGCGCACGTACGCGGGGCCGTATCCGGAGTCCTCGGGCAGGTACAACGCCGCCGCCTTGCAGCGCGCCACCCGCGCGGACAACATCAGCAACCGGCTCGCCAGCTGCTTCGTTGTGTCTGACTCCGAAACCGCGCGTTCGTTCCCGAAAAGCAGCTCGAGCTCGTGCACCTTCTGCTGTAGCTGGTTCGACAGGTCGCGCAGCTCTGCGTTGGAGATGTTGAGCTGAAGCTGCAGCTGGAGCGCCTCCAGCGTGATCGCCGCCTGGCCGGCCAGCGCGGTGAGCAAGTGCTCATCGTCGACCGTGAAGTAGCCTTCGCGCTTGTTGAGCACCTGCACCACGCCGATGACGTCGCGCTTCGGGCTGCGCATCGGGACGCACAACATCGAGCGCGTGCGGTACCCCGTCAGCTTGTCGAATTTCGGGTCGAATGACGGGTGCTTATACGCGTCCTTCAGGTTGATCGCCCGGCCGCGGTCGGCCACCTGCCCGGCGATGCCGCTCCCGACTGGTACGCCCACCTCGACGCTTGTCTCACCCTGAACCGCGAGGCCATGCAGCATCTCGCCGCGCAGCTCGTAGATCGTCGTCCGGTCCGCGTGCAGCAACTCCGAGATCTCCGAGACCATCGCGCGCATCGCCTTGCGCGGGTCGCGACTGCGCCCGAGGTTGGCCGCGATGCGGACGAGCCCTGCCAGCCGCAGCTCCTGCTCACCGAGCGCAGCCTCGAGCACCCGGATGCGCTCCGACGGATCCATCGGGGTCGGTGCGAACTCGCGCTCCAGCTCGGTGGAGTCGCTCATCCGTGGATCTCCGCCCACGAGTCGCCGACGCCGACCTCGACCTCGAGCGCCACCGCCAGGTCGGCCGCCGCGGCCATCTCCTCGCAGACCAGCTGCGGTGCCACCGGCAGCTCTTCTTCCGGCACCTCGAGCACCAGCTCGTCGTGCACCGTCAGCAGCATCCGCGTCCGACGCCCCTCGCCCTCGAGGCGTGCGTCGAGTCGGACCATGGCGCGCTTGAGGATGTCGGCGGCAGTGCCCTGGATGGGCGTGTTGATGGCGAGCCGCTCCTGGGCCGCCCGCGCCTGCCAGCGCTTCCCGGACGTGTTGATCTCGGGTAGCGGCCGGATGCGCCCGTAGAGAGTGCGCGCCTGACGCTCCTCTCGCGCATGCGTCAGCGCGTCCTCGTAATACGCCTGCACCCCCGCGTAGCGGTCGAAGTAGCGGGTGATGATCTCCTTCGCTTCGCTCTGCGTGATGCTCAGGGCGCGCGCCAGCCCGAACGCGCCCTGGCCGTACATCAAGCCAAAGTTGACCGCCTTGGCCCGGGAGCGCATCTGCCGCGTCACGTCACTCTCGGCCACGGCGAAGACCTCGGCCGCCGTGCGCGTGTGCACGTCGACGCCGTCCGCGAACGCGCCGAGCAACCCCGGGTCTGCGGAGTAGTGCGCGAGGATGCGCAGCTCGATCTGGCTGTAGTCGGCGCTGAGCAGCTTCCAGCCGGGCTCGGCGACGAAGGCGCGCCGGACCTCGCGGCCTTCCGGCGTGCGAATGGGGATGTTCTGCAGATTGGGGTCCGCGCTCGCGATGCGCCCGGTCGCCGCGCCGATCTGCCGAAACGAGGTGTGCAGCCGCCCCGTCTCGGGCACCACCAGGCGCGGCAGCTTGTCCAGGTACGTACCGCGCAGCTTCGACAGGTGGCGGTAGGTCAGCACCTTGCCGGGTAGCGCGTGCTGGTCGGAGAGCGTCTCGAGCACGGTGGCGTTGGTGCTCGGCCCCGTCCGTGTCCGCTCGACGACGGGCAGCCCGAGCTCGTCGAAGAGGATCTCGGCCAGCTGTTTCGGGCTGTCGATATTGAAGGCTCGACCCGCCAGCGCGTGGATCTCCGCCTCCAGCACCACCATCTTCTCGGTCGCCGCTGTGGACTGCGCCTCGAGGATGCCGCAGTCGACGCGAACCCCACGCTCCTCCATCCGCCCGAGCACCGACGAGAGCGGGAGCTCCAGCTCGTTGTAGAGCGTCGTCAGCTCGAGCTCGTCGAGGCGCGGCAGGAGGTAGTCGCACAGCTGCAGCGTGGCGTCTGCGTCCTCTGCGGCGTACAGCGTCGCGTCGGCGACCGCGACGTCGGCGAGGTGCCCGTGCTTGACGCCGGTGACGTCGCGCATCGACGTCATCGTGTGGCCGAGGATGTCCTGGGCAAGCCCGTCGAGCTTGTAATGGTGCCGATTGGGATCGATCAGGTGCGCGGCCAGCACGACATCCGCGGCGACGCCCTCGTAGGCGATGCCGATACGATTCAGTGCTTTCCGCTCCGCCTTCAAGTCCTGGGAGAACTTGGTGATCGCCGGATCCTCGAGCAACGGCTTCAGCACGGACAGCGCCAGCTCGCGGTCTGCGACGGGTCCTTCGGTGTGCGCGAGCGGCACGTACGCCGCGCTCCCGGGCGCCCAGGCGAGCGCGATGCCGACCAGGCCGTCGTCGTCTTCGAGGTCGATGGCCGCGCGCCCCGCGGCGCGCACGTGGGCGGCCACCGCTTCGATCTCCTCGCGCGTTGACGCGGTGTCGTATCCGCCGCTGTCGAGGGTCACGACCTTGTGTCCGGCGAGCCCGAAATCGTCGAGCAGCTCCTTGAAGTCGAGGCGGCGCAGGAAGGAGGCGAGCGTGTTGGGGTCCGGGTCGCGCCGGAGCAGTCCGTCGTCGTCCACCTCGACCGGGGCGTCGCGCACGATCGTCGCCAGTCGCGCCGACAACCGTGCCTGCTCTGCGAACTCGACCAGGTTCGCGCCGCGCTTCCCCTTGATGCCGGGCGCCGCGGCGAGCAATGACTCGAGGTCACCGTGCTCTTGAAGCAGTTTGGTCGCCGTCTTGATGCCGATCCCGGGGACACCGGGGATGTTGTCCGAGCTGTCGCCGGCGAGGCCGAGCACGTCGACCACCCGCTCGGGTGGGACGCCGAACTTCTCGACGACGGCCTCCGCGTCGGTCCGCCTGGCCTTCCCGTCCCAAAGCCGTACGCGTTCGTCGACGATCTGCATGAAGTCTTTGTCGGCCGTGACCACGACGACGTCGCGCCCGTCCGCTGACCAGCGCGTAGCGAGGGTCCCGATCACGTCGTCGGCCTCGTACCCGTCGAGCTCGATGGCCGGCAGGCCAATGGCGCGCGCGGCCTCGCGGCACAGCGGCATCTGCACCATCAGGTCCTCGGGACGCTCTTTCCGGTTCGCCTTGTAGGCGGGGTAGATGTCGTTGCGGAAGGTCTCGCGCGAGTTCTCGAAGACGACCGCCACGTGGCGTGGGTCGATGTCCTTCATGACCGCCAGCACGATGCGGATGAAGCCGAAGACCGCGTTTGTCGGGGTGCCGTCGAGGGCCCGGAGCGGGGCGCGGATCGCGAAGTACGCACGGTAGATGAAGCCGGACCCGTCGATCAGGTACAGCGTCTCCGTGTCCGACATCCCGGGCAGCTTCGCTTGCAACTTCCACGCCCCCGCATCCCGCCCGAGCGTATCACGCGGTCAGAACTGGAAATAGATGAACGGGGGGGGCTTCTCGGGGGCCAGGAGCATGGCCGAATAGAGCAAGACGACCACCACCGCGAAGCGGATCGGAGGGGGGGCGCGCCAGAGCACCTCGACCACGCGCTTGGAGCCGACGGGCCACACATTCTGCACGACCAGCAGGCCCGCCATCACGGCGCCGACGAAGGCGAGCCAGGTCCCTTCACCCGACGCCGAGACCGCGTCCAACCACGCTCCGAGCTGCCACTCGGTCGGGTCGAGCAGCTTCCGCATCAGCACGCCGCAATCGGCGAGCGACCGCGCCCGAAACAACGCCCAGCCGAGGCAGACGAGGTGGAAGAAGACGAGCCGGCGCAACACCAGGGTCGGCACGCGCGTGAACCACCGCGCCTCCAGGCGCTCAGCGGCCATGGCGAAGATCCGGGGCCGGAAGACGACGAGGAGCAGCCCGTGGAAGGCGCCCCACAGCACGAAATTCCACGACGCGCCGTGCCACAAGCCGCCGAGCAGCATCGTGAGCATCAGGTTGCGGCGCATGTACCACCACCCGCCGCGGTTGCCGCCCAGCGGGATGTAGAGGTAGTCGCGCAGCCACGACGACAGCGAGATGTGCCAGCGTCGCCACAGCTCCGACGGCCCCGCCGACGCGTACGGCGAGCGGAAGTTCTCGACGATCTCCAACCCGAGCAGCCGCCCGATGCCGATCGCGATGTCGGAGTACCCGGAGAAGTCGCAGTAGATCTGAATCGCGAACGCGTAGGTGCCGAACCAGAGGGCGGCGGCGTACGTGTTCGTGGGATCCGCGTACGTCGCGTCGACGATCGTCGCGATGTTGTCTGCGATCACCGCCTTCTTGAAGATGCCGAGCGCGATCAGCCCGAATCCGGAGAGGTCCGCGCGGCGCTTCGCGAGGTCCATGATCTGCGGGAGCAGGTGACTGGCGCGCTCGATCGGGCCCGCGACGAGCTGTGGGAAGAACGCGACGAAGAGCGCGAAATCGAGCAGGGAGTCGGTCGGCTCGAGGCGCTCCCGGTAGATGTCGATCGTGTAGGACATCGTCTGGAACGTGTAGAAGCTGATGCCCACCGGCAGGAAGATGCCCAGCGTGTGCAGGTTCGTCGTCACACCGAGCGACGACATGGCTGCAACGATGTTTTCCACGAAG
>PVBE012008830.1_pt1 | contig 22925 bp, 14 predicted proteins | sample 1631181 | NCBI WGS metagenome assembly PVBE01 (sample SAMN08397723, study PRJNA350692) | Marine metagenome, whole genome shotgun sequencing project. | isolation source: water | place: Pacific Ocean | collected 2012-04 | reverse complement strand
GCCCATCTCTGCGGCCCAACCTATCTGTCGCGGGGACGCTCGCGGGCCCCGCGGTGAGCACTCGTCAAGCCGAAGTGCCCGAAAATACGCACTAAAATCGACAAGCCCAGCCAGCAGGTCGCGACACCCCTCGATGCCGACCGCCACCCGGAGCAGCGAGTCGGTGACGCCGATGCGCGCGCGGTCCTCCGCCGAGACCTTGTTGTGGCTCGTGGTCACCGGTCGGGTCACGAGCGTCTCGACGCCACCGAGGCTCGGGGCCGGCCGGGCGAGCTCCAGGCGCGCGATGACCGCGTCGGCGCGCCACGATGTCGCTGTGCCCGTTCAGGTACTTCGTTGCGCTGTGCAGCTCGAGGTCGAAGCCGAACCGCAGCGGACGCAGATTCACCGGCGAGGCGAAGGTGTTGTCGACCACCGCGAGCAGGCCACGGGACCGCGCGAAACCCGCGGCCGCCTCGAGGTCGGTCACCTGCAGCAGCGGATTGGACAGCGTCTCGACGTAGAGCAGCTTCGTATTCGCCCGCGTCGCCCCCGCCCAGTCGCCATCGGAGACGAAGGTCGTCTCGATCCCCATCCGGGGCGCCAGCTGACGCAGGAACGCGAGGGCGCCACCGTAGAGGCAATCCTGGGCGACGACGTGGTCCCCCGCCTCGAGACACGACAGCAGCGTCGTCGTGATCGCGGCCATCCCGGAGGTCGTCACCAGCGCCGCCTCCGCCTCCATCGTCGCCGCCAGCCGCGTGCTGAGCAGCTGCTGGTTGGGCGTGTTGTTGAGGCGGCTGTAGCGAGGTGGGTCGCGCGGATCGGTGGCGAAGGTGGCGCTCTGGAAGATGGGCGTCACCACCTCGCCCTCGTAGGGCGCGAGCGCACCGGCGTGCAGTACGAGCGTGTCGAGGTCCATCCGCGCAGTCAGCCACGCGCGGCCCGGGTTCACAACGAGCTGCGTGCGTCCCCGTCCTCGAGGCCCGCGCGGACCGCCTCGCCGACGGCGCGGAAGAAGTCGGACGGCAGGCCCACCCGCAGCGTGAGGTCCTGGTGCGCGGCCCGCAGTTCGAAGACCACCGGTCGCTCCATCAGCGCGAGGTACGGATTCTCGGTCACCGCAGGCTGCTGGTCCGCCTCGGTGTAGCCGGCACGCACCGCCGCGGCCATGTGCATCTCGAGGCGGGCGAGGACCACTCGGGAGCGCGCTGTGTGGTGATATTGCGGTCGGAACGCGTCGAGGTACGTCGTGACCGGCGCGGACGCCGTCCCGAAGTGGACCGCGAGCACGTCCCCCGCCGCTGCCAGGAACACGGGTGGGTCGCCATCCGGCCCTGCCTTCCGGTGGTGCACGGCGACGCCATAGTGACGCCCGATGTCGCGCTCGAGCCGCGGCGGACCCCTGGCTGCGGTGTCGAGACGGGCCAGGTAGCCGAGCACGTCGTTCAGCGTCTCGCGCGGCTGCGGCATCACGTAGGCGAGGGTGACTTGAGGCGATTGCGCCGTGCCGAGCACGTCGAGCCCCCCGCTCACCGCGCCCCCCGAGGACCACCGCTCCAGCTGACGGCGGAACATCGGTCGCGCCTGACGGACGACGGCGCGCTCGGCCCTGGAGAGGCCGTCGGTCCGCGAGAGGATCGCGTCCTGAACGAGGCGCATCACCGCGAGCAGGCGGTCGCGCTCGGCGTCGGGCGGTCGAACGGACCACCACACCCGCATCGCCAGGCCCTCCGCCCGCTGTCGATGCGCCGCGAGGCGGGAGATCGCGTGCGGATGGCTCTTCAGCTGATGGCGCAGGAAGACGTCGGTGGTGCTGCGGTCGCGGGGGCGCAGCGTCAGGTCGAGGGCGGCGCCGGCTGGGGTGACCACGAACGCGGCGCGCAGCCCGTCGGCGTCACGGACCAGAGCGCTCGCGACGTCGGTGACGAGGGTGCTCGCGGCCTGGAGGATGGCGCGACCCTGGCCGTCGGCGACCTCGACCAGCGCCTGGAACGGCGCAGCCAGGTTGCCTCCGCGGAGGTGATACGGATCGTCGGACGTGCGGTACGCCGCGAGATCCAGAGTGGCCACCACGTCCGCGGGCTTCGGCGAATCGAAGAGCCGGTCGGGCCCCTCGATCGGGCCGGCGAAGCGCGGGTCGGCCGCGATTCGGGCGGCGCGGTGCACGCGGTCGTAGGCGAGGACCAGCTCGAGCCCGCCTTCGGTGCCGAGGTGGACGAGTCCCTGCGCGTCGGTGTGGGCCTTGGGGTAACGAGAGGCGACCAGGCGCTCGAAGGCTTCGCGGTCGTCGTACGGAACCCAGAGCACCATGGGCGGCACGCGATCGCGGCTGTAGCGCACCATCGCGAGTCCGAATGGGCGCGTGCGGTCGACGCCGTCGAGCGCCCCGAGGGTCTGCGCGATCAGCGCCTGGATCATCGTCTGCGCGCCAGCGAGGCCTGCCATCGTGGCGACCTCCTCAGCCCGGGCTTCCAGTCGCTCGATGCTCTGCGCGGCCAGCCAGCCTACCGCCTGCGGCGCCGCCATCGTCGGCGTTGCGACCAGGACGATGGCGAGAAGCAGACGAGCAGCCATACCTCCAACGTGGCCAGTCGTGCCGAGCCGGGTCAAATCGCGCGATGTTGTTCCGGGCCCCCACCGCCATGGCGCACCGCTCCGACGCCGCCGAGCCGTCCATCGAGCTGCTGCTGCTGCTCATCGGCGGGGGCTTCGGCGGGATTGCGTTCGTGGTGCTCGACCAGCTCATCAATGCTCGCGGGGGCTTTCTTCGAAAGACGGCGTCGACGATTGCCTTCTTGAGTACGAAACGCTGCCAAGCGGCACGAAGAAATCCTCGAGCGCCTCAGCAACGTCACGTTGTTGCACGGCGTCCCGCCCGAACATGTGCAGCATCTCGTCGAGATGGTGCGGCCCAAGCAGTTCCACCACGGCGAGTCCCTGTTCGAGGAAGGCGACGAAGGCGATTGCCTCTACTTCGTCGAAGCGGGCGGCATCGACCTGTCCCACCACGGGCAGGTCTTCAAGACGCTGCCGGCGGGCGAGATCGTCGGTGAGATCGCGCTGCTCACGGGTGCGCCGCGCACCGCCGGGGCCAACGCCAACGGCGACGTGAACGTGCTGGCGCTCGACCGGTACGACTTCGACCGCCTCTGCGAGATGTCACCCGAGCTGAGCGATGTCACCTCGCGGCTGGCGAGCGAGCGCCTCGACGAGCTGGCGACCCATCGGCAGGAGAAGGCGCAGGCCGCCGCCGACTGGGCCCAGCGCGCGGTCGCCGCCCTGCGCCACAGCACGGCGCTGCCGACCGCCGCCGACCTGCAGCAGGCCCGGCGCGAGCATTCGGGCGCGCCGCTGGCGATCTGGCTCGGCGTGTTGCTCGACGGCATCCCGGAGAGCTTCGTGATCGGCGCCACGCTGGCCAGCGCGTTGGCCGGTGCGCTCGCTGCCGGGCCGGTCTCGTTCACAGACGTCCTGCCCTACACGCTGATCGCCGGGCTGTTCATCAGCAACGTGCCCGAGGCGCTGTCGAGCTCCATCGGGATGCGCGCCCAGGGCTGGGCCAGCTGGAAGGTGCTGATGATGTGGTCGGCGTTGGTCGTGATGACCGCCGTCGGCGCGGGGATCGGCTTCTGGCTCGGTGACACCGCCTCGACCGCGTTCGTGGCGGCGATGGAGGGCATGGCGGCAGGCGCCATGCTCACGATGATCGCCTCGGCGATGCTGCCCGAAGCGGTGCACCTCGGCGGTCCGAGCGTCACCGGGCTCGGGACCCTCTGCGGCTTCCTCGCGGCGGTCGCTTTCAAGCTCATCGGATAGACCGGCCCACTCGAATCGCCAGACGGGCGTTCAGCGTTCAGCCAACAGCGTTCAGCCGGTCAACAGGGCTGAGTGCTGAACGCTGAAGGCTGACAGCCGGCCGAGAAACAGCTATTCGGGGCGGACTTGAGTTTCAGGAGGCGCAATGAGCGAGCTCCCGTTTGTTCTCCGCACCGACACGCGCGTGGTGGTCGTCCGCGGCGGTCGCGTGGCCGAGGTGCGCGACGACGACACCGACTACGAGCCGCCGCCGGGCGCGATCGTGCTCGCCGGCGAGGCGGTCCGGGTCGGCCACGTCAACGCCCACACCCACTTGTACAGCGGGCTGGCGCCCCTCGGGATGCCGGCCGCGACGCCCGAGCCCGAGAACTTCGTCCAGATCCTGGAGCGCGTGTGGTGGCGCCTGGACCGCGCGCTCGACATGGACGACATCCGCGCCTCCGCCGAGCTCTACGTGGCCGAAGCGCTGCTGGCCGGGACCACCGCGCTGGTCGACCACCACGAGTCGCCGGGGTGCATCGAGGGCGTGCTCGAACTGCTCGGGAGCGCGTGCGCCGGGCTCGGCATCCGGGCGCTGCTCTGCTACGGCGCCACCGAGCGCAACGGCGGCCGGGAAGAAGCCCAGCGCGGGCTGGCAGAGTGTCGCCGCTTCATCGAGTCGGGGCCGCCGCCCGGGATCATCGGCGCCGTCGCCCTGCACGCCTCGTTCACCGTGTCCGACGAGACGATCCGCGAGGCCGGCGCGATCTGCCGCGACACCGGCGCGGTGATGCACGTGCACATGGCCGAGGACGGCGCGGACGTCATCGACGCCCGCGAGCGCGGCTACGACGGTCCGCTCGAGCGGCTGGAGGCGCTGGACGCGCTCCCCACGGGCTCGATTCTCGCCCACGGCGTGCACCTGAACGCCGGGCAGGTCCGGCGCGTCGAGGAGCGCGGGTGCTGGCTGGTCCACAACCCGCGCTCGAATCACGGCAACGGTGTCGGCTATGCCAGCACGCTCCGGGAGAGCGCCCGGGTCGCGCTCGGAACCGACGGGTACCCGGCGCGGATGAAGGAAGAGCTCGACGCGCTGATGACCCACGCGCAGGCCCACGGGGAGGAGCCGCTCACGGTGGCGCCGCGCCTCGAACGCAGTCGGACGCTGTTCGCGGAGCGTGCGGGAGTGTCCCTCGGGCCCATCGCCGTCGGGACCGTCGCCGATCTCGTCCTCGAGGACGCGGAGGGCCCGCTGCACGTGATGGTCGGCGGCCGCCTCGTGGTCCGCGACCGCCAGCTGGTGCGGGGCAATCTGCACCGCATCCGGCGCAAGGCCGAAGCCGCGGCGACGAGGGTCTGGAAGAAGATGCGCGCGCTGCCGTAGCTCTACCGCGCGGCCCGGCGCCCGGAAGTGCTGGCGCTGTTCGCCGAGCTCGCCGTCGAACGCGGGCTCGATCCGGCCCCGACCGCGCACGCCGCGGAGGCGATGCTGCTGTGGGGGTGGGGGCATAACGTGAGGGGGCTGCGCAACCTGGTCGAAGCGTTCGGCGCAGTGGGTGATGTGGGGCCGCTCGATCTCGACTTCCTGATCGAGGAGCGCCCGCTCATGGCGCAGCCGATCCTCGACCGCGATGACCGCCCGCCTCGAGGTGACGACGGCGACGAGGGCGGAGAGGGCGGTGGCGGATCGGGCGGCGGTCCGCATTCGGGCGGCGACTCCCCCTCCAGGCCGGGTCGGGAGGCCATCATCGAGGCGCTGCGTCGCGCCGGCGGCAACGTTGCCGAGGCCGCGCGGCTGCTCGGCATCTCCCGCTTGCAGATGTATCGCCTGATGAAGCGCTACGGCATCGACCCCGACGACTACCGGGCCTGATACACCGCGACGCCCGGAGCGTATCGCCGCAGCTGAACAGATCGGCGGCGGTACGCGGGTTTGCGGCCCCTCACAGCTTGGAACAGGCGTTGCGATGGGAAGGGCACCCACCAAAGGAGTGAACCCATGAGAGTCTTGCTCGCAACCGCCCTCCTCTTCGCCGGGCCGGGGCTCGCCGCGCCCGTCACCGACTACAACGGGACCTACGACACGGACTGTGACCGTCTCGGGCTCGATCTCCACCTCAACATCGGAGGCTCCGCTGGCGGCGCGGCGGGTGGTCGCCACCTGGGCCGCAGCATTCCGCTCAACTGTGAGCGCGTCGTGGAAGGCGACGCGGTGTGGCAGGGGCTATGGGACCGCATCCACGACGCGTGCGCGGCCGTCCCGAATGTGAACGAGGCGCGATGCGTGGACCTCGCCGACGCGTTGACCAACGGTGCCACCGAATTCAACGCCCAGGTCCTCGACCGCATGCCGACCTCGATCACGGTACGCGTGAACAACCCGCGCCACTGGTTGCAGCGCCTCCTGCGGAGGTTCTGGACGCGCTTCACCTACCACACGCCGACGCGGCGGTGCACACCGAGGCCCGTGCGAGAATCGCGCCGGGGGTCACCAGGGCGAGGGCGTGTAGACCGCCAGCGCCTCCGCCATCATCTGCGCCTCGTCGTCGAAGCGCTCCGGCTCGTAACAAGCGAGCGGGTGCTCGAGCAGCATGCCCACGCAGCGATTGCAGAAGGTGCACGGCCGCGGCGTCTGGTCTGCTCCGCGCTCGAAGTGCGCTACGAGGTCGGGCGTGGCGAGAAGCGGCCGCGCGATGGCGACCGCGTCGCATCCGCCGGAGGACAGCGCCTCGCGGATGAGCGCCCCGTCCTGGAAGCCTCCGGTGCACAGGACGGGCACGTCGACCGCGGCCTTGAAAGCCCGGGCGGCCGGGAGGTGCACGCCCGCGATCTTCGGACTGCGGCCGCGGTTCCAGAACCAGCGAAACAGCGCCCGCGTCGGCCGGTAGCGCAGCAGGATGTAGTTGAAGAAGGTCTTCCGGCCTTCGGAGGCGAGCGAGTCGAAGGTGGCGGCCAGCTCCTCGGCAGCCAGGTCGCCCGGCGGATTGTCCGGGTGCGGAAACGACGCGCCGCCGGAGACGTGGATCGCGTCGGCGCCCGCGGCGGCGGCCCACTGCGCGACCTGCGTCTGCTCCGCGAGGCTGTTGCCCGCCTTCAGCCAAGGCAGGATCGCGTCGGCGCGGTCCACGCCGTTGAGCTTCACCTGCACATGCCAGTCGTCGCCGACCTCTGCCCTGATGGCCTGCAGCACCTCGAGCAGGAAGCGCGCGCGGGCCTTCAGGTCACCTCCGTAAGCGTCCTCGCGGTCGTTGATGGCGCTGCTCAGGAACTGGTTGACGAGGTAGCCGTTGGCGCCGTGGACCTCGACCCCGTCGAGCCCCGCCTCACGGGCCCGGCGTGCGGCGTCGGCGAAGCGCTGCACGGTCTCGCGCACTTCGCCCGTGCTCATCGCCCGCGTCGGAAACCCGTTGAGGGGGTCACGGCGGTTCGTCGCGCTCGGGGCGGGCTCGCTGCGCGTCGTCACGGACGCCAGGTCGCGCTGCCGACCACAGTGGTTGAGCTGCACGATGTACGGCACGTCGTGGGCGTGGACCCGCTCCGCCAGCGCGCGCCAGAACGGGATGCGCTCGTCGCGGTCGAGCATCGCGTAGCCGGGCATGTGGTTGCCCTGCGCGCTGACCGGCACGAAGGACGAGACGATCGCGCCGACGCCGCCGGCGGCGAAGCGCTCCTCCCAGTTCAGGCGCACGTGGCTGCCCGTGCCGTCGTAGTGGTCGAAGCGTCCGGACATGCTCGACCGCACCACGCGATTGCGCAGCGTGAGGCCCGAGCGAAAGGTCAGCGGCTCGAAGATGGGGTCGCTCACGGCGCCACATTAACCCAGGTCGGCCGGAACCACCTGGTGACGTCGGCTTCTTCGAGGTGACGTTTCCGCCGGTGCTCCGCGACTCCGCGTTGGCACGACTCCTGCGGGACCAACGGGTGCACGTCCCATCGGAGTCGACATGGAGTACCAGCGAGTCCTGGTGGCGGTCGATGGCTCGGGGCCGTCGCTCGTCGCCGTCGACCAGGCGCTCGCGCTCGCCAAGGCGGCGGGCGCCGCGCTGACCATCCTCGAGGTGGTCGAGGCCTTCGGTCCGCTGCCTGGCCTCTACGAAGCGGCGCCTGCCGGCGTCGACCGGGTGAAGTGGGTCGCCGAACACCGCTTCGAGGCGGTCCGCCCCGTCCTGGCGGAGACGGATGTGAAGTGGGACCGGCGCGTCGAGTCAGGTGACCCGGCCGAGCACGTGGACGGCCGGCTCGATATCCGCGACATCGGGCCCGACGACTGCGACCGCTGCCACACGGGCAACGGACCCGTCGTGCCGCGCGGCAGTCACAACGCCCACGATCGCTACCGCTGCAACACATGCCATCCCGAGGGCGGGCACCTCGACGGGGCTGTGACGTTGGCCTGCAGCGACCGCTGCCACGGCGGTGGCGCGCCGGTGTGGGGTCAGCCGGAGAGCGTCTCCGGTTGCGAGGCCTGCCACGGCGCCCCGCCCGCCGAGCACCCCGTCGGCGATTGCGAGGATTGCCACCCCCCGGCCGCTGCACCCAGCCATGCGGACGGTCGCGTCGACGTCGCGCTGCCGGACGCCTGTGACGCCTGCCACCCCGAGCGGCCCGAGACGGGCGCCCACGATGCGCACCTCTCCGGAACCGGCCGGGGGGCCGTCGTGCCTTGCGGCGCGTGTCACGTCGTGCCCGGCGCGGTGGATGACGACGGCCACCTCGACGCCCCCCCCGCCGACGTCCGCCTCGAGCCGGGCGATTACGTGGGTGGTCGCTGCACAGACACCCGCTGCGCCTGGTCCTGGAGGGCCGCGCCGACGCCAAACGCACGGTCACAGTCGCCGAGGGTCGGCAGAGCGCCGTGGACATCGCACTCCTGCCGGCGACGGCGGTCGGTGGCGAGGTACCACGTCCGCCCGACCCCGCACCGTGGCAGACCTGGGCAGGCTGGGGGGCGCTCGGTGCGGGCGCCGTGGGACTGGGGCTCGGCGCCGTCTTCCACGCGAACGCGCAGGATGGGATCAACGACATCGACGGCCTCCCGAAGGGGGAGCGTTCGCGCTACGACGCGCTGGACCCGCTACTTCGTGGCATGGGTCCAATGGGGCACGCACATCCGAACGATGGTCTTCGATGAGATGCTCGCCCGAGTTGGCGCGCCCTCGGAAACAGGGGGTGGTGGTTGGGGATTCGCGGGCGGGCAAGCGATCTGGAGTGGTGAGAACTTCGCGGTGGTGCGCGCCGGCGGCGGGCCGGGCGCGGGGGGGCGGCTTGAGGTGCGAAACGACTTCAACGGTCTGGTTGACGCTGGCGGGGGGCAGAGCGGAGCGCTGAAGAACCGCCCCACCTTGATGGCGTCACCGGGCGGTTACCTCGTAGCCGGCAGCTACGACGCTCCGGATCGGGATCCGCCGTACGCATGGCTGTACACGCTCGCCGCAACACCGCAGGGGGCGCTCGGCGAGGAGGTGCGCGACGTGCCCGGAGCCGGCACGCACGTCGGCGACCCATCGGGGGTCTACGACGCCGTCGGCCAGCGCTTCGCGCTCACCTGGGCCAACGCGGACGGGGTCATGCTCGACTTCCTGCGCGTCGATCCCGAGACCCGGCAAGCCGCGCGCTTCGACGGGCCGCGCTTCCGGATAGCGCCGGCCGGAGCCGATGTACCCTCGCTCGTGGTGCGCGACCGCGAGTTCGCCGTGGTCTACCGGCAGGACAGCGCGCTCTGGTTCGTTCGAGTCGCGCGGGATGGTCGCCGCCGTGGGCCCTTCCGGATCTCGCCCGAGGGTGCGACCGTCGAGCGGCCCGTGTTGGTCGACGGCGGTCTCGTCTACGGAGTCGTCTGGAGCCAGCGCGTAGCCGACGGGGTGTCGGGCGTGCAGCTCTCCGTCGGCACGTTCGGCTGTCCCTTCCTCGACTGAGAACGTGCGCTGCGACAAGATGCGGGCGCCGACCACCGAGGAGTCTCCCGATGCGTACCTTCGCCCTGCTTTGCCTGGCCGCCCTCTTCGTGCCGACGACGACCCACGCCCGCAAGCTCGACTTCAAGGGCTGCAGCGCCAAGGAGAAGAAGGACATCAAGGCCGCCGTGAAGTGGCTGGTGAACCACTACGGCGACATCTCGAAGAAGATGGGCAGGAACGGGCTGAAGAAGTGGCCCGGCAAGAGCAAGTCGAAGCTGAAGAAGAAGCTCGCGGAGAAGAACCTCAAGTTCAAGTGCATCTCCGAGAAGAAGAAGTGCCAGCCCAAGGTGAAGGGGGCGACCACCACCCAGCTTCGCGGCCGCACCGTCCCGGTGTTCCACCAGAAGCGGGTCGCATTGTGCACGAACGTGCTGAGCGACCAGGCGGATATGGCCGCGGTGATCATCCACGAGCTGGCGCACCTGGTGCGTATCAACGCGCACCGCACCAAGTGCAAGAAGCGATGCACGAAGCCGCGATTCTCGGAGTCGGTCGAGCAGGCCGCGCTCTGGGCGCACACGGGCACCGCCTACAGCGCCTCGTCGTGCGCCAACAGCTGCCCGAAGTAGGGCTCTACGCGATCAACGACACGTAGTTGAGCTGCTCCATCACCGCGGTGCGCAGCGCCGCCATGATGTGGAAGTGCGTCAGGTCGACGATCGTCCCCGCGGCCAGCTCGCCTGTCGGCTTCACCGAGCCGAGCGCACCGTCCGCGTCCAGCTCTACGGCGAAGCCCCCACTTGTGAACCGCGCGCGCTCACCGGCGAAGACCACCTCGAAGTCGACGCCGGCGAAGCGGCCGAGCATCTGGTCGCCCTTCTCCGAGCACGCCAGGTGGAAGCCGTCCTGTCCCGACAGCTCGCGCCAGTCGTCAGCGGTCCCGAAGAAGCGGGGCTTCATCACGTAGGGGCCGCCGTCCTCCGGGCAGAAGACGTCGCAATTGCCGCACTCGTTGCAGAAGTCGGCCCACGTGGCGAGCTGGTGCCTCTTGGTGATCTCGAGGGTGCCTGTGGTCTCGACCTCGAACGCCGCGCCGTCCCAGCGCAGTCGCTGGAGCGGCACCTCGCCCTTGGGCAGATCGAAGGTGAAGTTCGCGTCGTTCGGGCACACCGGCACGCACTTGTCGCAGGTGATGCACTCGAAGAGCGTCAGCTGGCTGCCGATCTTCTTGGGTGGCTTCGAGTTCGCCGCCTTCGCGTAGCGCGGATCGTCCGTGCAGCGCTCCACGTAGACCTCGGTGTTGAGCAACTTCGCCGCCGACACCCAGTCCGCGTAGGCCTCGCCCGCCGCCATGCGCAGGTCGCCGCCATTCTGGAGCGCCTCGCCGCACCGCGCCCGCGTGGCGTTGTCGACGTCGAGCGAGAAGAGCGCCTGCTCACCGCGTTCGAAGCCGCGGATGATCTGGTCGTCGAGGCACGTGGCACCCGACTGCGCCATCGCCTTCGAGAGGTTCTTCAGATAGGCCGGCGCGCGACCGTATCCGCCGGTCTTGAGCAGGTCGCTGCAGGTCGTCACCGGTGTCAGCCCGATGCTGGCCGCGTCCGCGAAGTTCACCTTGTCGATGCCCGCCGAGAACGAGATCGGGTAGCGGTCGCCGAAGCGCGCCCGGAACTGGCCGACGAGGTTCATCGCGAGCACGTGCAGGGGCGGCCCCGAGAGGTACATCTCCTTCTCGGAGCCGGCGAAGACGTCGCGGTGGTTCTCGACGATCAGGGTGTTGGTGAACTTCACCCAGAACCCGAGCCCGCGCGCCTGCGCCTTCCCGCCCAACCGCTCGACCATGCCCTCGACCTGCGCCCACTTCGCGTCGTTCTCGAACGCCGTGTCCGGCACGTGGCACTCGGTGTAGCCCATCGTGTCCTGGAGCAGCCCGCGGCAGCGCTCGGGCCCGAGCAGCATCGGGTTGAGCTTCACGATGGCGTTCAGCTCGAGCTCGTCGAGCAGGAACGCCATGATCTGCTCGATCTCCTCGGGCGGGCAGCCGTGGAAGGTGCTGAGCGTCAGCGTGTCGCTGAGCTTCGTGTTGAAGTCGAGGTCGCGGTACTCGGCGTGCTCCGCCGGGATCTCCGCGCGCAGCTGCTCCACCCACGTGCTCGCGTCGCGCATGTCGCGGATGAAGGCACGGACGCGGTCGGTCTGGATGCCCTTCAGGTCGTACCCGACGGACATGTCGTGGACCACGCGCTCGTACCCCGGCGCCAGCTCCAGCCGCCCGCTCGCCACCAGCATCTCGATGAGCATCGACGCCGCCACGTACTCGCGCACCGACTGCTCGAGCTTCAGCTCCTGCGACCACTCGACGTTGAAGCCGATGGTCTCCATGTCGATGCACGGCCGCGGGAGCACCAGCTCGTCCATGATCTGGACGGTCTTGAGCTCCATCACCCGGCAGCCCGCCAGGAACGCCAGCACGATGTTCTGCGCCATCTGCGTATGCGGCCCCGCCGCCGGCCCCAGCGGCGTCGACGGATGGTGCCCCTGGAACCGAATCGACAGATCCCGCGCCGGGTCGCCCTTGTAGAACTTGCGCTGCGGCAGGTCGAAGATGGCCTGCTTCTCGTCGAGCTCGCGGAACATCCGCGTGACGAGCGCACCGAATGGATAGGGTCGTAGCTCAGCCATGCGCCGACTCTGCCACGCCGCACCGACGGACGACATGTCGACGGCGGGTAGGCAGACCCGCTACGGTCGGCTCTACCTGAGAACCACGAGTGAAACCTCGTGGCAGATGGTGCCGCGCGCGACGCATCCACGAACGGTCCCGCGGCCCGCCCTCTTGAACCGCAACTGACCCTTCCTGGTGACTTTGCCAAGCGATCGAGGGTGGACCGTCCACTTCGGGTGCCGCCGCAGCTCCGTCTCGTACCCGTCGAGTACCTTTGCGTGGGCGCGCGGCCTGTCACGCCGACCGTACGCGACCTTGCACGGCTTGATCCAAACCCTGACGGACGCGGGCTTTCCGCGCTTGGGTTTCGGGCCCTCGGTGGTCGGTTGGGTCGGGCTTGCGTCCGCAGTCTCCGCGTCAGCCACGGCGTCCGCTGTCGTGGTGGGCCGCCGGGCATCCGGCGAGGAAGGCTCGGGGTCCCTCGAAGCGTCGGCAACCTCTGCCGGGTGCGCAGCTAGTTCGGGTGCGCCGGTAATGGGCGGATCGCTGTCACCCAGGAGCCCGTAAGCTCCCGCTCCAAGCGCCAGGACGAGCACCGCCCCGGTCGCGAACCTTGCCGGTGTGACTCCGCTTGCGGGCACGTAGTCGCCAGAATCCAGCGGTGACTCCCCTTCGTCCATGCCCGGTGGCGCGGCCATCACCTCCGTCGTCGAGCGGCCCGAGTCGGACACGGAGTCGCGGCCTGAGAAGCTCGGCGCCTCCGCCCCGTAGAGCGTCTGCTCGAGTTGCCCTGAGGGTGGCTCTACTGCCGGGAGCGTCTCCTCGAGTTCCTCCGAACTCGGCAGCTGCACCGCAGGGAGCGTCTCCTCGAGTTCCTCCGAACTCGGCGGTTGGACCGCGGGGAGCGTCTCCTCGAACTGCTCCGAACTCGGCCGTCGCACTGCGGGGTACGTTTCGTCGAACGCCTCCGAACTCGGCGGCACGACGGCGGGAAGCGTCTCTTCGAGCGCGGTGGTCGCTGGCTGAGAACTCGCTCTCTCCCGCGCACCGGGAGGACGCGCGTTGACGCTACCGTCCTCGCGGTACTCGAGTACGAGTGCTTCGAGTCGTTCGATCAGGTCGCCAGCGCCTCCGAACCTGTGGCCGAGGACTGGAGGAAAGCGGTATCGGTGGCTGGATCAACCAGGTGGACCGGGACGGCGACGTCGAGCTGCTGCTCAGCTGCGCGAACGGGCGCACCGCCCGGCACATCGTTCCCGGCATCGACATCGAGAGCACCGAGACGACCTTCAAGATGGAGTACGACGGGGACGCACGAGTCCTGCGTTTCAAGGTGTGGACGGAGGGCCAGCCGGAGCCCCGAGGAGTGACGCTCGATGAGTGTGACAACCCTGGCGGCACCCACCTCGGGCTCGGGTCGAACGTGGCCGGCGACAACCGCGCGCACATCTACTTCCGGGACGTCGAGGTACTCGCAGGGGTCGAGCGGGAAGTCTGCAACGGGGTGGACGACGACTGCGACGGTGAGATTGACGAAGAGCTGTTCGTCGCGCAGACGTTCGAGGATGGCGAGATTGGCGGGTGGGAGCCGCTAGCGGAGCAGGACGTCTTCGAGGTCGCCAACGGCGGCGCAGAGGGCACAGCACGGGCGCTGCACTTCGGTGATGGGGACAACAACGGCGGTGCGGCGGTGTTGACTCTCTTCGACGACGATGTGCCGGTGCGTTCGGTCTCGTTCTCCATGCGCGCCGAGCTCGATAGCGTCACGGCCGGGCTCAGGATGAAGAACGGCGATGGGGCGGATGTGGTGGGCATCGAGTATGACTCGCGCCTGGCCGGGGCGGCGCTGTACGACCGGCGGTTGAACGGCCAGGACGACAACCGCCGATTGCTCGTCGCGACCGATCCCGCGGGTTTTCACAGATTCCGCGTCGTCTTCGACTGGGATGCCCAGGAATTCGACATCTACGTGGACGGTGTGCGGCGCGAGGAAGGTCTGCCGATGGCCGACATCGTAAACCCCGCACAGGGCGCCAACCTGGCGGGCATCACTCGTCTGTCGCTCAGCGAGGGACGAGGCAATGAGCTTTACATCGACGAATTGCGGGTCCAGCTCGCAGACACCGACGAGATCTGCGGGGACGACATCGACAACAACTGCGACGGTGAGGCAGATGAACCGATCGAGTGCGACCCATGTGAGGTGGCCGCAGCGCCCGATGGCCGACGCTTCGCCTTCTGCTCAGGCGGGGTGAGCTGGGGCGAGGCGGCTGTCCGCTGCGCCGCACGGGATATGGCGCTCGCCGATGTCGAGGATGCCGCCCGCAACGCGTGGCTGACCCAGGAACTCGGCGCCCGATTCGGTGCGCCCAACGTGTGGATTGGACTCCGCAGGGTCGACGACCAACTGCAGTGGCCCGATGGGCGCGCGCCCGACTACCAGACCTGGCAGGAAGGGGAGCCCAACGCCAATGGGCCCTGCGTGATTCTCCGCGGCGATCCCGCTGGCACTTGGGCTGACACAGAGTGCGCAAACGTGGGCTTCGATGGCTTCGTCTGCGCGGCTCCGGCCTCAGGAGACTGCCCGCCGCACATGGTGCTGGTGGGAGAGATCTGTATCGATGCCGTGCTGCAGCAGGCTGACTTCAAGGCAGACGGTGTGGAGGCATGCGAGGCCCGCGGGGCTCATATCTGCGAGTGGGATGAGCTCGACGCCGCCTTCGGGGCGGGACACCGACCGGAGGGCTATGGCAACGATGACGCCTCCGGCAAGCTGGCGACGACCGGGGGCACGGGTTGTTGCTGTCCGTGCGGCTCGCCTTTGGACGAAGGGGGCTCTGCCCAGACCTATTGGGACGACGCGCGGGAGATTTGCGAGTGCTGGTCGCAGCGCTACCCGAACTACCTGTGCTGCGCGCCGGCTGAGTGCCTTCCTGAGCCTGAGCTGTGCAACGGCGAGGACGACGATTGCGACGGCGAGGTTGACGAGGGATGCCTCGAATGCCCGGACGATATCGATGGCGGGGTCGCCTTCTACGGGTTGGATGGAAACGCTACGGACGCGCTCGGCGCGCACGACGCCCGCCAGGAGGGCCCGGTCGCGACTGCTGACCGCAGGGGCGACGCGGGTCGGGCGCTGCTCTTCGACGGGGTGGCCGATCGGGTGGTGATTCCAGCCTCCGACGACTTCATCCTTCGCGACCGAATCACAGTGAGTGCGTGGATCAGGTGGGAGGGCGGTCAGCAGGCCACGTACATCGTGTTCATGGCATGCAGTGCCTGCGACGAGGTCAGCCACGACCCGTACATTCTCGGAATGGACGGGGGCCGGCTCTGGTTCCAGGTGCAAGCCGCGGACGGGGAGCGGCAAGTCCAGCTCTTCGGACCTCCCCCAGAGGTCGGCGTCTGGCAGCACGTGGCGGGGACCTTCGACCTAGAAGGGGGCGACGAGGCCGCACGCTTGTTCGTGGACGGAGAGCAAGTCGCCGCGGGTGCCTTCGCCATCCAGGCAGGTTCGATGGGCGAGGGTGACATCACGATTGGGGCGCGGCGCGCCGTCGTCGACCGGTTCGATTTCGGCTTCCACGGCGCGATCGACGACGTCGGCATCTGGGACCGAGCGCTGACGCCCGAAGAGATCGCGGACCTGGCCGACACCCCCTTCGAGCTGTGCAATGGTCGGGACGACGATTGCGACGATGAGGTCGACGAGCAGGGTGGGTTCTCGGACGACTTCGACCGCGAGGTGATCGCTCCGTGGGTCGTCAACTCGGGGGAGTGGCGTAGCGACAACGCACAGCCGCCGCGTGCGCTCTTCGTGGGTAACAACGGTGGCACGGCCGTCCGCGAGGTCGGACACCTTCACGCGTTCGACTTCGTCTCTCGCTGGCGCGGAAGCACGGCGTTGTCGAACCCTGCGTTCGTGGTCAACACAGCTGCTGACGTCGAGGTCAGTGGCCCCTGGGCGGCCGGGCTGGGCGTCGGCGTGGTCGCCATCGAGCAGTCAGACCAGCTCCGCGTGCTTTGCGGCGACTCGGCTGCACTCGTCGATGTCGCTGGTCTCCGCGCCCGCCACGACGCCGATATGATGGTTCGGCTGCGCTACGACCAGTCCCGACTCTCCGTGCGTTTCTGGGAGCGCGGTGCCGCGGAACCCGACGACTGGGACTACGAGCAGGCGGACTGCGGCGACACCCCCGACGACCGCCAGCACATCGCGCTGGGCATGAACGGCGCCGTGGCTGCGATGCGGTTCTACGATGTCGAGGTCCGCGGCCTCGGTTGCGATGCGCCCTTGGAGCTGCGACTCGGCGACGACCCGCAGCAACTGGGCAGCTCGGAGCATCCTCGAGTCTCCGAGGTCTTCGAACTCCCGCTCGTCGCGGGAGGCTACCTGGAGGACGACGTACTGTTGCACTTGCCGCTCGCGTGCGACGGAGCGAATTGCGCGCAGCACGTCGATGGTCGAACCGGGATCGCGGCGGTGGTTCAGGGGGCAGCGGCGACACCGGCGACCGGGCCGATGGAGCTCGACGGTGCGATCCATCTCGATGGCGCGACTGAACTGCGAGTTGCCCACGATGCCCGACTCGACGTAGGGGCCGGGCCTTTCTCCGTGGGCATCTGGTTTCGGGTCGATCCCGGCGACACCGGCGACGACAACTCATTGGTCAACGCGCCGAGCAACCACGTGATCTACGCGGTGTCCCTCACCGCCGACTGCCCTGACGCCTTGGCTTCGCCATGCGTCCACAGCACCGTGCGCGATGCGGACCATGTCGGCGGACTCGCGCTCTGGGGTGGACACCCCGCCGGAGGAAACGGCCTCGACGATGGCGCGTGGCACCATGTCTGGCTGGTACGCACCGACGACGCGTTCAGGTTCTTCGTCGACGGTAGCCTCACCGGGAGCGCCTCGGCAGAAGGATACGGCAATCTCTATCCGGGCGAGGGCCTCAAGCTGGGTGGGCAGTTTTCGCTGACTGGTGACTTGGCTGACCTGGTGCTCCATTCCCGTGCACTCTCGCCCGCCGAGATTGCCGCGTACTACGAGGCGCGGCGTCCCTGGGGTACACGGACGGTGCAGCGATCGCAGCCCGACTGGGACGACCTGCGCGTCACCGAAGACGGTCGACCGATCGAGTTCGAGGTTATCGGTGCGCGTCCGCTGGCGACGCAGCCAGCGGACCTGGATGAGCACGTTGTGGGGTATTGGCCCCTCGACGGAAACGTCGAGCCGATGACGGCGAGTGACGGAAACAGCATCGTCGGCGCGCCCGTGTCTGCCCGGGGCAGGTTCGGCGATCCGGGCGGCGCGCTCGCGTTCGACGGGGACGACGACGCGGCGGACGTCTGGGCAGATCGTGCGTACCGTTTCGGGGAGCAGTACACGGTGGAGTTCTGGGCCAGGACGACCTCCGCGGAGGGGAGTCGCAGACTCGTCGCGTCCAGCAGCGGTGTAGTTGCACCCAGCAGCGGAATGGGCTTCGGGCTCTTCAACGGTCGCATCCGCTTCGTCGGCGCAACGTGGGCCGCTGGCGGCGACGGTGAGGTGGAGTTCGATGGGACGCGGCAGGTTGCCGATGGACGCTGGCACCATCTGGCCGGTGTGCGTGACGGAGACCAGTTTGTCCTTTACGTCGACGGCGTCGTGGACGGCCAGGCGCAGCACGCCGGCGTCCCTGCCGACTACGACGGGGGCAACCCGTTCGGGCTGATGAGCATGCATCACTTCTTCGACGGCGTCCGTTACAACCCAATCGCGGGTCAGCTCGACGAGTTGGTCATCCACGACGTCGCTCGCAGCGCCGACTACATCTACAAGCGCGCCCACCCACTCCCGCGCGCGCGCTTCTTCGTCCGGACATCCGCGGAGCCCGATGGTGACCGCTACCCGTACGCGTCGTATGCGCTCCACCACGGCGATCCGCTGGCGCAGCGCGCGTTCCAGCGTCGCCCCGACGGTCTGTTGTCGCCTCGCAATGGCTACGTCGCCTGGTGGCGGTTCGACGAGGCGCGTCCCGGAGTGTTCGTCGATGCCTCGACCAACCGGCTGCACGTCGATCACGCCGAACGCGGGAGCCTGTCGCACGTCGGTGCACCGCACGTCGCTGGCATCGACGTGGACGACCGCGCAGGTGGCGACATCGACGACGACCAGCTCGGCCTCGCGCAGTTCACCATCGAGACGTCGACCCAGGTCGACGCCGATGGGCCGAACGATCAGCGCCTCTATCAGCGCTCGGGCGGAGGTCAGCAGGTCGATGTCAGCTACCGCCTTCAGCTCGTTGATGGGCGCCTGCGGGCGAGCTTCGAGTCTGGCCCGCCCGGCGGGCCTGTCGCCGACTGCACGGTCGGCCACGAGCTCGCGGACCCCGAGCAGTGGCACCACACAGCGTTCACGTACGATGGAACAGACGCTCGGCTCTGGCTCGACCATGAGGACCGCAACTCAGCCGCGTGCGGAGCGCCGTACGCGGGTGACGCGACGTTCACATTCGGTGGCGAGGCGGCGGGCGAGGGCGACTTCCTCGACGGCCGGATGGACTTCGTTCGGATCATGAACCGCGCGGTCGAGGCGCCAGCGATGGTCCAGGCGTCCAGGACGCTGTGGTCACTGGTGGCACCCTGAGCGGGGGGCGCTGAGCCGCCACGGGTCGCGCCTGCAGCACTCGGATCGGATGCCGACCGCCCGTCAGCTCGACCACTCCTCCCAGAGATCAGCGAGCGACTGCTCGAACGGGCGCTGCGGTGACCAGCCCCAGCCGTCGTGCAGGCGAGCGAAGGAGCCGCGCTGGCGCAGGACGTCGGTCGCGTCGGGCTCGGGGCGCAGCTGCTCGACCTCGAAGCGGCGGGGGCACAGCTCGGCGAGGCGGTCGACGATGGTACGCAGGGGCATGGAGCGGCCGGAAGCGACGTTGAGGACGGCGCCGGGGCGGAAGTCGTCGATGAGGCAAGCGGCGGCTGCGGCGGCGTCGCGGACGTCGACGAAGTCGCGGTCGGTGGCGAGGTTGAAGACCTTCAGGAGGGGCTCGGCGCCGCGGGAGATGGCGACGGCCTGGGTGACCCAATCAGGGAGGAGCATGCCCGCCCTCTGTCCGGGGCCGCACAGGTTGAACAGGCGCAGCACGGCGAGTTGCAGGCCGACGGTGGCGGCGGCCTGGGCGGCGAAGAGCTCCTGGGTCGTCTTGGCGACCCCGTAGACCGAGACCGGGTCGCGTGGGCACGACTCGTCGATGACGTCGCGGCCGCCGGCGGCGCCGTAGACCGCTGAAGAGCTCACGAGGAGCAGCCTCGTCTTCGTCCGCGCTGCGGCCTCGAAGAGCGGGAGGTTCGTGGCCAGCATGTCGTCTTGGTAGGCCCGCACCGTCTGGTCCGGCGGGCGGCGGTTGACGAACGCTGCGTGGACCATGAATTCGGGCGCATGGGCCTCGATGGTCGCGGCGAGCGCGGCGGGCTCGGTGAGCTGGACCCACGTCGGCTCGGTGTCGGTGGGGGCGGCGCAGAGGTCGACCGCGACGACGTCGTGGGCGCGCTCGAGGGTGCGCGTGAGATGCCGGCCGAGGAAGCCGCCCGCGCCCGAGATCAGCACCCTCGCCATCGCTACGCTCCCCGCGGGAGGAACGCTTCGGGGTTCTCCTGGAAGAGCAGGTACATCTGGTCGTAGTCGTCGGGGCGCCCGATATCGAGCCATCGCCCGTCGAAGTGGTGGGAGCGCACCGGGATGTCCTCCGCCAGCAGCTTCAGGAGCAGCTCGTCGAAGCCGAAGGCGGAGTCGGTCGGAATCTGGTCGACCACCCTGCGGCTGAAGGCGTTGACCCCCATCGACACGTGGAACTCGTAGACCGGCTTCTCGCGGAAGCTCGTGATGCGGGTCTGGTCGGCGTCGAGCTCCATCACGCCCAGCTCGATCTTCTCCACGCGGGGGTAGGTGCCGACCGTGGCCATCGCCCCGCTGCGGCAGTGCGCCTCGAGGATGTCCGCGAAGTTCAGGTTGGTGCAGATGTCGCCATTCATCACGAGGAAGTTGTCCTCGAGGTCTGCGATCAGCGCGAGCGCGCCGACCGTCCCGAGCGGCTTGTCCTCGTGCTGGTAGCGGACCGTGAGTCCGAAGCGGGTGCCGTCACCGACCACGGCCATGATCAGCTCGGCCTTGTAGCCGACCGCCACGATGATGTCCTCGAAGCCGTAGTGCTTCAGCTGGCGCAGCACCATCTCGATGATCGAGATCTCGCCGATCGGTACCAGCGGCTTGGGCAGCACCGCGGTGTAGGGGCGAAGTCGTGTACCGCGTCCGCCAGCCATCAAGACAGCTTGCATGTCAGACCCGGTATTCCTGCGGACGGAACTCGTCCGCGTGCGCTCGAATGAAGTCGACGGTTCGGGCCAGGCCCTCCTTCAGAGAGACCTGTGGACGCCAATCGATGAGCCGGGCCGCCTTCGCGTTGTTGCAGACCAGTTCGCGAACCTCGCTCTTGTCGGGACGCACGCGCTGCTCGTCGGACGCGATCGGGACCTCGACCCCCGTGACCTTCATCAGCAGCTGCGCCAGGTCGCCGATGCTGATGCCCTTTCCGAAGCCCAGGTTGACCGTCTCTCCGGCGACGCCGGGCGCCACGGCCGCGCAGATGAACCCGTTGGCCGTGTCCGACGCGTACGTCAGGTCGCGCACCGGCGACAACGCACCCAGCTTCAGCGTCGACACGCCGGCGAGCAGCTGAGCGATGATCGTCGGGATCACCGCCCGCCCCGATTGCCGCGGCCCGAAGGTGTTGAACGGGCGCACGGTCACCGCGTTGACGCCGAAGGAGCGGTAGTAGCTCTCGACCATCTTGTCGGCCCCGATCTTCGTGGCCGAGTAGGGCGACTGGCCCTGCAGCGGGTGGTCCTCGTCGATCGGCGTGTAGATCGCGCTGCCGTAGCACTCGCTGGTCGAGGTGTGGACCAGGCGCGGCGTCTGTTCGGCGCGGCACGCTTCGAGGACGTTGACCGTCCCCATCACGTTGGTCCGCACGTAGGACGTGGGCGCCTCGTACGAGTAGGGGATGGCGATGAGCGACGCCAGGTGGAAGACGACGTCGCAGCCGGCCACGCAGCTGCGCACCTGGAACGGGTCGCGGACGTCGCCGCGGATCACCTCCAGGCTCGCCCGCTCCTCCGCCGAGAGGTACTCCAGATTGTGCAGCCCGGGGTGACTGCGATAGTGCGATAGCACCCGCACGCTCGCGCCCTCGGCCAGCAGCTGTTGCACGAGGTAGGAGCCGATGAACCCGGTCCCTCCCGTCACCAGGACCCGCCTCTGATCCAGTCTCATTTCGTCGCTCCGGCTCGAGTTTCGTAGGCGGTCGCGGCTCTGCGCGCGGCCTCCCAGATGGCGTGTCCACAAGCGTCCCAGGAGAACGCCTTCTTCCGCTCCACGGCGAGCGTCTTCAGCCTCTCGCGTTCATCCGCGTCCGCCCACAACCGCGTGAGCAGCTGCGCGAGCGCCTCGGCGTCGAACGGATCGAAGTACGCGGCGGCGTCACCGATGATCTCGGGCATGGGCGCCGCGTTCGCGCAGGCCAGCACCCCGTGGCAGCCGAGCGTCTCGGCGAGCACCACCGAGTTGGTCTCGCACGGGCTGGGGAACACGTTCAACGTAGCGTGGTGCAGCCACGCGGCGATGTCCGCGCGTGGCAGCGGCCCGAGGTAGCGCGCCTGACCCTCGAGCTTCAGCGTCCGAATCTGCTCCTCGAGGCGCTGCACCGCCGCCGGATCCAACGGGAAGCCAGCGACCAGCAGCTCAGGCAGCTGCGCCCCGGCCTTCTGCGCCAGGGCGTACGCGCGGACCAGCGTGTCGTGGTTTTTGTAGGCGTAGATCGCCGACAGGTAGAAGAGATACGGCTTGCCGTCGTACGGGTGCGGCGGGGGCGCCTTCGGGTCGAAGTCGAGGCTCGGCGGGATGCCCGTGTGAACCACCAGCGTCTTCTCGTCGAGGCCCGGGGCGTACGCCGAAAGCAGGTGCCGCGTGTGGTCCGAGTGGAGCACCACCGCGTCGGCGATCTGCACGCTGTGCGCATAGATCCGGCGCAGCAGGAACAGCCGCAGCCGCGCCTTCGAGAGCCGGGCGTAGTTCTCCATGCTGCGCGGCGTGAAGGCGAGAACGTTGTTGATCGACGTGACCGTGCCGCAGCGCGCCGCCAGCGCGCGCGAGAGGATGCCGCCCAGCGAGTAGACGGCGTTGGCTCCCTCGGTCTGCACCAGGCGCGGCAGCCCGCGGTTGTACCAGCGCAGACGGCTCACCCAGCTGGGGCCGGGCGGATCGACCCGCTTCAACTCGAAACCGTCTGCGGTCAGCGACGTGTCCACACCGCGTTGGAGCAGAACCGTCAGCTCGCTATCTCGCGGGCGTGTGCGACCGGCGGCGCGAATGAGGGCCTGCTGGAGCTGTTGCATCCCCGGGCTCACCGGGACAGCGCCGTCGAACAACAGCCGAATTGATGGCAACCGGGTTCGCGCCTTTGCGGTGGTCGGGACCGCAGGGAACCTAGCACCGACGCGAGAGAGATGGACATGAAGCACCCAGGCAATCGTCGACCGAGGGCCTG
>PVBE010469591.1_pt1 | contig 22925 bp, 15 predicted proteins | sample 1631181 | NCBI WGS metagenome assembly PVBE01 (sample SAMN08397723, study PRJNA350692) | Marine metagenome, whole genome shotgun sequencing project. | isolation source: water | place: Pacific Ocean | collected 2012-04 | reverse complement strand
GGGCGGTCGAAGGCCTCGCGTTCGGCGTGCGCGGTCCCACCCTTCTAGGTACCGAGAACCTGCTCGGGACGGGCATCAGCATTCCCGCGTTTGGCGTTGCCCTCAACGCTCTACAACAATCGGGCGATGCCAACGTTCTCGCGACGCCGCATATCATCGCCACGGACAACGTGCCGGCGATGATCAACGTCGGTCAGAATATCCCGCTCCAGACGAACGCACCCGGTCTCAACCTGCCGGGTATCGGTGGTGCTGGTACGGCGGTCGGCGCCGCTGGCGTCGGGTTCTCTGGGTTCAACTTCAACGCGCCTCGCCAGGATATCGGTACTCAGATCAAGGTGACGCCGCATATCAACGACTCCAACCAAGTCCGCCTGGAGATCGAAGAAGAGATCAGTGAACAAGGAGCCACGAGCGGCACATTGGGTGCGGTCTCCATCATCAAGCGAAACGCGAACACCACGGTCGTCGTTGGCGATCAGGAGACGGTTGTCATCGGCGGCTTGATGCGCGAGGCCGTAAACAAGAAGAAGACGAAGATCCCGGTCCTCGGCGACCTTCCCCTGCTCGGCTTCCTCTTCCGCAGCACGACGACGGCCAAGACTAAGACCAACCTGCTGCTCATCCTCACGCCGCACATCATTCGGAGCCAAAAGGATCTGCGGTCGATTTTCGAGCGCAAGATGCAGGAACGGCAGGAGTTTCTCGATCGCGTTGCCGTCTTTGGCCAGAGTTCGTGGGAGGCACCGCGAGATTGGACGCGGACCAACGGGCTCGTCGAGCAGATCCGACAGTCGTACGCTGAGATCCACGAGCAGGAACGCCTAGAAGCGGAGTTTGGCCGCAAGCGAGACCTACTCACCCACGAGCCGAGTGATCCGATCGACATGCCTCGGCACACGGGCAAGAAGGGGCAGAGTCTCAAGATCAAGCGGAATGCGCCGATCAACAAGGCCAAGTCCAAGAAGAGGAAGAAGAAGAAGCCCAAGCGCAAGTCCAAGCGCAAGCGTAGCGAGTTCGACACCGCGCCGATTCAGATCCGGCCCATTGCACGTAGCGTGAACGTCACGCGGGTGGAGTGAGCGATGTTGGAGCAACGTGCGCTCGGTGAAATCCTGGTTCGGCAGGGTGCCGTCACGGCAGAGCTGCTGGAGCCCCTCTACGCCCAGCAACGGGAAAAGCGGGTGGGGTTGCTCGAGCTCGTGCTCAAGAGCAACGCGGCCACGGATGAAGGGGTCTCGCGCGCATTGGCGGCCGAGTGCGGTCTCGAGTTTCGCGACCGGATTGATGAGAAGGCCGTGCCGGACGCGGTAGCAATCAAGCTGCCCATCGCATTCGCCAAGGCACATAAGGTGCTCCTCATCGCTGATGCCAACGACTGCTGCACGGTCGTATGTGCTGACCCGCTCGATACAGCGGGTCTCGACGATATCCGAGCTCTGCTTGGCAAGCCGGTGGTGGCGTATGTCGCAACGCCAGAAGTCGTTATCGACGCGATCAACCGAGTGTACGAGCGCGCGGAGACGTCGAGCGAACTCGCTTCCGACGACAAGCTCTCCGATGACGAAGAGACGGACATCCTCGAGTCCGACGATGACGCGCCGATCATTCGCTGGGTAAACGGTCTCTTCACGCAGTCGGTCAAAGAGCGTGCGAGCGATATTCACATCGAGCCGGAAGAGAAGGAAGTCCTCGTCCGGTTCCGAGTCGATGGGCAGCTGCACGTTGCAAAACGAGCGAGCCGGCAATTCATGAGTTCGGTCGTGGCCCGCGTCAAGATCATGGCTGGGCTCAATATCGCCGAGAAGCGCCTGCCCCAGGATGGTCGCATCTCGCTGAAGATCGCCGGTCGCAGCATCGACGTTCGCGTTTCGACGATCCCCACCAGCCGCGGGCATGAGCGCATCGTCATGCGACTCCTGCACAAGACCAACGTCTTACTCGATCTCGACGAGCTCGGTTTCTCCCTGCGTGACTATCACCTCATGCATCAGCTCGTGCAGCGTCCCAATGGCATCGTGCTGGTAACGGGCCCTACCGGTAGCGGTAAGACGACGACGCTCTACGCCTGTCTCAACAAGATCAATCGCCCCAACGTGAATATCCTTACTGCAGAGGATCCCGTCGAGTACGAGATTGGCGGGATCCACCAAGTACCCGTGCAGGCGAAGATTGGGCTCACTTTCGCGGGTGCCTTGCGCGCATTCCTTCGCCAGGATCCCGACGTCATCATGGTCGGTGAGATTCGCGACTTGGAGACGGCGGAGATTGCCATCAACGCGTCGATGACGGGGCATATGGTGCTCAGCACGCTGCACACCAACGACGCTCCCGGTGCGTTCACTCGTCTTATCGATATGGAATGCGCGCCCTTCCTGATCCGCTCCACGGTCATCGGGGTGCTTGCGCAGCGCCTCGTGCGCGTGCTCTGCAGTCATTGCAAAGAGCCCCATACGGCAACGCTCGCGGAGCTCGAGCAACTTGGCATCGATCCCGAGACGTCGAAGACGCGTGCGGCACGCAACTACACGTCCGGCTACCAAGTGCGAGGCATCGACTACAAGCCCGCTGGTGTGTACAGCTCGGATTTCCCGACGATCTATCGCGCCAAAGGCTGCGAGAGCTGCGAGGGCAAGGGGTACGCGGGCCGAATGGGCATCTACGAGCTGCTCATTACGGACGATAGCGTCGGGCCGCTTATCGGAAAGTCTGACGCGCAGACGATCAAGCGCGCGGCCATGGCCGCAGGGATGGATACATTGCGCGACGACGGCGCGCGCAAAGTGCTCGAAGGCAAGACGACTGTGGAGGAAGTCGTCGCGAAGACTCAGGAGGATCTACTCGTCGACGAATGAGCGACGTTGAGTAGTGATGAATCGCGATGGCCGTCTATGCTTACAAAGGGATTAGCCGTGACACCGGGAAAGCGGTCAAGGGCTACCGGGATGCGGACAGCCCGAAGGCGCTGCGCGCCGTCCTGCGCCGTGACGGCGTCCTGCTGACGCAGGCGACCGAGGAAGCAGAACGCCAGGAACGCGCGAAGAAGGACATCGACTTCAAGGCGCTCTTTCAGCGCGTGAGCGGCGCTGATGTGGCCGTGCTGACGCGTCAGCTCGCAACGCTGGTGAAAGCCGGCATTCCGCTCGTTGAGTCCATTGCGGCGCTGGTGGACCAGGTAGAAAAGGAAGCCCTGGTCCGCGTGCTGACGAGCGTGCGCGAGAGCCTCAAGGAGGGCAACAGCTTCGCCAGTTGCCTCGCCGCTCATCCCAAGGTCTTTCCGCCGATTTACATCAGCATGGTGCAGGCGGGCGAAGCGTCCGGAACGCTCGAAGCCGTCCTTGCGCGTCTCGCTGACTTCATGGAAAAGCAGGCGGACCTCAAGGGCAAGGTCATGGGCGCGATGATCTACCCGGCCGTGATGGTCGTGGTGGGCACGATTCTCGTATCCGTGCTGATGATCGGCGTGGTGCCAAAGTTGTCGGGCATCTTCGATAACCTCGGCAAGGAACTGCCTTGGTACACGAAGTTTCTGATGTGGAGTTCGAATACGCTCGGTAGCTTCTGGTGGCTATTTCTGGGGCTGCTGGTGCTGGCGGTGTTCTCGTTTCAGCAGTTCGTCAAGACCCCGGACGGCCGCATGAAGTGGGATACGTTCAAGCTCCGGGTGCCGTTATTCGGTCGCTTGAACCAGCTCGTTGCCGTTGCGCGCTTCTCCAGCACGCTCGCTACGTTGCTCCTGAGCGGTGTTCCTCTCTTGAAGGCGATGGATATCGTCAAAGGGACGCTGCTGAATTCGCGCCTCGAGAAGGTCGTCGGCGAGGCCGCGGAGTCGATTCGCGAGGGCGAGAGCATCGCGCAGCCCCTCAAGAGGAGCGGCGAGTTTCCGCCGATGGTCATCCACATGATCGCGGTCGGAGAGCGCAGCGGCGAACTTGAAGCGATGCTCGAGAACGTTAGCAGTGCCTACGAAACCGAGGTCGACGTCCGCCTGCAGACGCTGGTGCGCTTGCTCGAACCCCTGACGATTCTCGCCCTGGGCGCCGTCGTTGGATTCATTGCCGTGAGCATTCTCTTCCCGCTCATGCAGATCAACCAGAGCATCGAGTGATGGCGCGGCGCAAGAGACTCCTACCTGAACGAAGGGTCCTGCTCCCGTGGGAGAGCGAGGGCACGTGGAGGCGCTGGCTCGGGCTCCTTCGAACGCGGACCCTGCTTGCCATTCTAGTCGGTGTCGGTCTGCTCATCGCCTTAGGAGTGAGTGAGCGACATCGCGCCGGCGTGCGTCAGACGCGCGCCGTTGTCGACCATGCGAGCCGCATCGTCGACCGCTACCTTGCCGAGCATGGCCGGTGCCCGTCTGATCTGGAAGAAGTCTCACGTTACGCGCGACTCGGTGGAGTCCCTCGTGACGCCTGGGGAGACCCCCTCGAATTTCGCTGCCCAGCGAGTGAACCGAGCGTCCGATATGAGCTCGTGAGCCACCGCCTCGGGGGCGACGCTGATCAACCCGTGAAAGGAAAGCTATAATGACGAACACAACTAACGTACTCGCCCTTCGACGGCAGCTTGCTGCTCGAGCGGCTGCTCGCCGTGCATCTCAACGCGGCATGACCCTCCTTGAGATCCTGGCGGTGGTGACCATCATCGCCTTCGTAATGGGTGGCTCGGCCTTCATCATCATGCCGCTCTTCACCAAGGCTGGCGTGAGTACGGCGGAGACTAGCGCCAAGACGATCCGTAAAGCAGTTCAGGTTTGGCAGATGACGACCGGATCCACGGCTTGTCCCGAACTCGACCAGCTCATCTCGGAAAAGATCCTGGACCAGGGTTCGGACCTCGACCCGTGGAAGGAGAAGTTCCGACTCACGTGTCAGGGCGACGAAATCATCGTTCAGTCCGCTGGCCCATCGAAGAAGTTCGGGACTGAGGACGACATCATCGTGCCCACGGGTTCGGTCGTCAGCGGCAACTAGGAAACACACTCTTGTTATCTTTAGCGCGCACCGTCTCGCGGCGGCCCACTCAGGTGTGGTCGGGGCCGTCGTGCGCGCGTCGGCTTCGAGCGCGTGCCCGAACGAACGTTCGCGGCATGTCGCTGATCGAGCTCTTGGTCGTTATCACGGTCGTCGCGCTGGTCGCGGGTGTTGCGATCATGGGCAGCGGTGCGCTGGGCAGTAGTCGCATTCGTGCGGATGCGGCAATGCTGACGGGCGCTGTGCGTGCCGCGACGGCGCGGGCCAATACGTCAGGTCGTTCGGCGCGTCTTGTCTTCGACTTGGACGCTCATCGCGTGCACCTCGAAGAGAGTGCGGGCCGGATGCTGCGCAAGAAGGACGAGGAGGAGAGCACCGGGGCCGGTGCGTCGCCCGTGACTGAGGCCGAGCAACGCGCTGCCGCCGAGGCCAAGGCACTTGTTGAAGGCCCGCGTGCGCCGCCGGCGATGTTCGTGCCGGTGGGCGACGAGATGGGCTTCGCTTCGGACGACAAGTCCCCAGGCCGTGCGCTCTCCACGGGCGTGCGGTTTCGGTCTGTTCAGACGGAGCACGACGGGAGCCCTCGCACCGAGGGGCGCGCTTATCTCTATTTCTGGCCTGGCGGTGGCACCGAACGCTCGGTCATTCAGCTTGAGCGGGAGGGTTCCGATACGGGGATTTCCGTGTTGGTGAGCGCGCTCACGGGGCGAAGTAAAGTCGAAAGCGGTTACGTCGATCTCGTCGAGCCGGAAGCCGGTGACGCTTTTGGCGAAGTGGAGGTCGATTGAAACGCCCTGCACCCACTCCCCTGGCACCCACTCCAATGACGCCGCGCGGCTTCTCGCTCCTCGAGGTGTTGGTGGCGATCACTATCTTGGGGCTTGGCCTGACGGCGATCTTAGCTTCGCAAACGGGCCTCTTTGCTGCCGTCCAGACGACGGAGAAGCTCAGCCTCGCGGTGCCGCTGGTGCGCTGCCGGATGAACGAGATCGAGATCGAGTTACTCCGGAACGGCTATCCGATAATCGATCAAAGCGACGAGGGCGACTGTTGTCAGGACCTTGATGACACAGGGTTTCGTTGCAAGTGGCGTATCGAGACCATCGAATTGCCCGACGCTAGCCTCACCGATCCGGACGGCGAGGACGAGGACGGTGAGGGCGGGGGCGCCATGGATGCGATTGGCGAGCTGACGGCTGCGGGGCCCGGCGGACTGACATCGGAGGGCGGCATGTCGCAGATCACAAGCATGCTTGGAGATGGTGGCGCCAGCGGACCGCTCGGGATGATCATGGGGTTCATCTACCCGGGCCTGAAGGGAATGTTCGAAGCGAGCATTCGCAAGGTCGTGGTCACGATCGAATGGCAGGAGGGCAAGCGCGAACGCGGCTTCGACGTCGTTCAGATCGTCACCAATCCGATGTTGCCCGATCCGAATCAAGATACGGGTGACGAAGACGACGAGGAGGTCACGCCATGACGAGGCGCCAAGCGCGCGGCATGACCCTGCTAGAGGTCTTGGTATCCGTGGTCATCCTCGCGATGGTGACGGTATTGATTTGGGGAGCGTTCAGCAATCTGAGACGCACCCAGATCGGCGCGAGCCATATCAACGAGCGTTATCACGAAGGGCGCCAAGCGATGTCTCGCATCGTTCGCGAACTTCAGAGCGCATACCTTTCAAATAACGTTCCGACGCCGCCCACAGAACGCGTCGTCCAGACGGCGTTCATCGGCGACCGGAGTACGCCGGCCGCCAAGGTGCATTTCACGTCCTTCTCTCACCGCCGCTTGGATCTGAACATCCACCAATCCGACCAAGTGGAGATCTCCTATTACGGGGAGACGGATATGGACGGCACGACCAACCTCATCCGCCGCTTCGACCCTTACATTGACGTCGATCCTGAGCGCGGCGGCCGCGCGCAGATCCTCGCTACGGATATCGACCTCTTCCAGCTCGAATACCTTGACGGCCAGACCGGCGAGTGGCTCGAGACTTGGGACAGCACGCAACCGGCCGATCAATTCGACCGCGTCCCCTATCAGATCCGCATCTCGCTTGTCATGCACGGCGGCGAACGCGACACGCCGAGCAGTGCGCGCAAGCCCATCAGGTTCGTCACCACGGTCGCACTTCCCATCCAACACCCGCTGCTCTTTCCGCACCAATGATCCAACGACTCCGAAACCTCATGGTGGCCAAGAAGCCGCGCCGCAAACGTCGAACTCGACGTGAGCGCCGAGGTGTGGCGTTGGTTCTCGTACTCACGTCGCTCACGCTGATGACCATCCTGCTCACTTCCGTGCAGGACGAGACATCGGCGGAGCTGGGCGACGCGGTCACGAGCCGTGACGCGCTCAAAGCCGAGTACGCCGCGCGTAGTGCCATCAACTTATCCCGCTTGCTCATCGCCGCGGAGCAGCCTGTCATTCGGCCTTCCGTCAACATGATTTACATGATGTTGAGCAAGGGCAAGAAGATCGCCCAGATCCCCGTTTGGGAGCGAGCCGAAGCGTTGCTTGGCGCATTCAATGACAAGTCGAGCGTCAATTCGTTTGCGGCACTGACTGGCATCAGCCTCGACGAGGCCAAGAACCTTGGTCTCGACGGAGCTCGATTCGAAGTCAAGATCGTGGACGAGGACTCCAAGATCAACGTCAACATTGCTGCAAAAAACGTCCCCATGCCCAAGATAGAGCTTGCCACGAAGCTCGAGGGTCTCATGAGGGGCATGCAATACGATACGCTCTTCGAGCGGCGCGACGCCGACGGTCAGTTCACGAGCAAACAGGCGCTCTGCGCTGCCATCATCGATTGGGCCGACTCGGACATGACCGAGGACCCCTGCGATCCCTCGGGTCAGAGCGCCTCCTCCGAGCGGGCTGAAGACGCGTTCTATCAGCTGCTCGACACGCCTTACCCTCGGAAGAACGCCTCCTTCGATTCTGTTGAGGAATTGCGGATGGTGCGCGGCATGGGCGACGACTATTGGGCGACCTTCGTACAGCCCGATCCCTGGGACGCGGCCTCGCGGACGCTTACGGTCTGGGGTCAAGGCAAGGTCAACGTCAACACGGCGAATCCGTTGACGATCCTGGCCACGGTCCGTGGCGAACTCTGCCAGGACGAGGAAGCTCGCTCGACCCAGCCGCTCTGCAACGATCCGCAGCAAAGCGTCTACTTCTTGAGCATGCTACAGCTGATCAAGACCTTCACGGCTGGCGTGCCTTTCTTTGTCAGCACCAAGAGCTTCATCAACACGATTTCAGGTAGGGGCAAGGGCCTGGGCGCTGGGCTGAAGACGCTCGCCGAGTCCATGTTCCCCGAATTCGTATTCCCTGTTTTCAAGTCGCGGACGCAAGCCGCCCTTTCGCTCACGACCTCGAGCGAAGTCTTCACCATCGTCGCCACCGGCATCGTGAAGTCCGGCAAGCGTGAGACTCGAAGGCGCGTTACTGCCGTCGTCGATTTCCGAGGGGCCCCCCAAGCTCTGATCGGTCTCACACCGGAGCAAATTGCGGAGGCATCGGAAGCTGCCGTCGATGCCGGAGCGAATCCCGACGCGATCAATTTCTACAAGCCGACCGCGGGCGGCAACATCATCTACTTTCGTGTCGACTGAGGTTTCAAGGAAGAGAGTATGGCAAGGCTAGTCGGCATCGATATCACTCCCGACCACGTACGCGTCGCCGTTCTGCGCGCGAACGTTCGTGGAATGGCGCTCGAGGCGTTCTCGGAGGTTGCGTTCAATGACCCCTCGGAGCTAACCGACGCGCTCAGAGCATGCGTTGGCAGTTTCGCCGCGCACGGTGAGCCCGTCGCCGTCGGGTTCGATGGCGGATCGGCATTCTTTCATCGCATCGATCTTCCAAAGACCGCGGCGCGACGGATCGACGAGGTGCTGCCCTTCGAAATCGAGGCGAAACTACCCATCGAAATCGACGACGTGGTCTTCGGCAAGCAGCGCTTGCGGGCGACGGACGACGTCGTTCCCGTCTTGGCGGCTGCAGCCCGCATCGACTCGGTCCGCGACTGCATCGACGCCGTTGCGGAGGGGATCGGCCGCGAGCCGGACCGCGTGAGCCCCGGTGCTGTGGCGCTGGCGAACCTCTCGGCACTGAGCCCAGAACTCGCCGACCCCGACCCCATATTGGTCGTCTCCTTCAGCGACAAACGGCTCGGCCTCGTCGTCATCAAGGCTTCCGAGCCCTGGCTCGTCCGGCACGTATCCTGGCTGACCGAGCCGAGCCTCCAGCAAGTCACAGCGGCGCTTCGCCAGACCATCGCGGCCTATGGCACGGAAACAGGAGAGACCGTCCGCGGCGTCCGCCTTACCGGCGACTTGCCCATCGATCCGAACTTCGCCGTGAACCTACAAGGCGAACTCAACATCTCGGTGGCGCTCTTGGGCGACCTGACCTTGCCTGGCCTCGAGTCGCGCGGCGTCGCGGAAGTCGCCAGGTTCGCGAAGGCTCTCGGAATTGCGCTCGGCCTTCGGGGGCGCGCCAAGGATATCGATCTTCGCCAGGGGCCGCTTGTCTACCAACGAGGATACGGATTCCTCAAGGAAAAGGCTCCGTTGCTCGCTGGGCTTCTCGTCGCCATTCTCATCAGTTTCGGATTCAGCCTTTGGGCGGAGTTCTCTGCGATGAGTCGCGAACAAGACGCGCTGGTCGCGCAACTTCAGGCGAGTACCGAGCGCGTGCTGGGTACTCCGTTGGACGAACCCGATCTCGTCGAAGCCATGGTGCGAAGGGTGACCACCGACGCGGAAACTGATCCTATGCCGGTCAAAGACGGTTTTGACGTGTTGCTCGATCTCTCGGAGTTGATCCCGACGACCATCAGCCACGAGATTCGAGATTTCGACTTTCAGCGAGAGCACATCAAGATTCACGGAACCGTCGATACGACCGATGAGGTCGGGGCCATCAAGATGGCCCTAGAAGCCCGTGAGTGCGTCAAGGACGTCAAGGTGGGAAAGATCACGAAGATGATCAACAGCGATCGCCAGAAGTACTCGGTCGAATACGACCTCGACTGCTCGGTGTCGAAGAAGGTCGCGTCATCTGAAGGAGCGCAGAAGTAGTCATGTCGCTGGAAGATCGTTTTCGACAACTCGAACCCCGTGAGCGGCTGATACTGGCCATGCTGGCGGGCGTTGTCGTGCTTTTCGTGCTGGTGATTGTTCCGGCCACGCTCTACCGAAACCTGGCTGAGCAATCGGACGAGAACGCGCAGCTTCGGGACGCCATCGAACTCCTCGAACGGGCGGGTCCCGTCGTCACGAAGAAGAAGGCCGAGCTCGACGTCATCCGCGCAAAGTACGATCCCGTGGCGCCGGCGCTGGCCGGATTGCTTTCCAAAAAGGCGAAGGCGTCGGGCGTCACGATCCCCGAGAGTCAAGACCTCGCCGCCCTCCCGCACGGCGACAAATACGAAGAACGGCGCACCAAGATAACGCTTCGGCAAGTTGGCTTGCTCGGTCTCGCTCGCTTCATGGAGGGAATCGAGAATTCGGGCTACCCGGTCTCGATCAGCCGAGTCGATATCCGCAAGCTCGGCAACAAACCCGATACCTACAACGTTGAGATGGTCGTCTCCGCCTTTGATCGCAAGGTCGAGGATGGAGCCGTGAGCTCGGGCGAGCCCGACACGGCCGACGAGTCCGACGAGTCCGACGAGCCCGACGAAGGCGATGAACCATGAGCCCCAAGCTGAAAAGTATCCTCAAATGGGTTGGCTACCCGGTTATCTATATCTTCCTGCTCTTGCTCTTCATTCGCGCGACGCTGCCTTTCGATCGCGCGCGTAACCTTGTGCAATCGCGCGTCAACGCGGCGCTCGCCGACTCGGGCATCTATGTGTCCATCGGAGAGCTAGGTGGCCACTGGCTCACGGGTCTCGAATTGCGTGACGTGACGATCACCGAGACGCTGGATCCTGTCGAAGAGGGAGGGGAATCGCGCAAGTTCATTTCTACGATCGAAGAGCTTCAGGCGAGCGTTTCTCCCTTTTCGCTCATCGGTGGCGACATCGCCGTCTCCTTCAGCGCCGACGCCTTTGGCGGCAGTCTCGATGGGGAACTCGTTGACGAGTCAGGCAGTAGGAGCCTTGTCCTGAACCTCGAAGAAATCGACGTCGCCGCGCTACCGATGCTGGATTCCGCGACGGGGATGCCTCGGCAGGGGCGCCTGACTGGGAATATCGACTTCGCGTTGCCGAACGGCAAGATCGCCGAATCGACAGGCCTGTTCGATCTCACCATCACCGGGTTTCACCTGGCGGATGGCAAGACCAAGATCCAGGGGATGCTCGCTCTGCCCACGATCGACGCTGGCACCCTCACGCTCAACGCGAGCATCGCCAAGGGCAACCTCGAGATCAAGAAACTCGACGTCAAAGGTGCTGACGTGAAGGCGAGCGTCACCGGTAAGGTGAAGCTGAAGGAGCCCTTCAATCGGAGCCTGGCGGAGCTGAGACTCAAGTTCGGCTTCTCCGATGGCTATAAGGACCGCACAGACATCACCAAAGGCATGCTCGGCGACTCGGAGGGCAAGGTGCCCGGCCTGATGGACATGGATCCGAAGGTGAAGCGGGCCAAGCAAAAGGACGGCACCTACTCTTGGCGCATCGCCGGGCCCTTCAAGAAACTACGCTTCACCCCCGCATCCAAGTCGCGGTCGAGCAAGTCCACGCGACGCAAGTCGCCGCGACGGACGACGCGGGGGCGCAGCAAGAAGACTGACGCGGACGAATAGCGATGGCGGCCGCCGTTGAGATAGCGCGAGCGCGTGATCGCAGCCTACGGCCGCGAGTTACACGCCCGCGAACGCGGCGCGCAACGTCTTATTGGTCGATTCCGATGCCTAGCCGGCGACGCAGCTCGAAGAACGACTCGCCAACGGAGTAGAGAACCAGTTCCTTCTGCCGCTCTTGCGTCGTGACCGAACTCGCCGCCGGGTCCGAGGCCTTGATGACCTCAAGCGCCGTCTCAAGATCGTTCGTCAGCAGCAGGCCCGTTCGGTCTGCGGTGAGATCGACGCCAGCAACCCAGCGCTTCAGATCGAGTGAGCCGCCGCTCTGCAGCAGCTTCGAGACCACCCGCGCGAGTTCGTCTCGCTGAGCGGAGCTGAGCGTGTTCTCGATGGCCTTCTTCGCTTCGTTGACGGGACCTTCCAGCTCGCTCGCAATGGGGAATTGCGGTGAGATGAGCTGAATGGCCGCGAAGAGCCAGCTCTTCAGGCCCGTGCCCGTGGGCGCGAGCTGACGGACGGCGAGGCCAGGTCGGTAGGACGTCAGCTGGCGTGCCGCGATGAAGGCCGCCATCTGCGGCGGGATTTGGTAGCTCGTTGCCATCTTGCCGAAGACGACCGCCGGCGGCGTTGTGGGTAGGAACGACAGGCCGCCCGGATCGTTGGCGTTGAAGAACGCGGCGGGCGCTTCAATTCCGAGCACAGCCGCGGCGTAGACGAGCGTCTGCGCCATCGGCCTCTGGTCCTGAGCGAGGTCGAGGGCGTGTTCCGCCGTAAACCCGAGGGCACCCGCGTCTTGACCCCTGGCCGCGAGCACGGCGGGCTGGATGATGGCGAAGAGGCTCGTCAGGAGCGGGCTCGCGCCCTCGTGGGTGAGCAGCTCCGCCCAATCGTCGCTGCTGACCGCGTCCTGTGCGTGGGCGGCGCCGTCCGGTCGCATGCGCTTGAAGAAGCGCTCCTCGTCCGGCTCCGCGATCTTCTGAACCGTCAGCGCCTGGCAGAGACACCACACGGAGTCGGCGCGTTTCACGCCGGTATAGAGCAGCCGGAGCGTCTTATAGGGCTCTGGGTCGAGGGGGTTTTCGCGAAGTCGAGCCGCCGGACCAGTGATCGCCTTGGCGAGGTACTTGTCGAGGTCAGAGGCGTAAAGCCGCTCGAGCAGTTCAGCTCGCTCCGAGTTATCCGGGTCGAGCGCGTGGGCGGCCTCGTACTCCTTGATGGCTTCGTCAATATTGTTGTGCTGACGCTCCTGGAGTTCCCCGAGTTGCGTGTGACAGGCGACGATCTCCGTCGTGTTGTCTTTCGCCTTCGCGGATTCGAGCTTCTTCCTAAGCAGCGATTCAAGGGCCCCGTGATCGCCCCTCTGTTGTCGCAGAGCGATGATCTCGTCGATGGCCCGGGCATTTCCGGAGTCGAGTTCAACGACGCGCTCGTAAGCCGCCAATGCGTTGTCCACATCGCCGAGTTGCTTCACGTAGAGGCCGGCTGCCGTCAGCAGGTACTTGGCCTTCTGCGCGGAGTCGTCAACGAACTCCGCGAGTTTGAGCACGACCTCGACGAGCTTGCTCCAGTCCTTTTCCTCGCTGTAAAGCTGCATCAGCTTGGCCAAGAGCCGTCGATCCTCGGGGCTTTCCTCGAGTGCAGCGACATAGCTCTTGGCAGCACGCGTGCGATCCGAGAGCTTTGCGCTCGCCAGGTCGCCGATCTGGATGAGGAGCTCGGCTCGTTCGCTGCCCTCGACCAAGTCGAGATGACGCGACTTGACCTTGAGCGCCTGCTCCCAATCTTCTTTCGACTCGCAGAGGGCGGCTAGTGCAACCAAGGGGTCGACTGATTCGGGGTTGAGATCTGCCGACTCTTCGAGGGCCTTCTGAGCCGTCTCGAGGTGCCCGGCCTCACGGGCGGATTCGCCGAGGCGGTAGAGCACCTTGGCGCGTTCGTCCGGGTTCAGGCGAGTGTCTTCGCGGCCGAGCCACTCGGTGTAGTGCGTTTCGGCGTGATGGAAGTGCTTCGCCTCGAAGGCTGCGCGTGCGGCCGCTTCGATGCCCTCTGGGTTGTCCGGAGCGAGGGCGAGCAACTTCTCGCCAAACTCGTAGGCTTCCTGATGGTGGCCCAATTCCAGGTTTGCCTGGAGGGCGTGTAGCAGCACGGAAATACGGTCCGACTTTTCAAAGGTGTCGTCGAGGCGCGTGGAAAGTGGCGTGTAGTGGCGCGAGGCCTCCAGGAAGCCGCCGGATTTGAACGCGGCTTCAGCGAGTACCCAGTGCGCGCGAGGTTCGCGATCGTCCCACTTGAGCGCGGCGCGGGCCGCCTCCTCGGCTTTCGCCGGATCTTTGAGCTGGTCATGCGCCAAGAACGCGATCTCTCCAGCGAGTGTGGCTCGCTGCGCGTCGGTGGTCGCGCGGCCGAGTTCCTGCTCGAGCAGTTGCAGGGCGGCGGTTGCATCACCACGCGCGGCGAAGGCAGCGCGCAGCGCGCTGGCCGCGGTCTGATTGCCAGGCTCCAAGTCGAGCGCCGTTTGGTAGCGGGTGATCGCGGCGTCCTTGTTGCCCTCTTCGTCGAGCAGCTTGGCGGCGCGGATGTGTTGTTCCGCTTTGGCTTCGGGCGTCGTCGCCTTCTCGATCAGCGAGTCGATGGCCTCCAGGGCCGCGTTCACGTCGCCCGTCTTCTCGCGCAACTGCGCAACTGCCTCAAGCGCGTCGTGATGCTCCGGATCTACCGCCAGGACCTTCTGATAGGCCGTAAGCGCCCGATCGGGCGAACCCACGGGACCGGACAGCAGCGCTGCTAAGTCGAGCGCCATTGCGATGCGGCGCGCGTCGTCTTCGAGCAAGTCGAGGTGACGCTCCATGACGCCGGCCATTTTCTCCCAGCGCTCGAGCTTCTTGTAGTGGCGGGGCAGGGCGGCGAGAGCGCCTTCGTGCTCCGGGTTGAGGTCGAGGATTTCTTCCCAGGCGTCCGCCGCCTTCTCCGCGTCGAGGTATTCCTCATCTTGGATGCCGGCGACGCGCTCCCAGAGCGTGATCTTCTGGCGGGGCGTCGCGGCGAGTTCGATCTGTCGCGCGATGTTGGTCAGCAGGTCGCCGAATTGGCCCGCCTTGCTGTAGAGGCGATCGAGGCCGCGAATGGCTTCGATGTACGTGGACTCCAGCTCGAGAACCGCCTTGTAACGGCGCGTCGCCTCAGCGTCGTCGTTCAGTTCGTCTTCCGATACCTCTGCGATACGACAAAGCGTGCGCAGTAACTCGTCACCGCGTTGGGCGTCGGCGCGCGTTTGCAGCACCTTGACGAGACCCGCCGGATCGCCCAGCCGCTGGCAGATGCGCGCGAGCGCGTCGCTAGCCTTCTCGTGCGTCGGATCCGCTTCGAGGATCGCTTCGTAGAGCGGGCGCGCCGCTGCTGAGTCGTTGAGCTGAAGCTCGAGGATCTCGGCGGCCTTGGTCCGCAGGTCGCGCGCTTGGGCGGGCGCGCCACTGGCGTCGGCCCAGGTTGTAAGCACCATGCCTAGCTCGGACCATTGCTGGGCCTTGCGGTAGACGTCCGCCAGACCCGAGAGCGCGGGCTCGTCGGCGGGGCTTGTCGCCAGTACGGCCTGGAAGCACTGGGCCGCGTGGTCCGGGCGGGTCGCCTTTTCGTTGTACCAACCACCCATCTTTAGAAGCAGGGCGTTCTTGGCCTCCGGGCTGATGTCCTCTTGACTGGCCTCCGCGCAGGTCGATAGCACTTCCGCCCAATGGGCGGCGTCCGCCAGTTTTTCGATCTCTGCCGCGTACTCGCTACCCGATTCGTTGGCGGGGTCGCCGCAAAATGCTTGGGTGAGCGCCACGAGGGCTTGGTCTTTGTCGTCGAGTTCGCCGGCGTAGAGTCGCCCGATCTGTGCCATGGCGTGGGCGCGCTCGGCGTCGGTTTGGGCCCGCTCCGCCTTCTCGAGCAACGCTTCGACGAGTTCGTCGTACTTGCCGAGCCCGAGACGCACTTTCTCGAGTCCGGTTTCGGCTACCGCATCCGTGATGTCTAGCTCGAGGAGCTGCACATAGACGGCTTCGGCGCTTTCGGGATCCGCTTTCTCGAGAAGGCGTGCCGCGCGATAGAGCAGCGCCTGCTTGATGCCTTTCGCTTCGTCCGAGTCTCCCTCGACCATGTCGGCCGCTGTCTTGAACGCTTCCGCCACCTGCGCGGCATCAGCACCTTCGTCAGCGGCGCTTTCTAGCGAGAGCGCGGCATCCTCGTTGTCGGGGGCCGCGATGACCGCGTCGACGCGCGTTGCGAGTTCGGTTTCATCGATCGGCTGGTCGCCGGTCTTCTTGGCGCCCAGCTTCTCGAACGTTTCGAGGACCGCGCCCGCGCTCTGCGGACGGTCGTCGGGGTTCTTCTTCAGCAGGCTGAGAATGAACTCGTCCAGCTCGGACGAGATCCAGCCTTTGGGAGCGCGTTCGCTCGGAGTGGGCGCTTCGTCGCGCAGGTGTCCGATGGCAAACTCGACCGGGCTCTTCGCTTCGAATACGGGTTTGCCTGTGAGCAGCTCGTAGAGGACCGCTCCGAACGAATACACGTCCGAGCGAGCGTCGGCGACGAGGCCGCGGATCTGTTCTGGGGATGTGGTTTTTGGCGAACTCACCGTGGCGAAGAGTTCGCGACCGCTCTCGTTCACACGGGGACGTGCGCGCAACCGATCCACACCGGCGTCGAGCAGCGTCACGGTTGCGCCGTCGGACCCGCGTGCCACGAGGATGTTCTCGAGCGTCAGGTTGCCGTGCGTGAGGCGCCGGGAGTTGAGCGCCGCGAGGGCTTCCAGGATCTGCGCGATGAGTTCGCGCGCCTCGTTGAAGTGCATGGGCCCGGTGCGCGCGATCCGCACGCTGAGCGGCTGGGCTTCGACGAAGGAGTGCCGAATGTAGTGGCGACCGTCGTGGGTGGCGATCTGCACGTCACCGGGGAGGTTCGGATGCTCGATCGTCCCGACGAGACGCGTGATGGTCAGATAACGTTGCAAGCCGCGACTATCGCGAGTGGCTTCGCTGCGCAGTAGCTTGAGCCTGTAGCTCTTTCCGCCAGCCTTGGCCGCGTAACTCACGCCGATTCGGCCCTCGCCCAACTTCCGGGTTAGGGTCGTGCCGTCGAGGGTCGCGCCGACCGGTAGCTCGTCGGCTACCGCCAGGCCGTTCATCCGGACTTTTGCAAGCTTCGGACTGACGCCGGCTTTTGTCGCGACAATGGCGTCGCACAAAGCCTCGATCGCGTCGATCTTCTGGCAGTGGGTGGCGAGCGCCTTTGCGAAAGAACCTTTCGCTCCGGTACCGCCGACTTCTTCGGGATCGAGACCCAGAAGGTCGCGACTCAAACTCACCATCTCGTCCAACTCAAAAAGCCGCTCGAGCTCACCGCTGACAATCTCCAAACCCATATCCTGCCTGCTACGGCTCATCGTGGAGCCTGGTCTCGTCTGTACTGGAGTCACACTGGAGTCCCCTCGAGCTATCCCGAGGTGGCCTGGTAACGAAGCCCCCCAAGTCGGCGCCCGGTAGTTTGGGCGTTTCCAGGGGGACCCGAAGAGGGCGCATCATAGTAGAGGGCCTCTGAGTGCAATACAGCTGGATTTAGGGCTGCTTGGGGCTTTTTGCGGACGATCCGGCCCCCGGGACGGAGAGCACCCCAAATCTGGCCGCGGGGCACGGTCGCAGGTGCCGGATCTTCGCCCGACGTGCTCGCCCCAGACGTCCAGCTGGGGGGCAGCTCTGCCGCGAGTTCCAGCGACAAACCCAGCATCGAGGCCCCCAAAGCGGGCGCAAACTGGTCCGCTTCGTCCAACCTTTGGCAGGGTGGGGCAGATGACATGGCGAGCTAGACTGCTGAGGCTTCTGCCCCTGGGACTGCTTGCCGCTGCGATCGTCGCCGTTCCCGTTCTCGCTGTTTCGCCCAGCGGGTTCCCATGGCTGCAGCGTCTGCGTGCCGATCGCGACATCGCGCACGTCGAGGTCCAGCGCCTGAGCGACGACATTCACCGCCTTCGGCTTCGGGCGGAGGCGCTAAAAACCGATCCATCGGCGGTTGAGGGCGTCGCTCGGGATCGGCTCTTGTTGGCCCGCCCCAACGAGGTCGTCTTTGTGTTTCGCCAACCGCAGCCGTGATGGGAAGTGATGCCGAGGGCTTGCGCCACTGGCGGGCTCGCCGGAATCGGTGAAAAGTGTTAGTCGGAACGGAGTTCAAGCCGCAGCGCAGTGCGTCATTGTACTGGAGGTCCCGGCTCGCTGGCCGGAACACGCTGCTGAACTTGGGAAGCCACGGAATCGCGGCCCGAGACCGAGCCTGGAAGAGAAGAGCACCATGACCGACGCGAAGAGCAAGGCCGAGATCAGTCGGTGGCGGGAGATCGCTACGAGGGAATGCAAGGGCAAGGATCCCGAGGCGCTCGTCTGGCAGACGCCCGAAGGCCTAGAGATCAAGCCTCTTTGCACAGAGGCGGACGTTGAGGGGCTCGACTTCCTGGACACCATTCCAGGAGACTTCCCCTTCTTGCGCGGCCCGAAGGCCACCATGTACGCCGGACGTCCGTGGACGATTCGCCAATACGCCGGCTTTTCCACGGCGCAAGAGTCCAATGCCTTCTACCGCAAGGGACTTGCCGCGGGCCAACGGGGACTCAGCGTTGCCTTCGACCTGGCGACCCATCGCGGCTACGATAGCGACCACCCTCGCGTGATCGGCGATGTGGGCAAGGCGGGCGTTGCGATCGACTCCGTCGAAGACATGAAGATCCTCTTCGGCGGCATTCCCCTCGACAAGATGAGCGTGTCGATGACGATGAACGGCGCCGTCTTGCCCATTATGGCGAGCTCCATTGTCGCCGCCGAAGAGCAAGGTGTGGCTCAGAAGGACCTGGCTGGGACCATTCAGAACGACATCCTCAAAGAGTTCATGGTTCGCAACACTTACATCTATCCGCCCGCACCCTCGATGCGGATCGTATCAGATATCATCGCCTACACCGCCGACGAGATGCCGCGTTTCAACTCGATCTCCATCTCCGGCTACCATATGCAAGAGGCCGGAGCGACGGCGGATCTCGAACTCGCCTTTACGATCGCGGACGGTCTCGAGTACGTGCGTGCGGCCATCGCGAAAGGTCTACATGTCGACCATTTCGCGCCGCGCCTGTCGTTCTTCTTCGCCATCGGCATGAATTTCTTCATGGAAATTGCTAAGCTACGCGCCGCGCGCTTGCTCTGGGCAACCTTGATGAAGAAACACTTCGCTCCGAAGGACCAGCGCTCACTCATGCTCCGGACACATTGCCAAACGTCCGGCGTTAGCCTGACCGAACAAGATCCCTACAACAATATCGTACGCACCACCGTCGAAGCCATGGCCGCGACGCTCGGCGGGACTCAATCGCTGCATACGAACTCATTCGACGAGGCCATCGCTCTGCCCACCGAGTTCTCGGCGCGTATCGCCCGCAATACGCAAATCATCCTGCAAAGCGAGACGAATATCACCAAGGCGATCGACCCCTTTGGTGGCTCCTACTACATGGAGTCGCTCACCCACGCGCTCGCGCAAAAAGCTCTCGGCATCATCGACGAAGTGGAGGAGCTGGGCGGAATGACGAAGGCGGTCGAGTCCGGCATGCCCAAGCTGCGCATCGAGGAAGCTGCTGCTCGACGACAAGCCCGCATCGACCGCGGCCTCGACGTCATCGTCGGAGTGAACAAATACCCGTCGCCTCACGAGGAGCACGTCGATGTGCGCGTCGTGGACAACACCGCCGTGCGCGAATCACAGATAGCCGGGATCGCGCGAGTCAAGAAGGAGCGGGACGCCTCGGCCGTCGCGGCAGCGCTCGACGCGCTCACCGACGCCGCAAAGACGGGCGAAGGCAACCTGCTCGCGCTATCGGTCGTTGCGGCGCGCGCGCGCGCCACGGTCGGTGAAATATCGGACGCCCTCGAGAAAATTTACGGCCGTCATCAGGCCGAAACTCAGACCGTAGCGGGCGTCTACGGTGGCTACTACGCGGACGACGATAATTGGGAGAGTCTGGTGCACGAAGTCGAAGCGTTCGAACAGACGCACGGTCGTCGCCCGCGCATCCTCGTGGTCAAGATGGGCCAGGATGGACACGATCGCGGCGCGAAGGTCATCGCCACGGCCTTTGCGGATCTGGGTTTTGACGTGGACGTTGGGCCGCTCTTCCAGACTCCGGCAGAAGCCGCACGTCAGGCCATCGAGAACGACGTGCACGTCGTCGGTGTTTCGAGCCAAGCTGCGGGACACCTCACCCTCGTCCCGGAGCTCGCGAAGGAACTCGAGCGCCAAGGGGGCGGCGACATTGCGATCGTATGCGGCGGCGTCATTCCCGAGCAGGACTACGCGGCTCTAAAGAAGGCCGGCGCCGCCGCCATCTTCGGGCCCGGCACGTCGATCCCGACAGCGGCGCGGACAGTTCTCGGCGTCATCGGTGCGGACGGATCGGGCCCCGCCAAGAAGAACTCCTAACGGGCATGACCGCAAAGACCCCGCATCAACCCTTGCGCATTCCGGTGGCAGAGCTCGCGCCGCGACTGCTCTCGGGTGACCGCCGAGCGTTGGCAAAATCGATCACGCTCGTCGAGAGTTCGCGCGACGATCATCAGGAGCAGGCCCAAGACTTGCTCGAGCGCCTGCTTCCGCACACTGGCAAGTCCTTTCGTCTCGGGATCACCGGGGTCCCTGGGGTGGGCAAGAGCACGTTCATCGAGGCGTTTGGGCTCGACCTGATTGGTCATGGCCGGAGCGTTGCGGTGCTTGCCGTCGACCCGAGCAGCTCCGTTAGTGGCGGCAGCATTCTCGGCGACAAGACCCGCATGCCCGGGCTCGCGGCCAACGACAAGGCGTTCATTCGTCCCAGCCCAGCCAGCGGTGCTCTCGGCGGCGTTGCGGCGCGGACTCGCGAGGTCATGTTGCTCTGCGAGGCCGCAGGATTCGACGTGGTTATGGTGGAGACCGTCGGCGTTGGCCAATCGGAGTACCACGTTGCCTCGATGGTCGATTTCTTTCTCGTGCTGATGCTTGCGGGTGCGGGCGACGAGCTTCAGGGCATGAAGAAAGGGATCCTCGAGCTAGCCGACGCGCTGGTGGTCAATAAGGCCGACGGTGACAACCTTGCGCGAGCGACTCGCGCCCAGGCACAATCCAAAGCCGCGCTGCACTTCATGCGCGCCCGGGCGGATGGCTGGGAGGTTCCCGTACTGACCGCGAGCGCCCTCGAGAAGAAGGGCATGGACGAGGTCTGGGGCGTTGTTCAGTGTCATCGGGAACTGGGGCTCGAGAGCGGCGCGCTGCACCGAAAGCGCGCCACCCAGCGCGAGTCGTGGTTCTGGTCGCTGCTGAACGAAGGCCTCCGCAAGCGCTTCCTGGCCCGAAGCGACGTGCAGGCGCGGCTCGCGGAACTGCAGCGCGACGTAGCACGCGACAAGATCACACCGACACGTGCCGCGGTGGAGCTGTTGGGGTTGCTCTAGCGGGGGTGCCGCTAGAGGCTACTTGTCCAAGCTGGCGCGGAGCTTGGACACGGTCCGCAAAGGACTCAGGTCGTGACGAACTCAGAGCGCGTCAAACGCTGCAATCACCTCGGGCGGTGCTTGCACGAGTTCAATGAGGACGCCGACGCCAGACAGCGGCGCTGCGTCGTTTGCCTTGGGGTGGATGAAGCAGATGTTGTGTCCCGTCGCACCGCCGCGGATCCCACCCGGTGTGAAACGCACGCCCTGCTCGGTGAGCCATTCCATCGCCTTTTCTAGATCGTCGATCCAGAGACCGATGTGATTGAGCGGCGGGGTGTCCACCCGCGGCTTCTTCTCCGGATCAAGCGGCGCCATCAAGTCGAGTTCGACCTTGAGCGGGCCCTTGCCGAGCACCAGGACGTCTTCGTCCACGTTTTCTCGCTCGCTCTGAAACGAGCTCACTTTTTCCACACCAAACATGTCGCCCCAGAGTTGGTGGAGGGCGTCCTTGCTAGGACCCCCGATGGCGACTTGTTGAAGACCGAGTACACGAAAGGGGCGTTGCATGGACCCGAGTCTAGGAGCGCGGCGACGTCATGCCAACGGCTGCGTTCGCGCGAGGGTGGCGCGCGGGCACGCGACAGACGATTAGGGCGTGCGGATCTGAATGCCGCCGCCGAAGTCGAGCGTCATTTGGAAACTACGTAGGACGCCCATGGTTGCGCCGGCTTCGGCGTATAGGCCCAGGAAGCGCCAGATCTCGAATTGGGGCCCGAATCCCAGGCGGATGACGAGATCGGTCTCGTAGTTCATCTTGTTCGGCTTGTTCGCGATCTCGAAATCGATGAAGTTCCGCTGGTCGCCCTGCCCGGAAAAGTCGACGCCCACGGCGGGCTCGACGAATATCTTGAAGCGACTCTCGGGCATCGTGTAGACGCGGAGTCCGACGCCGACGAGTTTGATGGCCGTGGTGTTCGTCTGGTCAGCGTCGGCGAGCCCGAAGCGACCCCAGAGGTATGGCTCTAGGGAGTCGGTGAGCCCGATGCTGATCGCAGCGTCGATCGCGCCGGGCCCCATGAACCCACAGCTTTTTCTTTCTTGATCCGGGATCCCGCCTTTTTGCGTTACGCAGTATGGCGACGTGTCCTGGTATCGAAAGTCGACGACGAAACCAGCCATGTAGGCTGCGCGAAGTCCGACTTGCAACTGGTGTCCCCAGTCAGTCGGCTCGTCTCGTTCGTTGAGCTTCGGGGCTTTCATTTCCTTCTGCTCTGCGGCCGAGTCGTCTACCCCTTTCTCCGTCTTGAGATCCTGAATGGATTTTACGTGGCCGGATTTGTCCGCGCCCGTGAGGTGGCGACCGCGCACGCGACTTTCGGAAGTCACAGCGGCCCCCGTCGCGGCCCCTGTCGCAGCCCCTGTCGCAGCCCCTGTCGCAGCCCCTGTCGCAGCCCCTGCAGCTCCGGGCGCCGCCTCGGGCGTTGGCGCTGGAGTGACTTCCGGTGCGGGTGCAGGCTCCGGTGCGGGTGCGGGCTCCGGCGCGGGTGCAGGCTCCGGTGCGGGTGCGGGCTCCGGCGCGGGTTCCGGTGCGGGTGCGGGCTCCGGCGCGTGTTCCGGTGCGTGTTCCGGCGCGGGTGCAGGCGCGGGTGCAGGCTCCGGTGCGGGTGCAGGCTCCGGCGCATCCTGCGCGAAGGCCGGCGCACAGGTCATG
>PVBE012862011.1_pt1 | contig 22927 bp, 18 predicted proteins | sample 1631181 | NCBI WGS metagenome assembly PVBE01 (sample SAMN08397723, study PRJNA350692) | Marine metagenome, whole genome shotgun sequencing project. | isolation source: water | place: Pacific Ocean | collected 2012-04 | reverse complement strand
GCGGCGGATCTATTCGGTGTCGCGCGCGAAACCCTTCAGGGTAAGCCGGTGACGGATCTGCTGCGGCCAGCTTATCGCGCCGTCGTTCGCAGACAAGTGCTCGTTCAGCTCGAAGGCGATCAGCCATCAAAACCCGTCGAGGTGCAGCTCATTAACAGCGACGAGCGCGGGTTATGGGCGGAACTTCACAGCCGCGTCATCGATTTCGACGGCAACCGGGCGCTCTTGACGGTCGCGCGCGATATCAGTCATCGCAAGAGTATGGAAGCATCTCTGGGCCGCGGGAAACTCCAGGCACGCATAACACTGGAGTCGATCGGCGAGGGCGTCATCACGACCGATACCGCAGGCATCATCGACTACATGAACGAAGCGGCTGAGCATCTCACGGGTTCTACGCGCAGCATAGGGATAGGGAAGCGCTTGACCGATCTCATCGCGCTCGTCGACGAGAACGATCGGGAGTCGCTCGGGGACCCGGTGCAGCAATGCCTCAACGAACGCAAACGTGTCAGCCTGGGCCGAAGAGCCTTATTGCTGAGTAAGCAGGGTGGGCGGGAGTGCTCGATCGAGTTGACCGCATCTCCGATTCGCGGCGCGGAAGGAACCGTAGCCGGCTGCGTAATCATCTTTCACGATGTCACCGAGATCCGCGGCCTCACTCGCCAGATGTCCTATCAGGCGAGCCACGACGCACTCACGGGGCTCATAAACAGAGCAGAGTTCGAACGACGGCTCGAGTCGGCTCTGAAATCCGCACGCGGAACGGATGTCGGGCATGTCGTCTGTTATCTGGACCTCGATCGCTTCAAGGCCGTCAATGACAGTAGCGGTCACCTCGCGGGCGATAACCTGCTTCGCGAGATAGCTTCCCTGTTAAAAGAAAAGGTTCGTGACTCGGATACCGTCGCCCGTCTGGGCGGGGACGAGTTCGCGTTGCTGCTCGTCGGGTGCCCGCTGGACAAAGCGCGACAGATTGCAGATGACGTTTGCCAGGCAGTCGCCGATTACCGCTTCGTCTGGCACGACCAGATATTTGATATCGGCGTCAGTATCGGCCTCGTGGAAATCGGTCACGAGAGCGGTTCCGCGGAGAGTGTTCTGGGGGCCGCTGACTCGGCATGCTACGTCGCGAAACAGCAGGGGCGCGGCCGAGTGCATGTCTACTCCGCCCGGGACGAGGTCGTCGCGCGGCAGCGAGGCGAGATTCAATGGTTGCAAAGACTGCAACACGCGCTCAAGGAAAATCAATTCGAACTATTCGTCCAGCCGATTATCTCGGTCGCAGGTCGCGTCAGGGAAGGTCCCGCGCTGGAGGTTCTGCTGCGGATGCGAGACGAGTCGGGCGAGTTGATCCTTCCCGAACAGTTCCTGGGTTCGGCCGCCCGCTATCAGCTCATGTCACACATCGATCGCTGGGTCGTACAGGCGACGCTTACGGCGATCGCAAGCGGCGCGTTGCGGCTACCGGACGAGCGGAGTTGTGCGATCAATCTTTCCGGGCAGACGCTCGGCGACGAGGACTTTCTCGAGTTCGTCGTGGAAGCGCTCGATCATACCGGCGTCGCGCCGTCGCAGTTATGCTTCGAGATTCCTGAGTCGGTGGTAGTGACGAACCTCGATCACGCCCACCGGTTCATCAACGTCCTGCACGGGATAGGATGCCGCTTCGCGTTGGATGACTTCGGCAACGGTATTGGCTCATTCTCGAACCTCAAATATCTCGAGATCGACTATCTCAAGATCGACGGCAATTATATCCGCGACCTCGACACTGACAGCGTGAATCACGCGATGGTGACCGCTATGATCAAGCTTGCGCGGACGCTGGATTTCCAGATCGTGGCCGAGCAAGTCGAAGACCAGGCCTCGTTCGAGACCGTCCGCCGCATGGGCGTCGATTTCGTACAGGGCTACGTCGTCGAACGGCCCCACGCGCTGCCGACCGTTCACTAGCGGCGCTCTTACGGGACGCTTGAGCGCACAGCCGCTCCTGATGCCCTGGTGACCGACATCGGCGGGTGTGATGACTCGTGTCGACCCGAAGACCTCTGGCAGTGAACTCAATAAAGAGGGTGGTGGGTAAGGCACAGGGGAGACCTGACCATCGCGACCGCCTGTTGCGGTTGCGCTAAGCGGCGATCGCGGCGAGGGTGTTGTTCCCAGACCCTCCGATCAGCGTGCCCGGGCAGCCGCGCGGGCGCTCCTAGAGGAGCGGCACCGCCAGTAGTGCCACGATATTGATGATCTTGATCAGCGGGTTGATAGCCGGGCCTGCCGTATCCTTGTACGGATCGCCGACAGTGTCCCCGGTGACGGCGGCCTTGTGAGCGTCAGACCCCTTCCCACCAAGGTTGCCGTCCTCGATATACTTCTTGGCGTTATCCCACGCGCCGCCGCCGGTCGTCATTGAGATTGCGACGAAGAGACCGGTGACGATTGTGCCGACCAGCAGCCCACCCAATGCCCGCGGTCCCAAAACCATGCCGACCAGGAGGGGCACGAGGATCGGTAGCAGTGACGGGATGACCATCTCCTTGATCGCGGATTTGGTCAGCAAGTCGACGGCGGTCGAATAGTCGGGCCGCGTAGTACCCTCCATGATTCCGGATATCTCCCGGAACTGCCGGCGAACTTCCTCCACGACAGAACCTGCAGCACGACCGACCGCTTCCATCGCCATCGCACCGAACAGATAGGGCATGAGACCGCCTATAAACAGGCCGATGATGACCTGAGGATCGGAGAGGTCGAAGCTCAAGACGCCTAAGCCGCTCTCTTCCAGACTGTGCGTGTAATCGGCGAACAGGACGAGTGCCGCGAGACCCGCCGAGCCGATGGCGTAGCCCTTTGTCACCGCCTTAGTTGTATTTCCGACCGCATCCAACGCATCCGTTACGTTGCGCACCTCCGACGGCAACTCCGCCATTTCGGCGATACCGCCCGCGTTGTCCGTGATTGGACCGTAAGCGTCGAGCGCGACGATCATGCCGGTCATGGATAGCATGCTCGTTGCAGCGATGGCGAGCCCATAGAGTTCGGCGAGTTGATAAGCGCCCCAGATAGACGCGCAGACAACGATCACGGGCAGCGCCGTCGATTTCATTGCGACACCCAGTCCCGCGATGATGTTCGTCGCGTGACCCGTCGTCGAGGCGCCGGCAATCTTCTTCACGGGAGCGTACTCGGTGCTCGTGTAGTACTCCGTGATGACGACCATCGCTGCGGTCAGTACGAGACCGATAAGCGCGGCCAAATAGAGATTCAGGGAGTCTTCACCCATCAGTGCCGTCGTCACCGGATAGAAAGCGAAGGCCGCGAGCACGCCGGAGACGATGACACCTTTGTACAAGGCACCCATGATCTTGCCGCTGCTCGTGCTGACGAAAAACGTTCCGACGATGGAGGCGAGGATCGAGACGGCACCGAGCACCATCGGATAAAGCACGGCATTCGGGCCGATCTCGGCGATGGTGAGACCACCGAGGAGCATGGTTGCGATGAGCGTGACGGCGTAAGTCTCAAAAAGATCGGCGGCCATGCCAGCGCAGTCACCGACGTTGTCACCGACGTTGTCAGCGATGACGGCCGGATTGCGCGGGTCGTCTTCGGGAATTCCAGCCTCCACCTTGCCGACGAGATCGGCGCCGACGTCTGCGCCCTTGGTAAAGATGCCTCCGCCGAGTCGCGCGAAGATAGAGATCAGCGAGCCGCCGAACGCGAGACCGACGAGTGCCTTGAGCACAGCCTCTTCTTCCATGCCCATTGCCTGGAGAATGCTGTAATAGCCTGCTACCCCTAAGAGCCCCAGGCCCACGACTAGCATCCCCGTGATTGCGCCGCCGCGGAAGGCGATCTGCAGCGCCGGATTGATGCCTTCCGTCGCTGCCTGAGCGGTTCGCACATTTGCACGGACCGAGACGAACATACCGATATAGCCTGCCAGTCCGGAGAATATGGCGCCGATCGCGAAGCCGATTGCCGTCGACCAATTCAGCGCGAAACCGAGTACGAAAAATAACATGATGCCGACGACGCTGATCGTGAGATACTGCCGGTCCATGTAGGCCTTTGCACCCTCCTGCACGGCGGCAGCGATCTCCTGCATTCGCTCGGTTCCAGCCGATCGCCCGAGGATCCAGCTCACGGATATCAGGCCGTAGAGCAGAGCGAGTACCGAAGCCCCCAAGCAGAGGCACAAAGCGATAGTTGGATTCATTCCTTCTTCTCCCTATTCATCCGGCCACCAGCACTCCGGAACCCGCAATATTGGGTCGTCGAATCCTGAGATGGCGGGGATCATTACTCCGCGCATGACCGGATCTGACGTAGTTATCCGTATCACACGATCGGAAGTGGCCTTCGAGCGTAAGTGTCTAATTCGAAACCGAAACTGTTGTCTCTGCGGCCAAAACCCAGGCGCAAAAGACACACTATTTTAACACAAACTTTTTGCCGAGCCTTGGTGTGACGGGGACATCCCGTAGCTTTGCGTGACGCGGTAGCCCGTTTTGGTAAGGCGGATAGTCTTCGCCACGCACTAGGGGCTCCAGGTAGCGTCGACACGCGGGAGTCACGCTAAAGCCGTCGCGGCTGATAAACCCTTTCGGCATCATCCTTTCTCGATTGGCGACCCGGCTCAGTGCAACCTGGCCGATAGTCCAGCGATACGGGTTCTCGGACGTACGCACGATAATTGGCATAACGGCGTTGTTCCCGGCGAGTGCGAGTTCGACGGCCTTCTTGCCGACCGCATAGGCTTGCGCCACATCGACCTTCGATGCGATGTGTCGCGCGGAGCGCTGCAGATAGTCAGCGATCGCATAGTGGTATTTATAACCCAGGTTGTCTCTGACGATCGTCGCGATCGCTGGCGCGACGCCGCCGAGCTGAGCATGACCGAACGCGTCGCGAGTGCCCGCATCCGCGAGGAAGCGGCCGTTCTTATAGCGCGCACCCTCGGACACGACCACGACGCAGTAGTCGTAACGATTCACACATTCTTTCACGCGTTGAAGGAAGCGATGTTTATCGAACGGTACTTCCGGGAAGAGAATGATATGTGGAGCGTCCGCCGCCGTCTGTCCCGCTAGTGCAGCTGCAGCGGCAATCCAGCCCGCGTGCCGTCCCATGACCTCGAGAATGAATACCTTGGTCGATGTCTTCGCCATCGACGCGACATCCAATGCTGCTTCTTGCGTCGACACGGCTACGTATTTCGCGACCGAGCCGAAGCCCGGGCAGACATCCGTGACGGGCAGATCGTTATCCACGGTTTTCGGGATACCGACACAGGTGACGGGAAACTTAAGTTTCCGGCCGATCTGGGAGACTTTGTGGGCCGTGTCCATCGAGTCGCCGCCGCCGTTATAGAAAAAGTAGCCGATGTCGTGCGCCTTGAAGACTTCGATGAGCCGTTCGTACTCGGCTCGATTCTCATCCAGCCCTCTCAACTTGTAGCGCGCGGACCCGAAAGCCCCTCCCGGCGTGTAGCGCAGCGCGGCGATCGTCTGGGCCGATTCCTTGCTCGTATCGAACATGTCCTCCGTCAGTGCACCGATAATTCCATTGCGCCCGGCGTAGACCTTACCGATCTTGTTCTTATGTTTTCTCGCAGTTTCCAATACGCCACACGCTGTGGCGTTGATAACGGCGGTCACGCCACCGGATTGGGCATAGAATGCGTTTTGCTTCACGAGTCCTCCGCTGAATGATTTTTCTCGACGCATTATCCAAAGAGGATAGCAAAGAGATCGGTTGGATTGACGACAAGCGAGGTCCGGGATAGTTTACGCGTCCCGTATCGGTAGAACACGAGTCTGTGGAGAACCGCCATGCGAACGGTATTGCTAGGAGCTCCCGGTTCCGGCAAAGGCACTCAGGCCCAGCAGCTGCAGAGAGACTACCGCTGGCCACAGGTCTCTACGGGCGATCTACTTCGTGCCGCGGTCGCGAAGGGTACCGAACTCGGGCTCAAGGCGAAGGCGATCATGGATGCGGGTGATCTCGTTTCGGACGACCTCGTCTTGGAGCTCGTCAGGGATAGGCTCGCCGACGATGATGCGGATCCAGGGTTCATTCTAGATGGGTTCCCACGAAATCGGTCGCAGGCGCGAGACCTGGAGGCGGTGCTCTCGACGCTCGGAAAGCAACTCGACTGCGCCGTACTCATGGATGTCAGTTTCGAGATGTTGATGAAGCGGCTGACCGGGCGACGCACATGCTCGACGACCGGCAAGCTGTTGAACGTGTATTTCTCGCCGCAGGCGGAACTGGACGAGTGCATTGCGGCCGGTGGCGAACTGTTGCAGCGGGCCGATGATAGCAAAGCGACGATCGGCAATCGCCTCGAGGTCTACGAGCGTGAGACGGCGCCCTTGATTGATTACTACCGCGAGGCCGGAATCTTGCGCACCGTGCAGGCAGAGGGCACGCTCGCCGAAGTCTATGCGCGTTTACTCGATGTGCTGGGAGTTGGCGAGTAGATTCTGAAGTTCCGAGTGACGCCAACCGCCGTCGATACGTTCCGACGGCCGGCCAACCAGGAGTTCGCTCATTTCCTTACGCGTCGCCAGGACTTCGGTCTGAATCCCCAATTCCTCCGCACGACGTTGAACTCGCTCCTGGAGGCTCTGCAACGCGGACTTGTCCGGGCGATCTGTCATCAGATGGGTATCGAGGAGTGAGCGCTGACTCGCGCCGTCGCAGGATCTTAGCTCTGAGATTATCTCGATACCGGCGCGGTCGGCGAGGCGTTCCGGTATCTCGGGCACGGACTTCAATGACGCCACGCTGTCCGGCTCGGTTCTTGCGATGCGCAGAAGTAACTCATCGCTCATTATCCAGCGTCGTGGCCGGTCGAGAGCTTGAGCGTACCGTTCACGCCACCCAACCAATGCCAGCGCGGCACATTGCTGTTGTGGTTGCATCGAACGCAGCCCACGGAGTCGAGCCCACAATGCCTCCGGCGGAGTTATGGGTGGGACGGCAAGCGCTGTTACACAATCCGACTTGAACCAGGTGCCGCGTTGCAGAACGTTGAGTTGCTGCTCGAGTTTCTGCCACAGCGGCAACAAATAGTGAACGTCATCGAGCGCGTACCGCACTGCGGCGTCGGGCAGCGGTCGACGGCTCCAGTCCGTACGTGTATGCTCCTTGTCCAACTGGATGCCGAGTTCGCTCGCCAGCAAGGCCTGAAGCCCGATCTGCGGCGCGTGACCCAGTAGCGCCGCCGCGGTTTGTGTATCGATGAGTTCCTGGGGCGTTCGCTCGTCCTGCTGGTACAGGACTTCGAGGTCCTGCCTCGCACTATGCAGTACCCATGCACGACCGTTCTCGAACAGCCGGTCGAAAAACGGCGCTAGATCGATCGTGGCGATGCAATCGATGCAAGCCGTAACTTCAGGCGTGGCAACCTGTATGAGACAAAGTCTCGGATAATAGGTCTTCTCTCGGACGAACTCCGTGTCGACTGCCAACCGCGGTTCAGTGGCGATACTCGCTAGTAACTCTTTCAGCTTTGTATCGGAATCGATGAAAAGGCCCGTGCTCGTCATCCGTCTTATCTGCAGCCTGCCCGTAGGCTATTATCGTCAATCTTCTTGTCTCTTGTAGAGACGGCGGTCTCGGGAGCAACGACCGGTTTGTGGCGACTCGGATTGGTATTCGTTGACATAGCTCTGCACCGTCGCGGTCCAGAGGATTTGCCCACATCCGGATTTCTATTCGGCCTCTTATTGGTATTTTTCTTCGCGGCGAACGTTGCCGCTACCCAGATTGTGCAGTCTCTCTCTCGCGCGGCGAGTATGGTCATCTTCGATCTCGCGCTCTATGTTGGTTTCGTTTGGCTGCTGCTGGCCGGCTTTCGGCGATCGACTCGATTCTTGCAGACCATATGCGCTCTACTTGGCGCCGAGATGCTGCCGACGCTCATCGGCATTCCCGCTTTGATGCTTGTCGGGTTCGAGAACGGTGAAGTTGAAGCACCTAATGTGGGCACTTGGTTGTTCTTTCTATTGATCCTTTGGTCGATAGATATCGCAGGTTTCGTGCTGTCGCGAGCACTGCAGCTGCCATATGTCGCGGGTGTATTGATCGTGCTAGTGTACACGTTCGGTTCGTTCACCCTCGGCGGACTCCTATTTCCGGTGACTAGCTGATGCGCGTTCATATTCTCGGAATCTGTGGCACGTTCATGGGCGGCGTCGCTGCACTGGCGAAAGCCGCCGGGCATCAAGTATCCGGCTCCGACGAGAATGTCTACCCGCCGATGAGTACTCAGCTTCGCAAACTGGGTATTCGTCTCTACGAAGGCTATGACGATCGTCAGTTCGATGACGATCTGGACTGCGTGATCGTTGGTAACGTGCTCAGTCGCGGGAATACAGCTATCGAGACGCTGCTGGACGCAGGCCTGCCGTATTACTCGGGGCCGGAATGGCTGGCAAACAATGTATTGACCGACAAGTGGGTACTCGCCGTTGCCGGCACCCATGGTAAGACCACCACGGCCAGCATGCTGGCGTGGATACTCGACTACGCCGGGTTGTCACCCGGGTTTTTAATCGGCGGCGTGCCGGTGAACTTCAATATCTCCGCACGTCTTGGCCGTTCGAAATACTTCGTCGTGGAGGCGGACGAATACGACACCGCGTTTTTCGATAAGCGGGCGAAGTTCGTCCACTATCGTCCACGCACACTGGTGATTACTAACATCGAATACGATCACGCTGATATCTACCCTGACCTCGATTCGATTCTCTGGCAATTTCATCAGCTCGTCCGAACCGTTCCGAGTTGTGGATTGATCACGATGAATGGCCAGGACCCGAATATCGATGACCTCCTTGCGAGAGGAGCCTGGACTCCGGTCGAAACCTTCAGCTCGGACGATACCGCTGCGACCTGGTCCGCGAGCTACGATCTCATCGGTGCGAAGTCACGGTTCAGCGTGTCTCGTCGTGGCGAAAAAGCCGGACAGGCGGATTGGGCGTTGCTAGGGCGTCACAATCTCGAGAACGTACTGGCGGCACTCAGCGCCGCCGTGCATGCGGACGTCGGTATCGGTGTTGCGCTGGAGGCGATCTCCAAGTTCAAGGGTGTCAAGCGGCGGCTCGACAAGAGAGGCGTCTTCAAAGGTGTTACGCTCTACGATGACTTTGCGCATCATCCTACTGCCATCGAACGCACGCTCGCGGCGGTCAGGTCACAGAAAACCGAGCAGCGTATCATCGCCGTGATAGAACCCAGGTCGAATACGATGCGCATGGGTGTGCACCGCGACTCGCTGCGTAAGGCTTTCGGCGATGCCGATCGCGTGTTCGTCCTGGCGAGCGACAATCTCAATTGGAACCCCGAGTCTGCTCTGGCCGCGTTGGGCAGCAAGCTAACCGTCTCGTGGGATGTCGATGAACTCCTCCAAGCCCTACTGTCCGAGTTGGAGTCGCGAGATCAGGTGGTATTGATGTCGAACGGCAACTTCCAAGGTCTTCCGCGCCTCCTGCAGCAAGCTCTAAAGAGCAGCGAACAGACGGCGAAGAGCGCCTAACGACTCCCCGGCGTCCCGCACGCTTTGAAAAGCTACATGTGCTTAACCTGTGGATTCGTCTATGACGAGGCGGCCGGCTTGCCCGAGGAGGGTATCCCGCCAGGTACCTTGTGGAAGGGCATTCCGGTCTCCTGGCGCTGTCCCGACTGCGGTACTGGCAAGGAGGATTTCGAGATGATCGAGGTCTGACGCTAGCGCGTCCCGACAGTCGTGAGGTTGAGGCCACGCGCCTTCATCAGCTCGACGACACTGCCTTCGCCAACGAGGTGTAACGCGCCGACGACGACGAGGTAGCGTCGGTCGTTGCCCAGCAGTTTCTCGAGTTGCACGGCCCAGCGCTGATTTCGCGCGCCGACCAGCGCGGCTTCCAGCTCGGGGAATTCATCGAAGTCCGAGCTGAGTTCCGTCGCGAGCTTGTCGAGGCTGCCCTCCCGCCACGCGTTCAACAATTGTGTCATTTTTTCATCGGGTGCTTCGAGATCCGTAAGTGTTTGCAGGAGCATGGCTTCCTGGTCCTCCCAAGATAATGTGTCGAAAATACCGACCTGATCTTCGAGCGATTCCAACCCGAGAATCTCTCTTCCTTCCGCCACCGATCGGCGTAGAAGATATTGCTCGACTCCCTGGTTCGCCTGATAACCGAGCCGGCTCATGCCTAGATCCATCAATGTCAGCGCGACAAGCCAGGGTTCCAGACGCTCTAGCAGCGTGATCGGCAGGCCCAGTTCTTCAGCGCGCGATTCTGTCAGCTCGTAGATCTCAGGGTCCAGTACGGTCCTGAGCGTCGTCGACGCCGGGAGGACGCCAGCCGACATGAATGATCCCTGAACCGCTGCGAGATCGAGATCATCGAGATCGAGTTCCATTACGAGCGTATCGGCGCGTTGGTAGAGGTCGTCGATAACCGGTGGCAGCGGATAATCCTGCTCGCGCAGATAATGTATCGATCCGAGCAGCCACGCCTCGCCCGTGCTGCCGCTGACGTGCCAGGCTGCGGGGTCCGCCCACGCGGACGCGCTCAGAAGACAGAGAGTGGCGACGAATAGCCTCATGGGTCGTTCTTGCTTTTCAGCCAGTCGACTTCGGTCTCAATGCGCCCATCCGGATCGAGGATTAACCATCGCGCGCCGGGAGGGTGGCTGTCCAGCGCAAAAAATTCGCTACGAGGAAGAAATTGCGAGCAGGTAGACGGCGTGCTTAGGTATCTTACCCCGTCTCGGACGCGATCGGAGGCCTGGTGCACGTGCCCCCAGAGTACGCCGCGGACGTGCTCGTGCGCCCCGATGCACGCTAGAAACTGCTCGGCGTCTCTCAAGCCGACGCCGTCGAGCCATGCGCTCCCCATCGGCAGCGGTTGATGGTGCATGCAAACGAGCGCATGGCAATCGCGATGTGCGGCCAGCCTCTCATCGAGTGCGGCTAACGCCGCGGGGCCGATACTGCCGCCATCGTCGCCGCGGGCGAAAGTGCTCAGGAAGATCATCGCCCAGCCAGCTATCGTTTTGTGACCGCAGACCTGGAAGAGATCCGCGGCAAGAACGTCCGCCATGAGCATCGGATCGTCGTGGTTGCCCGGCAGACAATAGACCGGAATGTCGAAAGGCATCAGAATGTCGCGGAAACGTTCGTATCCCGCTTGACTCTCATCCTGGACGATGTCGCCGGTAACGACGATGGCATCTGGTGGCCACCGCTTATCGAGTTGGAGGTGCTCCAATATCGAGAGCAATGTTTCGTAGGTCGTCACGCCGCGCATCCGACTGTCCGCGGCGGCGTGAAGGTGCATGTCGGTGATCTGTAGCAGGACGAGGGGTCGATTCTCTGTGTTCTCTGCCATCACAGGTCGGGTCAGCGGCTTGGGTGAGGGCATGATACGCAATTACGCTCTGGCCGGGGGGCATTGGCTCACAGAACCGGTACGATGAGGACGCGGTTGCGGAAAGTGTCCGACGTAGGCGACAATCTTCGCCGTCCAGTTCCACTGAAAAATTCCCCATGGCATCGACCGGAGAGAAGATGACGGCTACCGTGAGGCCGCCCAGGCGTAAGCTCGCCGACGCTATACGCGTTCTTTCAATGGATGCCGTGGAACAAGCTGGTTGCGGGCATCCAGGCATGCCGATGGGGATGGCCGACATCGCCGAGGTATTGTGGAACGATTACCTGAACCACAACCCGAACAATCCGCACTGGCCGGATCGGGACCGCTTCGTCCTCTCGAATGGGCACGGCTCGATGCTGCTCTACTCGGTCATTTATCTCCGTGGCTATCCTTTGGCACTCGACGAGTTGAGGAACTTTCGCCAACTCGGACAGCGTACGGCCGGACATCCGGAGCGTGACGTGGAGATCGGCATCGAGACGACGACCGGCCCGCTGGGTCAGGGTCTCGCGAATGCGGTCGGCATGGCGCTGGCCGAGAAAACACTCGCGGGCACGTTCAATCGCCCGGATTATGAGATCGTCGATCATCACACCTATGTATTCCTGGGCGACGGCTGCATGATGGAAGGCATCTCGCACGAGGCGTGTTCTCTGGCGGGTACGCTCAAGCTCGGCAAGCTCATCGCGTTCTATGACGACAACGGTATCTCTATCGACGGCGAGATTGCCGGCTGGTTTACGGATGACACTCCCGCACGCTTTCGAGCCTACGGCTGGCAGGTCATCGAGGATGTGGACGGCCACGATCCGGAGAGCATCATCGCTGCGGTGGAAGCGGCCCGGGATGAGCCGAATCGGCCGAGTCTATTGTGCTGCAGGACGATCATAGGATATGGCTCGCCGAATAAGCAGGGTACCGCGGATACGCACGGCGCCGCCTTAGGCCCGGATGAGATCATCGCCACGCGTGCGAATATCGGTTGGGATCAACCGCCGTTCGTTGTGCCCGACGAAATTCGTGAGGCCTGGGATGGCAGCGACCGGGGCCTCGAACTCGAGGCTGCCTGGCAGGCACGCTTCGACAGGTATGCTCTCGAGCATCCGGATCTCGCCGCGGAATTCCTGCGGCGCATACGAAGCGAACTACCCGCGGACTGGCGGGAAAATGCGGTGGCGGTCATCGCTGACGTTGCGGCCGAAGCGAAGGACATGGCGACTCGCAAGGCATCGCAGCGTGCCCTGGAAGGCTACGCGCCCTACTTGCCGGAATTGTTCGGAGGTTCGGCCGATCTGACCGGCTCCAACAATACGTTCCACTCCGGTTCCAGCGTGCTGGACCCTCGGCAGGGGGAAGGAAACTATCTGCACTTCGGTGTGCGCGAGTTCGCCATGGTGGCGGTATTGACCGGTCTCGGGCTCCACGGCGGGTTCATCCCCTATGGCGGGACTTTCCTCGTATTCGCGGACTACGCTCGGAGTGCGTTGCGCATGGCGGCGCTCATGGAGATGCGGAACATTCTCATCTTCACTCACGATTCCATTGGGTTGGGCGAGGATGGGCCGACGCATCAGCCGATCGAGCATCTGGCGAGCCTTCGTGCAATGCCGAATATGGACGTGTGGCGGCCTTGCGATGCCGTTGAGGCAGCCGTGGCGTGGCGGGCGGCGATCGAAAATGCGACCGGGCCGACGAGCCTGATCTTCACCCGGCAGGGCGTGCCACATATTCCGCGTACGGCAGATCAAGTCGACGCCATCGCACGTGGGGGGTATATCCTGCTCGACAGCGACGGCGAGCCGGAGCTCATCTTCATTGCAACGGGGTCAGAGGTAAGTCTCGCGATGACCGCTGCCAGAGAAATACAGCGGGACGATCGTTGGGTACGCGTAGTCTCCATGCCCTGTACGGAAACATTCGACCGGCAGCCTGACGAGTATCGGCTGCACGTGTTGCCGGAATCGAATGCCAGTCGTTTAGCGATCGAAGCGGGTGCTGCGGATAGTTGGTGGCGCTATGTTGCGGGCAGGGGAGACGTGATTGGTATCGACCGCTTCGGCCAATCGGCTCCGGCGGCCGCACTATTGGAAGAGTACGGCTATACCGTCAAGGCTATTATCGCGGCCGCTCAGCGATTATTGGCAAGCTGAGCACGCTCATACGGAGAACGTTAGGAGACTTTAGATGCCCGTGAAGATTGCGATCAACGGTTACGGCCGTATCGGCAGGAATGTGTTGCGTGCCTTGTACGAGGGTGAGCTCCGCAGCGAGATTCAGATCGTCGCCCTCAATGATCTCGGTGGCGTGAATACCAACGCGCACCTGACGCGTTACGACTCGGCTCACGGCCCATTCTCATTCGATGTGCAGGTCGGTGACGGCGAACTGATCATAGACGGTGATCGAATCAGAGTCTGCGCGGAGCGGGATCCTGCCAAACTGCCCTGGAAAGAGCTCGGCGTCGATATCGTACTCGAGAGTACCGGTTTTTTTGCTTCCAAGGAGAAAGCATCGGCTCATCTCGCGGCGGGAGCGAGCAAGGTAATAATCTCCGCACCGGCGGGTACCAGTGTGGATGCCACGATCGTCTACGGAGTCAACCACGACATTCTGAAGGCCACCGATGAGGTCATCTCGAATGCATCCTGCACGACTAATTGCCTGGCGCCCCTAGCCAAGGTACTCAACGACACCGTCGGGATCGAGCAAGGCCTGATGACGACGATTCACTCCTACACCAACGATCAGGTCCTTACTGACGTTTATCATTCCGATCTGCGTCGCGCGCGTTCAGCGACGCAGTCCATGATTCCTGCGAAGACCGGTGCCGCGGCGGCAGTCGGTTTGGTACTGCCCGAACTCGACGGCCGTCTCGACGGTTTCGCCATTCGGGTGCCCACCATCAACGTCTCAATAGTCGATCTGGTCTTTACGGCCGGGCGCGACACGACGGTCGAAGAAATCAACGCCGCGGTGTGCGTCGCAAGCGAGGGCAAACTTGCGGGCGTCCTGGCCTACAACGATGAGCCCCTCGTCTCGATCGATTTCAATCACAACCCGGCTTCGTCCGTCTACGATGCCAGCTTGACGAAAATGCTGGGCGGCAGGCTCGTGAAGGTCTGTTCCTGGTATGACAACGAGTGGGGTTTCTCGAATCGTATGCTCGACACAACACTCGCGCTGGCCAACGCAAGCTAGGGGTGAGATAGATGGCGCTTGCCGTCAAGCGCATGACCGAGCTTGAACTCGACGGGCAACGGCTACTGATACGTGAAGACCTGAACGCACCGATCAAGGACGGCAAGGTGACGAGCGGCAAGCGCCTCACAACCGCTCTGCCGACGATCGAGCACGCAGTTCGACATGGTGCGCGGGTCTTACTCCTCTCTCACCTGGGACGACCACAAGAGGGTTCCGTCGATGCGGCGTTGTCGCTTGCGCCGGTCGCCGCCGAACTCGCTAAGCTGCTCGGCCGCCCAATTCCGCTCGTGACGGATTGGCTTTCCGGAATCGACGTGGCGTCCGGTGATGTCGTGTTATGCGAGAACGTGCGCTTCGAGGTGGGCGAGACTTTGAACGACGACGGACTCGCGAGGCGCATGGCGGCGCTGTGCGATATCTATGTCATGGACGCTTTCGGCACGGCCCATCGCGCGCACGCAAGTACGCACGGTGTTGCGCGCCACGCGCCCGTCGCTTGCGCCGGCCCGCTACTCGTCGGCGAGTTGGAGGCGTTGGCGAAAGCGCTGGATGAGCCCGTTCGCCCCGTTGTCGCCATCGTCGGCGGCTCGAAAGTTTCGACAAAACTCGAGGTTCTCAGCGCGCTCGCAGCGACGGTCGACGAACTCATCGTCGGCGGCGGTATTGCGAACACGCTGATTGCGGCCACGGGTCTCGACGTGGGAAAGTCGCTTCAGGAAGCGCAGATGCATGAGTTCGCGGCGCAATTGCTGGACGGTCAGTTCGGCGGGGCCGCCGTACCGCTGCCGACCGACGTCGTCGTCGCCGAATCTCTGGACGAGGATGCTCGCGGGACCGTCAAGTCGTCGGGAGCGCTTGTCGAGCGCGACATGATTCTCGACATCGGTCCCGAGACGGCGCGCTCCTATGGTGAGCGATTGAGCCAAGCCGGCACAATACTCTGGAATGGGCCCCTCGGCGTATTCGAGCATCCCGAGTTTGCGGCAGGAACCCGGAGCGTTGCTCGTGCGGTGGCCGAGGCTGGCGCATTCTCGATCGCAGGCGGTGGCGATACGCTGGCCGCCATCGAGCAATTCGGTGTCTCCGATGCGATCTCCTACATCTCGACCGGCGGCGGGGCATTTCTGGCGTTTCTGGAAGGCAAGAAGCTACCGGCACTGGAAATGTTGGAGGCTCGTGTCTGAGGATTCCAGTGGGCTGTCCGGCCCGGCTATTCCCGGGGTTCGGACGCTGTTGGATGCGTTCTGTACCGCCGTTACTGCTGCCTCTCCGCGTCATTGTCTGACGGCGGCCCACCTGCCGGAAGGCGCCGCGCTTGTCCTCGGTGTCGGCAAGGCGGCCGCATCAATGGCCGTTGCCGTGAACGAGCACCGTCGGGGTGCCTTGCGCGGACTCGTCGTGACGCGCTACGGCCACGGCCTGGAGTCTTCGGAGTCGTCCGGCCAGATCGAGACCCTCGAGGCTGGGCATCCGCTGCCCGACGAGGCCAGCGCCGCGGCCGGTGAGAGGCTGCTCCAGTTGGCCAGGTCCGTCGGTCCGAGCGAAGTACTGTTGTTTCTCGCCTCGGGCGGCGGTTCCGCTCTGTCGGTCGCGCCGCTCGGGCCTGTCACACTCGAGCAAAAGTGCCGGATGACCGAATACCTCATGCGCTGCGGCGCCAATATCCGTGACATCAATTGTGTGCGTAGGCATCTTTCCGCGATAAAAGGAGGGCGTCTGGCGCGTGCCGCGCACCCCGCTACGGTAGTGACTCTCGCGATCTCCGATGTGCCGGGTGACGCGCTCGGCGATATCGCGTCCGGTCCGACGATCCCCGATCCGACGACCGGCGCGGAGGCGCTCGAGATCCTGACACGCCACGAATATCCGGACCGTGATGAACTCGCGGCCGTGTTGACGGACGCACGATACGAGTCCCCGAAGCCGGGCGATCCGGCGTTTGCGATGGATCGAACGAAGATCATCGCTTCGGCGAAGACGGCGCTGGATGCAGCCCAGGTAGAGATCGAAGCGAGCGGCATCGTCGTGCACCGGCTAGGCGAGCATTTTACCGATGTCGCACACGAACTCGGCCGTGAGCATGCCGAGCTCGCCCGGTCTTTCGCGGACTCTCCTGAGCCTGTAGCGCTGCTGTCGGGTGGTGAGACGCGCGTTAGAGTAACCGGCACGGGAGGTCACGGCGGTCGTAATCTGGAATATCTTGCCGGGCTTGCACTCGGACTCGACGGGCACGAGCGTATCGTTGCGCTCGCCGCCGACACCGACGGCATCGACGGTAATGCCGATCACGCTGGGGGTATCGTGGTGCCGGAGGTATTATCGTCAGGTCGCGGGGTGGGCGCCGATCTCCACGAACTGCTCGCCAAGAATGACACGTATCGTTTTTTCCAAGCGTGTAAGCTACTCGTTGAGACCGGTCCGACGAGAACCAACGTCAATGATTTTCGTCTGATACTGATCAACCCTTTGGCGGAGAAGCCTTCTCATGGCTAGCGAAGAGACCAGACTTCCGCGGCGCCGCACGAAGATAGTCGCGACACTGGGCCCAGCTACCGATGACCCAGCCGTGCTGGAGGATCTGATCCGCGCCGGCGCCGACGTCCTGCGAATCAACTTCTCCCATGGGGACTCCGACGATCAGGCGACACGCGTTAAGACCGTTCGTGCGCTTGCGGTTAAGGTAGGCCGCGATGTCGCGATCATGGGCGACCTGCAGGGACCGAAAATTCGGATTGAGTCATTCACGACGAGTTCGGTCGAGCTCGAACAGGGGCAGGAGTTCACATTGGACACGGCGATGGATCCGAGCCAGGGCACGCGGGAGAAAGTCGGTGTGGCCTACCCGGATCTCGTCAACGATGTCATAGCGGGTGACATGCTGTTGTTGGACGACGGCCGGATCGTGCTCGGCGTAGAGGCTGTGAGCGGTACGCGTATTCATTGTCGAGTGAGCGAAGGCGGCACGCTCGCCGATCATAAAGGAGTGAACAAGCGCGGTGGCGGTTTGTCCGCGCCCGCGCTCACCGATAAGGACAGGGACGACATTAAAATAGCGGCGGACCTCGGCTTCGACTTCCTGTCGGTCTCCTTCGCGCGCAATGCCGACGACATCGAGGAGGCGCGCCAATTATTGCGAGGCGCGGGCGGGCAGGGCCATATCGTTGCCAAGATCGAGCGCGCCGAGGCCGTGGAGAACATCGAAGCGATTATCCATGCCAGTGACGTGATCATGGTGGCCCGCGGTGATCTTGCGGTCGAGGTCGGCTACGCGTCCATGACCGGTTTGCAGAAAAGCTTGATTCGGGCCGCACGAGCGCAGCACCGGGTATCCATAACCGCGACGCAGATGCTGGAGTCCATGATCAGCCAGACTTCGCCGACGCGCGCAGAGGTATCCGATGTCGCGAACGCGGTGATGGATGGTACGGACGCCGTGATGCTTTCGGCGGAGACGGCGGTTGGTCAGCATCCTGTTCAAGCCGTCCGGACCATGAGCGAAGTGTGCGTCGGCGCCGAGAAGCACGAGATATTCAGACGGGCACGGAATCTCCGGATCGAGGACGCTTTCGAGCATGTCGATGAAGCCATCGCGATGGCCGCGATGTACGTTGCGAATCACCTCGGCGTCAAAGGCATCATCGCGCTGACGGAGTCGGGTGCTACGACCCTGTGGATGTCGCGGCTGCGCTCCGATATCCCGATCTACGCCTTCACGCGGCACGAGACGACCCGAAGGCGCGTCATGCTTTATCGTGGCGTGTACCCCGAGAGTTTTGATGTCACCCACACTGAGGCGAGCGCCGTGCACCGGAGCGCGTTTGAAGTGCTGCTCTATGGGGGAGCCTTGAGCCCCGGTGATCTGGCGCTTTTCACGACGGGTGATCTGCAAGGTATCGCGGGGCGCACCAACACCTTACAGATCATTGAGGTGCCGTTCGGCGACGCGCGGTGACTGATCCGACGCGCAAGGCGCTCATACTGCCCGGCGCGGGCGCGCGTGGCGCCTATCAGGTCGGAGTGCTCAAAGGCATCGCGACGATGCTGCCCGAACATGTGTCGAATCCGTTCGCCATTATCTCCGGGACGTCCGCCGGCGCTATCAATGCGGCCGTTCTCGCGAGTCGCGCCGGGAACTTTGGTGGAGCCGTCGCGGAAATGGATCGCGTCTGGTCGAACTTCAAGGCAGACCAGGTTTATCGGACCGACAACTGGACGATGCTGAAGACGAGTCTGCACTGGCTCAGCGCAATCGTCCTGGGCGGACTCGGATCGAGGAATCCCCGCGCGCTGTTGGATAGTAGTCCGCTGCGCGACCTTCTGATCAAGAACATCAAGTTTTCGCATATCGAGCGAGGCATTAACCGCGGCCACCTCGAGGCGTTGGCGATTACGGCGTCGGCCTATTCTTCCGCTAGATCGGTGACGTTCTTTCAGGGTCTCGAGGAGATGAAATCCTGGGCCAGAGTCAGGCGCATCGGACGTCCCGCTACAATCAAAATGGAGCATCTGCTTGCGAGCGCGGCCGTGCCGTTTGTGTTTCCGCCCATCAGGATCGGCGGTGAATTCTACGGCGACGGTGCGATGCGTCATCGTGCGCCGCTGAGTTCGGCGATCCATCTTGGTGCCGAGAGAATGCTCGTCATCGGCGTACGGGACGAGCATCCGGACCCGGAACCGCTCGAGGGCACGCTGGCAGAGACGCCGACGTTTGCGCATCTCGCGGGTTACATGCTCGACACGCTGTTTATGGATGGCCTCTACGCGGACCTGGAGCAGGCGACACGTATAAACGTCATCATGGATCAAATGGACGGGAAGAGTCTCGAGGGACCGGTGGCGAATCTCCGCCCCCTCAGCACGCTCATCATCGTGCCGAAGAAAGACATTCGGGAGGTCGCCGAGCGCCATGTCAAGGAGCTGCCGCGGGGAGTACGCCTGTTGCTCGGCGGGCTCGGCGCCATAAACAAGGGCGGCCGGCAGTTGATCAGTTATCTGCTGTTCGAGTCGGGATTCACACGCGAGCTGATCGACATGGGATACAGAGATGCGTTGGAAATGGAAGCGGATCTCCGCGCGTTCCTGTTCGATCAGACTATGGACACGTCTTCGCTGATGCTCGACGGACCCTGAAAAAAGCCGGAAAAAAACGGGCCGGGTCCCTTTTTTCTCGAGATCAGTTCCCATTTTCCGCAAAAAAAAGAGACACGGCCCCTTATTATTGCCGCGGTTATAGGAGCAGCAGCGCGCCGAAACCCAGGAATGCGGCTAAGCCGACGACATCGGTGATGGTCGTCAGCACGACCCCTCCTGCGAGTGCCGAATCGATCTTCAGTTTCTTCAGTGTCAACGGAATCGTAAAGCCGGCGATCGCCGCGCAGATGAGATTCACGGCGAGCGCGATGGCAATGACCAGCCCGATTTTCCAGGTCTGGAACCACCACATCGTCACGGCCGCGACGACGCAGGCCCATCCCAGGCCGTTCAACAGACCGACCCCGAATTCCTTACTGAGCAACCAGCGTGCGTTGGAACTCTCGACCTGCCCGAGAGCTATACCGCGGGTAATCAAGATCAAAGTCTGACTTCCCGCGATACCGCCCATGCTTGGGACGACCGGCATGAGTATCGCGAGCATAACGACTCGCTCCAACGTCGATTCGAAGAGCCCGGCGACGCCGGCTGCGATAAACGCCGTCGCGAGGTTTACGCCGAGCCAGATCGACCGGCGTCTCGCGCTGACGAAAACGGGCGCGAACATATCGTCGTCCTCGTCCAGCCCTGCCATACTCATCACCGAGTGATCGGCCTGATGCCGAATGACGTCGACGACGTCGTCCACCGTAATACGGCCCAACAACATGCCGGAATCGTCGATTACGGCCGCGGAAACGAGATCCTGCGTCTCGAAGATCAAGGCAACCCCCGCGGCTGTGGTATTGGCGTCGATCGCACGAGATTCGGTGTCCATGAGGCTGCTGACTCGCTGCTCAGGGTCGGCTGTGAGCATCGCCGTGATAAACAGGCAGCCCTTGTACTCACCCTGCCGGCTGACGACGAAAATCGCGTCGGTACCTTCCGGTATCTTGCCGCGCATCCGCAGATAGCGAAGCACGACCTCGACCGTGACGTCGCTGCGGACGGTCAGTGTGTCCGGGTCCATGAGGCCGCCCGCGCTGTCTTCGTCGTACCTGAGGACGGTCTGAAGCCGGAGCCGGTCACTCTGATCCAGCGACTTCAGGAGTTCGCGGTTAACGGTCTCCGGAAGCTCGGTAAACAAATCTGCGAGATCGTCCAGATCCAGGCCGGCAACGGCAGCAATGAGTTCCTCGGAGTCCATCTCCTGCATGAGCGTTGCGCGGACTTCTTCGTTCAGTGAAACGAGCACCTCACCCTCGTCTTCCGTGTCGACGAGTTCCCAGACGATCCCGCGCTGCGGCGGCGGTAACGATTCCAGAAGGTCGGCAATTTCGGCAGGGTGCAGCGCAAGAATGAGGCCGCGCACCTGGCGCATTGCCCCGGAGTCAAGTGCCTCGTGTAGTGCTTCTAGTTGCGCCGATCTGGCCCGTTGCGGATCCATTTAAGGGAGCTCGTGATGCCGAGTCTGGATCGGCCCGTGCGTCTCCAGCAAACGTTCCGCCAACGCTTCCGCGACGAAGACCGAGCGGTGCTGACCGCCGGTGCAGCCGATCGAGATTGTCAGGTAAGAACGCTGAAAACTCCGATAACGCGGTATCCAATGCTGCAGAAATTTCTCGATATCCTCGATCATCTCCTGCACTTGTTCTTCGGCAGCCAGGAAGTCCCGTACGGGCCTGTCTTTGCCGTTGAGCGGTCGAAGTTTGGGCTCCCAATAGGGATTAGGCAGACATCGAACGTCGAAGACGAAATCGGCATCTGCCGGCAGGCCGTGTTTGTAGCCAAAGGATGCTATGAGTATCGACAACGAGTTCTTCCCGCGAGTCGCCACGCGATCTCGTACCAGGTCGCGCAGATCATAGACCGTGGTCGATGTCGTATCGATGAACAGGTCGGCTAGATCGATTATCGGGCCGAGCAGCTCGCGTTCTTTCGCGATCGCTTCGGGGAGGCTGACGCTATCGCTGGTCAGCGGGTGTCGGCGGCGAGTTTCGCTGAAGCGTGATAACAGTACATCATCGTCGGCTTGCAGGAACACGACTTCACAACTGGTGCCCGCGTTGCGTAATTCGCTTACGAGTTCGGGTAGCTGCGCTATGTCTGATAGATTGCGCGCGTCGAGACCGACACCGACCTTCTCGTAGTCGGGGTCCTGGTGACCTTGAATTTCCTTGACGAAGGATCGCAGCAAGCCGACCGGAATGTTGTCGATGCAGTTGAATCCGGCATCCTCGAGCGTATTCAGCGCGACGCTTTTTCCGGAGCCCGATAGACCACTGATGATGATAAGGCGCATGGCACTCCCGGCGTCAGGTGCGAAGCGTGCTATGGATGATCGGCAACGATTCCGTTAGCAAATTATATAACTCGGCTGGCTGTTGTGCTTCGCGTAGCTTTTGCTGGAGTGTGTTATCGCCGAGTGTCTCGATCAGTTCTCGTACGTCTCTGATTTTCGCTTCATCACAATCCTCGGGGACGAGAAGTCCGAATATCAGATCGACCGGCTCACCGTCCGCCGAATCGAAATCCACGGCTTTGTCGAGCCGCAGAAATGCACCGACGCTATCGCCCAGTCCTCTAATTCGAGTGTGCGGCATCGCAACCGAGCGGTCCAGCCCCGTACAACCGAGACGCTCCCGGTTGATCAAGCCATCCAGGACTTCTTCGGCGCTGTGATCCTTCGAGGAATCCGCAAGCACCGCGCTAAGTAGTTCCAGCGCATGTTTCTTGCTGCGAGCACTGGACTCGCAATGAACGCCCTCCAGAATGAGAATATTGGCGACATCTATTTTTCTAGACTCTCCCTGTTGAAGCTCCCTGCGGGAGACTAGCCGAAGCGGTGTTTGCCGGCCTTTCTGGCACGGTGGTCCTTCAATTTTTCCTTGTGCTTTCTTACCTGACGGTCGAGTTTGTCGATTAGGCCATCGATTGCGGCATACATGTCCTCCTCGGTGGACTCGGCATGGATAGTGCTCCCGCTGAGATGAATCGTCGCCTCGGCTTTGTGCAGCAGCTTCTCGACCGTCAATATACAATGGATATCGCTCATATGATCGAAATGGCGCTCGATTCGCGTGAGTTTTCCGGAAACGTAGTTTCGTAGTGCGGGGGTGACGTCCACATGATGTCCGGTAATGCTTAGCTGCATAGTCCTGCTCCAG
>PVBE012044254.1_pt1 | contig 22932 bp, 33 predicted proteins | sample 1631181 | NCBI WGS metagenome assembly PVBE01 (sample SAMN08397723, study PRJNA350692) | Marine metagenome, whole genome shotgun sequencing project. | isolation source: water | place: Pacific Ocean | collected 2012-04 | reverse complement strand
GCTGGTGAAATCGAAGATTGCAATGGAAATTGCTGCCCAGAATCATGGGTTGGAGATGGCTATTGCGATGACGGTACATATGTATGGAACGGAAATCCGATCTATCTCAACTGTGACCAGTTTAACTGCGACGGTGGCGACTGCCCTGATTGTGGCGGTGGGGGCGGATGCCCCGCTGGTGAAATCGAAGATTGCAATGGAAATTGCTGCCCAGAATCATGGGTTGGAGACGGCTATTGCGATGACGGTACATATGAATGGAACGGAAATCCGATCTATCTCAACTGTGCCGAATTCGGTAATGACGGTGGTGATTGCGACTAAATTCGCTCATCACGTCGAATGTGATTTCTCGAAAGAGCCCCGCAAGCGCGGGGCTCTTTTTTTGTTGCCTTCTTCACGATTTCACGACAGCATTAGAGAAAAAGGAGAGAATGATGCGCTTTAAATATTAGTTATCTCATTATCTGATTCCTTTACAATACTCGTATGAGAAGTACGAAGAGAATAATGGTCGGGATTCCCGTGTATAACGAAGCGAAATACATCAACCCTGTATTAAGTGAAGTGTGCAACTATACAGATGATGTGCTTGTTGTAGATGATGGATCAAATGATCTAACACCAGCTTTGCTAGCGGGGCATCCGGTTGAAGTCATCAGGCATTCTGAGAACAGAGGATACGGTCGATCTTTACAAGATATGTTTCGATGGGCTGCCGTTGACAAGTTCGATTGGCTTATCACAATGGATTGCGACGAACAGCACGAACCAGCTGCTATACCACGGTTTGTACAAGCAATCATGGATGATCAGAGCGACATCATTTCTGGAAGTAGGTACATGGAGTTGCATCCTGAAAATGACATGCCACCAGAAGATCGCCAAACGATTAACAGACAAATAACGAGTGAATTGAACACTGCTCTTGGATTTACATTGAGCGATGCTTTTTGTGGGTTTAAAGCGTACAGGGTATCAGCGCTTGAGCATTTTAATTTTGATGTTAATGGATATGAGTTTCCACTTCAACTGTGGGTGCAAGCCGCTGCAATGAAGTTGCGCGTTGAAGAAATACCCGTGCGTTTAATTTATAACGATCCAACACGAACGTTCGGTGGTCCACTTGATGATCCACAAGAACGTATTGATCATTATCGTGCCGTTTTATGCCGAGAACTTGGAAGATACGCGAAACAATTACCAAGAGCAGAGGAAAGAGTGCCTTGTTAACCAAGGAAACAATCCTTCAAACAACGCCTGATATTGTTACATGGGAAAAGTTGCTTGTAGAACCATTGGGAAATGTATTCGGTACATCTGTAAAGGAATGGCAACAAAAAACGCGTGCGTCGCTTGGCTTAGAAACCGATGCAAATATCATTATTGTTGGGCATCAACCAATATTTTTTCATCCTGGAATTTTGGCAAAGTTTATAGCAGCAAGTGAATTTGCTAGGCAATGCAACGCGAAACTCGTGCACCTTGTTGTTGATCATCATGCAGGGGATGTAGGCACAATCGAAAGTCCTAAGTTACAAAACGGTTTGCTTCAAATTGAACAAAAGCATATTGTAAAAAGCGATACATTTATCCCACTGTGCGATCAAAAACCACTTGAAGTTATGACAGCCGATGTCAGATTTCTTGAAGCGTTGGACAATGAAGAACAAAATGCTGCAATGCAAATCGCGGCAGCTACTGACACATTGATGGCTCAGTATGCAAAGGTAGATGTAAAAATTGCTGCAACTTCTTTGCCAAAAACGCCTCTTGGCGAAGCGCTCCTTGAGGAAATGTTTGCAAGGCCAGAAGCGTGTCATTCTGCGTATAACAACGCGGTTGCTGCATTTCCAGAAAGTGGCATCTCATTTCTTGAAGCTGGTGCATTGCCAATTTGGAAAGATGATCGTCATGGCATTCGACCTCGTGCACTTTTTCTCACACTCCTTGCACGATTAGGCATTGGTAATTTGTTTGTACATGGAACAGGCGGTGCAAGCTACGATCGAGTTATGGAGCAATGGTGCTTGGACTGGCTTGGTGTTCAAGTTTGCCCGCAAGTAATGGTAACTGCAACGATGAAATTGCCATTAAAAATAGAAACGATATCTTCTGCAAGAAGTGTGTATTTTTCTGGTGATGATCTGAAAAAACAAGCGTTTTTGTCAAACATAGAATCTCTCACTCGCGGAAGTGCAGCTCGCAGAGTAGCGTACCTAGACATGCATCGGATGCTTGCAGCATGCGGCAAGAAGCCAGACCATAAGGCCCTGCTTGCATCTCAGAAAATTGCAAGTAAGAGAGATTGGGCGTTTCCACTGTATGACGAAGCGGAATTGATGAAACTTACCAAAGTCCTTTAGGCTCCCAAATTGTTCGGAGAGTTTTTTCATTCGTTCCAAAGATAACCGCTCCGTTTCCTAACGTTCTCCGAAGAAAATGACCTTCGGAATCGTAATGCGTAACGACAAGTGCATCACTGTCACCCATTCGAGTTGTGATGGTGAATCCAATATCGGTCGCTTTGAGTTCATCATTCCGCATGCTTTGTGCAGGAGGATCAACGTAGTCGTTCAGTGTTCTCCACGATAAATGCGTGGGACGAGACTTGCTTAGCCATGGACCGATGACCCATGTAAGTGTTTTTGGAAGCCACGGGGATGTAATTTTTGCCTCAACGGGAGAAAGTTGGCGGTTGGATGTGAGATCTTGGCGAAGGATAAGGAGTTTTGGATTTGGCTCACCAAGGGTAGGGCGGTTTCGAATACCAGTTTCCTTTTCAACTGTTTTGATCTTTCCTTTCCATCTAGTTGTAGTACTTGACCACATTTCTTCTTTTCCATCAAAACTCATCCAGTAATATCCAACAGTGTCAGTAACAATTTTTGTTTCCTGATTTGGCACAATTCTTGAGCGGACTTCAACAAGGAGGCCTTTTTCCTCTTGGTTGCCACTTGACGTACCAATTTCACTGATGGTGCCAATTCTCGAAGTAATATGGGCGTATCCAATGTCGATGGGTCGAACTTGCTCCCCTTGGTATTGTTGAATTTGCCTCCAATTTGATTGACCAATCGATGGAGAGAGCGATTCTTGGGTTAAGTCCGATAAAAGCGTCGATGCAGTATCAAGACCGACTATGCGTTGGGTTAATACCATTGCAGGGTCAAGAGGAACCAGCGATTGGAGTGAGGCCATAATAGCTGGTCCAGTTTTCTGCCACCCCTCTGTGGTTGTAAGAATGGAAGCAATGATTGCTTGGTTGCCATGTACTGGGAGCGCTAGCCAGCACAGAGTGGATTCCTGTGCCTCCTTTATATAGAGGGTCGTCCGCATCCACCACCCTTCGATATTGCCACAAGTGATTGCTCTATCATCAACAATTTTCGTTTTATCTTCATCTTTTTGCCTCTCATACGCCATAAGAGTCAATTCTTGTGGCGTTTTTTCATTTGTATCAAGCACTCTGTCAATTTTCATGTGCCACGATGATTGACCAACGCCACCTTGCACCATGCAAGAAGGCGGCTCACTAGATGTAGCAACTACCTTAGATTCGCTTGGGAGAGTGATTTCTATCCCAATATTCATGTTTTTATACGGAGCGGCGGCAACGGTTGAAGAAAAGAGGGCTATTGATAGTAATCGAAGTGGATTCATTCTTGGCACTGTAACGACCCGCGGTCAATTTGACCAAGGGTCAGGGGGGCAAGAGTGTTGACAAAATGGGTCAAGAACGGCTAGAATCCTCGATTCGCTCCGCTGCGCTGCGCAGTTAGTTGGAGAGTGTTCGCTCGTTGCGGGCATGCAAATAGAACAGTTGAGAAAAGAACCTCATGCAAATTATTCGAATCAGAATGGAAGCGTACGATCATCAAGCGCTTGATGCTTCGGCAAAAGAAATTGTCGATCACGCAAAACGTACAGGCGCGCGCGTTGCCGGTCCAGTACCACTACCGACTCGTCGCGAAGTGTACACCGTGAACCGTTCGACTTTTGTAAACAAAAAGTCACGCGAACAGTTTGAAATTCGAACACACAAAAGAATCATTGACATCACAGACGCCAACGCATCAACAATCGAATCATTAAATAGACTCATTGTTCCCGCTGGTGTTTTTGTAAAAATTAAAGCATAACGCTCACGTAAAGAAACACTTCGGTCAAGTCGCTTGAAGACCTCTGATCAAAACCCACAGTTCTCAAAGGAACACCGACAATGTCTAAAGCATTACTTGGAAAAAAAATTGGAATGTCAAGATACTTTCTTGAAGACGGAACCAATGTTCCTGTGACTATTGTCGAGGCTGGTCCTTGCGTGATCACGCAAATTAAGTCTGAAGAAACTGATGGGTATAACGCAATACAAATTGGTTATGAAGATGTAAAGCCAAGCCGCGCAACAATGCCCATCATCGGTCATGATGCGAAAGCAGGCACCGCTCCAAAACGATTCCATAACGAATGCACAATGGAAAATGTTGATGATGTTGAACTTGGTCAATTACTTGACGTTTCAATTTTTGAAGATGTGAAATACGTTGACATCATCGGAACATCCAAAGGTAAAGGCTTCCAAGGTGGCATGAAACGTCACAACTTTAAGGGTTTGGAAGCATCGCACGGCGTGAAGCGTGCACATCGCCGTCCGGGATCAATCAATGGTCATGCAACCAACCTAGGTACAGGTCCAAAACCTAAAAAAGGTAAGCGCATGCCAGGTCACATGGGCAACAAGCGAATTACTTGCCGCTCAATCGAAATTATTAATATAGATACAGACAGGAACCTCCTTGTTGTGAAGGGTGCTATTCCCGGAGCAAATCAAGGTATGGTTATTATTCAACAAGCAAAACGATTAAATAGGAAGAAAACAGCAGCAGTCAGTTAACACAGCTGGCTGATCGCCAAGGCCTTAGCCGTTCTCGTAGAACGGACGGGAACCAGGTGATAGCGACAACTACGAAACTACGCCGAGTCAATCTCTGCCTAGCAACCACCACAGTTCAGCAAATCACTGGACATCCGAGGGTGTGACAGCATAGGAGAGCAGGGCGCGTAAGGGAAATTAACCCCGTATTAGGTGAACAAATTATGATTGAACTTCCAATATATAACAGAGAAGGCAAGCAAGTTGAATCGATTAATATCGATGAAACACTGCTTGGCTCCGAGGTGCGACCAACGCTTCTTAAACAAGCGTACGTCATGTCCCACTCCAATCGAAGACAAGGTTCTGCAAGAACTAAAAGTCGCGGTATGGTCGATGGCTCAACTCGAAAAATTTACAAACAAAAAGGTACAGGCAATGCTCGAATGGGTACTGTTCGTACAAACATCCGCAAGGGTGGTGGTGTGACATTTGCAAAGACTCGTACGCACGAGCATTTCCGCAAAGCGATGCCAAAGAAAATGAGGCAACTTGCTAACCGTAATGCTCTGCTTGCGAAGTTGGTTGATGGTGAAGTTAAATGCATCGTTGATCTCGAATTTGAAACACCAAAAACAAATTCATTCAAAGCAATTCTTGATGCAGTTGGCGTCGATCGAAGTTGCCTCGTTGCAGTAGACAGCGAAAATAGAAACGCCGCTGTGTCAGCAAGGAATTTGAAAAATGTTGACACGATCCGTGTTGATCAACTCAATGTTTTTGAATTGCTTAACCATCGTTACCTTGTTGTAGACAAGGCATCAATCGAAGCATTCCTTGACGGTTCCGCATGGAAGAAGGAAGAGGTGGAATAATGGAAGCAACAACAGTCATTAAGAAACCATTGGTTACTGAAAAAACAACGTTTGCTGCTGGTGCTGTCAATCGATTTGCTTTTGAAGTTGATCGACGTGCTGATAAGCAACAAATTAAACGTGCCGTTGAAGAACTCTACGGTGTTCGCGTCCTCTCGGTCGCAACGCAAGTCCGAAAGGGCTCAATGCGTCGCAACAAGGCTGGTTGGTTTAGAGTCGGCAATGAAAAACGTGCCGTTGTGAAACTACATGCGGAGGATCGAATCGAACTGTTCTAAGTGAACCCGTTCGCATACGAAAGAAATTGCTATGGCTATTCGAATTTACAAACCAACAACGCCCGGTCGCCGAAATGCTTCGGTGAACTTGCACGTTGAAGTTACAAAGAAAAAACCTGAGAAATCTTTGCTTGCACCAATCAAAAAGAATGGTGGCAGGAACAATCAAGGCAAAATTACTGTCCACGGTCGTGGTGGTGGTCACAAGCGTCGATACCGAAAAATCGACTTCCGCCGCCTTAAAGATGACATGGTCGCAACGGTGATCGGTATTGAATACGATCCAAACCGAAGTTGCCACATCGCGCTCGTGCAATATGAAGATGGAACAAAGCGATACGTTTTAGCACCTCGTGGTCTCACAGATGGTGACACGCTCAAAAGTTCTGACTCAGCGATTGATCCAAAAGTTGGCAACTGTATGCCTCTGAAATACATTCCAACTGGATTGACTGTACACAATATTGAATTTGAACCAGGAAAGGGTGGCGCGTTATGCCGCTCAGCTGGTGCGGCTGCTCGTTTGAGTAACCGTGAAGGTCGTTTTGCAACGATCGTTCTTCCAAGTGGTGAAATTCGTCAAGTTTCGGTTGAATGCCGAGCAACGATTGGGCAACTTGGAAACACTGATCACCAAAATGTCAAACTCGGCAAAGCAGGTCGCAACCGTTGGCTCGGCCGTCGTCCGAAAGTTCGTGGTATGGCAATGAGTCACCACTCTCACCCACTTGGTGGTGGTGAAGGTCGGTCAAAGGGTGGTCGAACACCTGCAAGTGCATCGGGCACGAAGTCCAAAGGTGGACGAACAAGACAACGCGGTAAGTGGACCGACGCACGCATTTTGCGCCGTCGTAAGAGTAAACGTTACGGACAATTAAAGGTCTGACCCTAGGAAAAAGATATGTCACGATCACTGAAAAAAGGACCATTCATCGACGAGAAACTCTACCGAAAGGTAGAAACGATGGCTGCTGGTACAAAGAAGACTCCAATCAAAACTTGGGCTCGAGCATGCACCATTCCGCCAGAGTTTGTAGGTTTCACTTTTATGGTTCATAATGGTAAAGCTTTTAAAGAAGTGTTTGTCACCGAAGATATGGTGGGCCACAAGTTGGGTGAGTTCTCAATTACTCGACTTTTCCGAGGTCATACCAATAAGAAGGAAGGCATCAAGAGCTAATTCCTCTGAGGTAATACTATGACTTACAAAGCAACACATAAATTCGCACGCATCTCGCCTCGTAAGGCAAGGCTTGTTGCCACACTTATTCGTGGCAAACGAGTTGACGATGCACTTTCGCAATTGGAGTTTTCCAAAAAGCGCTCCGCGTGGTATTTCAAAGCTGTTCTTAACAGTGCTATTGCGAATGCTGAGGAACAAGGTGCTGATGTTTCGAGCCTCTACGTGAGTGAATCTCGCGTTGATGAGGGTTCGGTCATCAAACGATGGCGTCCAAAAGACCGCGGTCGTGCACATCCAATTCATAAACCAACGAGCCACCTCATCATTCAAGTTGGGGAGAGGAACTAATGGGACAAAAAGTTCATCCATTTGGATTCCGCGTAGGCGTAACTGAGGGACATAAGTCTCGCTGGTACGCTCCAAAAGCTTTGTTTGCAGAACTCCTCGTAGAGGATTACCGCATTCGAGAGTTTGTCGACAAACGATTGAACCGCACACCGCCATTTGCTGCTGTGTCGGACATCATCATCGAGCGAACACGCGAAGAATTAACCGTTATTGTTAAGACTGCACGGCCAGGTTTGGTTGTGGGTCCTAAGGGTTCAGAAATTGAAAAATTGACAACTGATCTTCAAACATTGACTGGGCGTAAAGCATCAGTCAAGTTGATTGAAGTTATGAACCCAGATACAGACGCTCGCCTTGTTGCTGAAGCAGTCGGCGAGCAAATGCGAAAGCGTGGTAATTTTAGACGCATGCTTAAGCAAAGAGCAGAATCAGCAATCCAGCACGGTGCTAAGGGTGTTCGCATTCTTATCTCTGGTCGTTTGGGTGGTGCTGAGATGGCTCGAAACTTTACGGTTCGTGAAGGTTCGATTCCATTATCCACTTTGCAAGCAAACGTTGATTATGCATGTTTCCATGCTCCGACCACCTACGGAATTATTGGTGTGAAGGTTTGGATTTACAAAGGTATGTACACAGACGCAGAAGAAGAGCAAACAGATTCACGTGCAGCAGGTGCACGGGGTCGCGCTCGAGGTCGTCGTTAATTAGAGTTGCCCGTTTAGGGCTTTGTTGAAGGAGAACATCCGATGCCACGGATGCCAAAAAGAATCAAATTCCGCAAACAGATGCGCGGCAAGATGAAAGGTAAAGCTACTCGAGGTAACTACGTTGCTTTTGGTGAGTACGGTTTACAATCACTTGACACGCATTGGATTTCTGCACGACAAATCGAAGCTGGTCGTATTACTGCGCAGCACTTTCTTCGCCGACAAGGCAAGGTTGTGATCAGAGTATTCCCAGACAAGCCAATTTCAAAGAAACCACTTGAAACACGCATGGGTAAAGGTAAAGCAGACACAGATTACTGGGCAGCACGAGTGAAGCCCGGCACTATTTTGTTTGAAATAAGTGGTGTTCCAGAAGATATGGCCAAGACAGCGATGGCACGGATTGCACAAAAGATGCCAGTCCGATGTCGTTTCGTTGGTCGGAGGCTAACAGTCTAGTTTTACTAGCAAGGATAGAGCAATGAAAGCAAAAGCAGTTCACAAATTAAGCGATGAAGAATTGACGATCGAAGTAGATACACTTCGAAAACGAATGTTCGAATTAAAAAACCAAAGTGTTACTGAAAAAATTCAAGACACTTCACAGTATGGAAAGATTCGCAAGGATATTGCTCGTCTTTTGACAGAACAATCAGTGCGTTTAGATAGCACGCAAGGTAAGGCATCCTAACTATGAGTCATCTCAAAGATATTCAAATTTCAGATACCGCACCACGTAAAGTGGGTGTGATCACCTCCGATGCACGAGATAAGAGTTGCAAAGTGGAAATACAATTTTCTGTGAAGCATCCGAAGTATGGCAAATACATTCGTCGCCGAACAGTAATCCAGGCACACGATGAACAAAACGTTGCAAAACTTGGCGATCGAGTAGAAATTGCTGAATGCCGACCACTATCAAAAACAAAATCGTGGGTTCTCACGAAAGTAATTGAGGCCGCTGTTGTGTAACTCGACTTTGTCGATGCACTAAGAGGAACAGATCCAATGATCCAAAAAGAATCAAGACTAGAAGTAGCCGACAATAGCGGCGCCAAAGAAGTACTCGTGATCGGTGTACTCGGTGGTTCGACTGCTCGTGGTAAATACACACGTCGCACAGCTGGAATTGGCGATCGAGTTGTTTGTGCTGTAAAGAAGGCCCTTCCAAACTCACAAGTCAAGACAGGTGACAAAATTCGAGCAGTCATCGTAAGAACGAAGTATCCAACACGCCGAAGTGATGGTTCTTATGTTCGTTTCGATTCAAATGCTTGTGTGCTTTTGAATGAAGATTTAAACCCAACGGGTACACGCATCTTTGGTGCGGTTGCTCGTGAATTACGTGAACGAAACTATATGAAAATTGTTTCGCTTGCATCGGAGGTTGTGTAATGCCAGTACATGTACGAACAGGTGACACTGTGATGGTGACCGCAGGCAATGACAAAGGTGCCGTAGGTGAAATTCTCTCAGTGCTAACAAAGAAAGATCGTGTTGTTGTAAAGGGTGTGAATATTCGTACTCGAAACATTAAACCAACGCAGCAAAATCCAAAGGGTGGAACGATCAAAAAAGAAATGTCTATTCACATGAGTAATGTGAGTCCTGTCGTTGAAGGCAAACCTGCACGGGTTCGCTTTGAAACACAAAAGGATGGCGCCAAGGTTCGCGTTGGTGTGATCGTTGACGACAAGGGAAAGAAGACAGAGAAGGTGCTTGGTGAAGTGCACAGTGCAGATGCAAGACCAACAGGAAAGTAAACCATGTCTACGACAACAACAGAAAAACCAAGATTAAAAACTCGCTTTGATGAAGAAGTGCAGGCTAAGGTGTTGAAGGAATTTGGCCTTGGCAATACGCACGAATCACCAAAACTTGCAAAGATGGTTATCAATTGCGGGATTGGTCGATTCTTGGATAATCAAAAACTAAAACCAGAGATTCGTGACACAGTGGTCTCCACGTTAACAACAATCAGTGGTCAAAAACCAGTGATGTTGTTTGCGAAAAAATCAGTTGCAAACTTCCATGTACGAGAAGGTGCACCTTCTGGATTTATGGTGACACTTCGAGGCGATCGTATGTGGCACTTCCTTGATCGCCTTTTGAACTTGGCAATTCCAAGAATCAAGGACTTCCGCGGTTTGAAAGACACTTCATTTGATAAGGCTGGTAACTATTCAATGGGTCTTACTGAACAAGCAGTGTGGCCGGAAATCAATATGGCTGAAGTGAACTTCACCCATGGTATGAACATCAATTTCACTTTTGAAAACTCAACCCCAGAGCAAAGCCGATTCGTTTTGGCTGAATTAGGAATGCCCTTCGTTAAGAAGGATGAGGAGTAAGAATATTATGGCTAGTAAACGAGTATTTGCCAGAATGAAACGAGAACCAAAATTCTCGACACGTAAGAAGAATTATTGCCAAATATCAGGTCGTTCACGCGGCGTGTATCGCAAATTTGGTGTGAGCCGAATTGTCCTTCGCCAGTTGGCTTTGGAAGGCAAGATCCCCGGAATGCGTAAGGCAAGCTGGTAGTCATTAGGAAAGCAATCCCACGGAAAACCCGTGAATTGGAGAGTAAATAAATGTCTCAACAAGACTTAACATCTGACATGCTTACAAGAATTCGAAACGCAGTGAGAAATCACACCGAAAACGTATCGTGTCTAAATAACAAACTGAACCGCGGTGTTGCGCAAGTGCTCACTGACGAAGGTTTTATTGAAGGTTTTGATGTTGTCGACGATGGTCGGCAAGGTCGCCTTGATGTACATTTGCGGTATGGCGAACGTGGCGAATCAGTGATTAATTCAATCACTCGAGAGTCAAAGCCAGCTAGGCGTATCTATATGAAAGTTGATGAACTTCCACGGCCACTTGGTGGTCTTGGAATCGTCATTGTCTCAACAAGTAGTGGTGTGATGAGCGATCGTCTTTGCCGCGAAAAGAAGGTTGGCGGCGAAGTCGTTGCCACAGTGGCGTAAGCGAGAAGAGGACAAACAATGTCACGAATTGGAAAACAACCCATTGCAGTACCTACAGGTGTCGAAGTAAAACTCGATGCAACTGGTCGCAACATTGATATTAAAGGTGCACAAGGCAACCTTACATTTCATTGGCGCCCAGAAATTGAAGTAACGCACTGCGAAGATGATAAACAGATCTGTTGTGTGATCGCAAATGGTGCTGATGACAACCGTCAAAACAGTGCATTTTGGGGAACAACGCGAGCTCGAATCAACAATATGGTCGAAGGCGTAACCAAGGGCTATGAAAAGAAATTAAAAATTGTTGGTGTTGGTTGGAATGCAAAAGCACAAGGGCAAACCATTGTGTTGAACATTGGCTTTTGCCATCCTGTTCCACTTGAAGCACCAGCAGGAGTGAAGTTTGAAGTTGAAAATAATGTCAACATTAAAATCACCGGTCCTGACAAACAGGCTGTTGGTCAGTTTGCAGCAAATATTCGATCTAAACGAGAGTCCGAGCCATACAACGGTAAAGGCATTATGTACCACGACGAAACCATCATCCGCAAGGCTGGTAAGGCATTCGGTGCGTAAGCAAACGAAGGAATTAATACGATGAATCGCATAGTTGCAAGATTAAAACGACGAGCAAAAAGACGCCATAGTGTTCGAAAGAACATCTTTGGTATGCCTTCTCGCCCACGCATGACAATCACTCGTACAGGCAAGAATGTATATGTTCAAATTATTGACGATACTGCTGGCAAAACAGTTGCTTCAGCCTCAACAATCGAAAAGGGTAACAGGCAACCACAAGGTAGTAATTGTGCTGCCGCCGCCCAAATCGGAACGCGTATCGCTGAAAAAGCGAAGGCAGCAGGCGTAGATACAGTTGTCTTCGACCGTAACGGATACAAATTTCATGGTCGAGTAAAAGCACTCGCAGATGCCGCACGAGAGGGCGGTCTTAAGTTCTGATCAACGGAAAATATTATGGCAAAACGATACGAAGAAGATAAAAGCGGCATTGAATCCAACACTGTTGGTGTATACCGAACTGCAGCTACTGTAAAAGGTGGTCGTCGGTTTAGTTTCTCAGGCATGGTTGTTTGTGGTGATCGCAAGGGTCGAGTTGGCCTTGGTTATGGTAAAGCTAACCAAGTTCCAAACGCAATTGAAAAAGCACAAAAGAAAGCTAAGCAAGCGATGCGGAGCTTTCCACTGACAGGAACAACAATTCCTCACCAAGTGACAGGACGATTCGGTGCTTGCACTGTGCGGTTGGTTCCAGCATCACCTGGTACAGGTGTTATTGCTGGTGCAGCAGTTCGTGCGGTACTTGACCTCGTTGGTGTGCAAGACTGTTTATCAAAGGCATACGGTTCAACGAACAATAAAAACCTTACCAAGGCAGTGATCGACGGACTTCGACAATTACGAAGTCGAGAACAAGTTGAGAACTTACGAAAAATTACTATTGAAAAAACACACATTGAAGAAGCGCATGAAACAGCACCAGAACTTGTTGCAGTAGATGCGGAACCAAAGGCTGAGGCTTCTGAGTAACACTCAGTAGAACATTGGAGATTACTTATCATGATGATTCATGAGATAACTGAAAAGACTGGCAAGTACAAGGCTCGAAAGAGAATTGGACGTGGACGCGGTAGCGGCACGGGCAAAACTTCAGGTCGTGGTCACAAAGGTGCTGGTTCACGTTCTGGTTATTCCAGACGCCCTGCATTTGAAGGTGGTCAAATGCCATACTTCCGTCGTATACCGAAGCGTGGTTTTTCGAACGCCGCCTTTAGGACTGAATATCACATTGTTAATGTTGCAGCACTTCAAAATTGTTTTGAAGCAGGTGCAAATGTCGATGCAGCAGCACTCGTCGAAGCTGGACTTATTCGCAACACAAAGTTGCCTGTAAAAGTTCTTGCTCACGGTGATATCACAATTAAATTGAATGTGACTGCTGATAAATTTTCTGGCTCCGCTACATCTAAAATTGAAGCAGCTGGCGGAAGTGTCACGATTGTAGAGCCTAAGAAAAAGTGGACTCGCGATTACAGTGGCGGTGATAAAGCAAAGGCACCAAAAGTTGCCGCCAAAACGCCAAAAGCCACAGAAGTGTCAGAAACTACTGCTCCTGAAACAAACGACGAGTCAACAGACTAAGGCTAACACTGCATGTTACGAGCAATTGTAAACATCTTTAGGATTCCTGAACTCCGCAACCGAGTGTTCTTTACACTCAGCATGTTGGCGATTTATCGCATCGGTTTTTGGATTCCTCTTGCTGGTGTGAATCAGCAACAAATGGTTGAAGCAGCACAGAAAGCATCTGAATCTGCATCGGGTTGGGGTAAGTTCCTCGATTACGCTTCGATCTTTTCTGGTGGATCATTTTCCCAATCAACAATCTTCGGTTTAGGCATTATGCCTTATATCACCGCCTCGATTATTTTCCAATTATTGCAATCGGTCATGCCGAAGTTACAGGAACTCAAACGAGAGGGTGCTGCGGGCCAAGCAAAGATTACAGAATGGACACGCTACGCAACAGTTGCGATGTGTTTTATTCAGGCGATGATGTGGTTGAAATTTATTGCTGCACAGGGCTTGATTCGTCCAGAGTTTATGTCCCCAGGCACATTACTTGTCTTCTACTTTGCAGGTGTGACAGCACTCACTGCAGGTAGCGTCTTCTTAATGTGGCTTGGCGAACAAATTGATAAATATGGTATCGGCAATGGCGTTTCACTCATTTTGACTGCAGGAATTATTGCCCGCATGCCAAATGCTGTGACATGGGTTTGGGATAACTTCAGTACTTCGCAACAATCAATGAGCGGTGGTATTGGCATCCTTGGCGTACTATTCTTGATAGGAGCATTTGTATTTGTTGTTGCTGGTGCGATTGTGATTACAGTTGCTCAACGGCGGATTCCTATTCAACAAGCACGACATACCCGTGGTCGCAAGGTATACGGTGGCGGTCGTCATTATTTGCCACTTCGTGTAAATCACGCTGGTGTGATGCCAATCATTTTTGCAAGTTCATTGTTGATTTTCCCATCTGCTTTCTTTGGGTACCTTCAATCTGCGGCAAATGCATCACCAGATCCAGCGTCGTGGTGGGTTGCAACTACGACATTCTTAAATGCAAATTTCCAGATGGGTGAATACCCATATATTGTCCTTGAAATTATTCTGATTTACTTCTTTAGTTATTTTTGGACAACGATTGTGTTTAGCCCTGAAGATATGGCGAGACAACTTCGTGATAATGGTAGTTTTATTCCTGGCCTGCGCCCTGGTCCACGAACTGCGGAATATCTTGAAACTGTTGTGGAACGAATTACATATGTTGGTGCCGGTTTCTTGGCAATCATTGCAGTTATCCCATCTATTGTTTCTAAAGAAATGCAAATTCCATTCCTCGTATCCAGTTTTCTTGGAGGAACAGGTTTGTTGATTGTTGTGAGTGTTGGTCTTGATTTGATTCAGCGAATTGAAGCGAACTTGCTAATGCGAAATTACAAAGGCTTCTTTGATGCACAAACGCAAAGTCGTACGGGTAGAGCAACTAGAAAACCGAGTGGGGCATAACAGGAACACGAATGGCTAAAGAGGAAAAAATTACACTTGATGCAGAAGTTACTGAAGCGTTGCCCGATGCGCGTTTTAAGGTGAAGTTAGAAAATGGTCATGAAATACTGGCCTACATTAGCGGGAAAATGCGGCGGTTTTACATCCGTATTTTGCCAGGAGATAAAGTGACTGTTGAGATTAGCCCCTACGACATGACCAAAGGACGGATTACATATCGTCACTAATTAAGTGACGAAAGGAAAGTTAAGATTATGAAAGTAAAAAGTAGTATCAAACGAAGAACAAAAGATTGCCAAATCGTCATTCGAAAAGGCAAGCGATACGTTATTAACAAGAAGAACCCGAGACTAAAGGCTCGACAAGGCTGAATCCTTGTCGTTTCTAGTGCAATCAAGCACTATGGAGACTGACCATGCCCCGAATTGCAGGCGTTGACATTCCAGAGAACAAAAAGATACGGTATTCATTGCGATACATTTACGGTATCGGTCCACAGACCGCCGACGATATCATTGCAGAAACCGGTATTAATCCAGACACCAAAGCAAAAGACCTTTCTGAAACAGAAGTTGGTCAAATCATCGCTTGTATTGAAGCAGGTATCCAAGTAGAGGGTACGCTTCGTCGCCAAGTGCAACAAAATATCCAGCGGTTACGCGATATTCGTTGCTATCGAGGTGAACGCCATCGTAAAGGTCTTCCTGTACGTGGCCAAAGAACACGATGTAATGCTCGAACTCGTAAGGGTCGCAAGAAGACTGTTGCAGGTAAGAAGGGCGTGAAAGGTTAATCGATAAGCACGTGCTTATCGACCGCAAGGTTCCAGCGAACAAGATTTGGAACCGTACGAGCGAATAAAGGTTTAGAAACATGGCTAAGAAAAAAATACGTAAGAATATTGGCAAAGCAATTGTGCATGTCAAGGCAACATTTAACAACACAATTGTGACGCTCACTGATCTTAGTGGCGAAACACTTTGTTGGGCATCAGCTGGAACAGTTGGTTTTAAAGGTGCACGCAAGGCAACACCATTTGCTGCTGCAAGAGCTGCAGAAAAGGTAGCACAGCGTGGCCGCCGCATGGGCGTGACAGAAGTTGAAGTGCGTGTCAAGGGACCTGGAAGTGGTCGAGATTCTGCAATTACTTCACTTGATCAAGCTGGTATTCGAGTGACGGCTGTTGAAGATCACACACCCGTTCCACATAACGGTTGTCGACCTAAAAAGCAGCGCCGCGTATAAGTGATATTTCGTATCCGCTAAAGATGGGTGGTGTAGATGACAAGCTGCACCTTTCCGAGTTTAGTGAGATGTGTTTTTAGTTTGGAACTTGTCAATGATTGGAGCAGTAACATGCATGTACGATGGAAAGGCCTTGAGCTTCCCGCAAGCGTAAAGCTTGAAGACAATTCAGCAACAGATACCTTTGGACGGTTTACCGTCGAACCGTTTGAACGCGGTTTTGGTACCACAATTGGTAATAGTATCCGCCGGATTCTACTCAGTAGTATTGAAGGTGCGGCGATTACATCTATTCGCGTGAAAGGTGCAGATCATGAATTTTGCACGCTTTCAGGCGTTGTTCAAGACATGGTTGACATAGTTTTGAATGTAAAGGGATTGGTTATTGAGCTTGATTCAGATGAAGAAAAGATTCTTCGGTTGAAAGCAAGCGGTCCAGGTGAAGTAACAGCAGATCTTATTGAAGCTGACGCATCAGTGACTGTTCATAATCCAGACCATGTTATCGCAACCTTGACTGATGCTGTAGATTTTGAGATGGAATTAACTCTTGAACGTGGCCGAGGTTACGTTCCTGCTGCTGAACAATATGCGAGTAAGGATGAGCAAGTAATTGGTGAGATTCCAGTTGATGCTGTTTTTAGTCCTGTGCAAAGAGTTCGGTATCGTGTTGAGAATACTCGTGTCGGACAACAAACAAACTTTGACCGATTGATTCTTGATATTTGGACTGACGGAACTGTAGGTCCAGAAATGTGTCTCGTTGAGTCTGCAAAGATTCTTCGTAAGCACCTCAACGCTTTTGTGCAATATGACACATTTGGCACACGTGCGGTCAGTGCTGAGGCCGCTGAAGCAGCTGCAGTTGATGAAGAATTGATTCGTAAACTTGAGATGCCAATCATAGATCTCGACTTAACTGTCCGTTCTACGAATTGCTTGGAATCAGCAAACGTAACAAAAGTTGCTCAGCTTGTTTTGCTTACTGAAAAGGAACTTTTGAAGTTCCGCGCTTTTGGTCGGACTTCACTTCGAGAAATTAAACGAAAATTAGAAGATGTCAACCTTACACTTGGTATGCAGTTACCACCGGGTGTTGATGGTTCGATCTGCGTCCCTGAAGATGCGATTGATAGTGACGACTGCTGTGATGATGAAGAAGGATGCGATTCTTCTTTTGATCAAGGCGATGAAGTGATTGGCGCTTCGGAAGAGATTGAATAACGACAGTCTTTGAGACTGTAAAGGAGTAGTACCATGCGACATCGAATCCATGGAAAACAATTATGCCGCGACAGCGAACATCGTACTGCGATGCTCCGCAATTTAGCTGCAGGTCTGTTTGAACACGGTCAAATTGAAACAACATTGCCAAAAGCGAAAGCTGTACAGCCATTTGTTGAAAAGATTATCACTATTGCTAAGCGAGGTGACTTTAATGCAAGGCGTCGGATTGAGCAATTGATCAATGATCGAAAAATCCACTCTTGGGTTGCAGATCCAAACGTGCCAGATGCTGCAAAGCAAAATGATTTTTTCGACCTTCCTGCTGAAAGCGATATCGAATTTAATCGGTATGGAGATGTTCGAAAGGCTCCTCGTCTTGTGCAACACATCTTGACGCAAGTTGCGCCGAAATTCGCAGACCGTGATGGTGGATACACTCGTGTTGTCAAGATCGGAAAGCATCGTCTTGGTGACGGCACTGATCTTGTCATTCTTCAACTCGTAGGAGAGGAAGAAGGCCCACAAATTGGTGGCGGTGATTCACGTCGTCGTACGCAGAAGCAGCGCCGTCGCGATTTTGCAGCGAAGGTCCTCTCTTCTACAACTACTACCGAAGCTCCTGTCGATGAGGCAGAGCCTGAAGTGGCTGAAAAAGCACCTGAGGTAGTCGAAGAGGTGATTGAAGAAGCACCTGAGGTAGTCGAAGAGGTGATTGAAGAAGCACCTGAGGTAGTCGAAGAGGTGATTGAAGAAGCACCTGAGACTCCTGACGTTGAAGCAGCGTCTGATGGTGGCGAAGCTGATAAATCAGAAGAGTAATACTACGTTTATCCAAAACGAATACCACTGAAAACCCCTCGCTTGCGAGGGGTTTTTTTATCAAATTCTCTGCTTGGACCTGTCCCCCAGACCTGTCCCCCGGACCTGGCACTTGGACCTGTCCCCTGGACCTGGCACCATTTGTGGGTTTGGGTTCAGTTGTTGCTATCATGCCCTAAATGCTTGATACGCTAGAAAAATTACAGGCTGAGGCAATCACTGAAATTGAAAATGCAGATACGATCGATGCTCTTGAATCATGGCGAATCACATATCTCGGTTCAAAAGGTCGCTTGAAGGGTGTCATGCCATTAATGAAGGATGTGACCAAGGAAGATAAACCAGCCGTAGGCAAACGTCTTAATGAAGTCAAGAAGGCTCTTGAAGGCGCATTTGAAACCCGTAGGGACGGGCTCTCAGCTGCAACAACAACTCGTCCACCGCTTGATATCACTGAAACAGGAGATCCCACAGCTCTTGGACGTCGCCACATCATAAGCCGTACCATCGATGAAATTACACAAGTTTTTAGCCGCATGGGTTTCTCTGTTGCTTATGGCCCAGAAGTTGAAGATGAATACCACAATTTCAATGCCCTTAACATTCCAGATGACCATCCAGCGAGAGATCCAATCGACAATTTTTTCGTAGATGGCGGTCGAATGCTTCGAAGTCAAACTTCGACAGTGCAAATCCGCGTCATGGAAGCTGTTGAACCACCAATCAAAATTATTGCAATTGGACGTGTTTACCGTCCTGACACTCACGATGCAACACACTTCAGTATGTTCCATCAATGTGAAGGTTTATTTGTGGCACCAAAAGTCTCGATGGTAGATTTGAAATCAACATTATTCCAATTCGCCAAAGCCTACTTTGGAGAAGAAGCAGAAGTTCGATTCCGCCCAAGTTTTTTCCCATTCACTGAACCATCTGCTGAAGTAGACATGAAAATGAAAATCAAAGGAAAGTGGCAGTGGGTGGAAATCGGTGGGTGCGGTCTCGTTGATCCCGATGTCTTTGAACAGGTCGGTTACGACAATGAAAAATGGCAGGGATTTGCTTTTGGCTTAGGTATCGAACGTGTTGCAATGTTGAAGTACGGCATTCAAGACATTCGATGGCTATTTGAAAACGATGCACGGTTTCTACGCCAATTTTGAATCAAGAAACTGAAAACGCAATCACTTGGCCAACCACTGTTGGTGCAGTCTGTATTATTGTTGGGGGGCTTTCATTATTTGGTGGGTGCCTTTCTCTAGCAGGAATGGCTGAGATGGAACAATTGCACACAGCAATTCCATTTGGCGATGGAGAAATGAGCGAAGAACTCCTTAAAAAGTTGCAAGCAACTGCTCCTCTTGAGGGAGTAGCAAATCTATTCTCTGGGCTGAATATTTTATTTGCTCTGGCTCTTACTGTTTTTGGCATGAACCTTCTTCAAGAGCATCCAAAGGCACGGACTAGATTGTTCGTTTGGTCGGTGCTCTACATACTTCTCACCATTACTGGCATCATCATCAATTGGACGCCTCGACTCCCCCTCATTCAAGAAAACAGCGAGGTCCAAGGGATGTTCCTTGCACAGTTGTTGATTTCCATGCCGATGTATCTCATTCTGCCAATTTTCTTGCTCATTTTTCTTAATAGAAAGCAGGTTCGAAGCGAAATAGCTTCTTGGAGGTAAACTGCCCATATGCATCTACTCGACGAACTTCAGTGGCGGGGACTATTACATCAAACCACAGGTGGAGATGAACTAAGAACACACCTTGAAACAGGCGGTAGGGTGGCATATTGTGGCTTTGACCCCACGAAAGATGCCCTCACAATCGGCAATTACATGCCAATTAAAATGTTGCGACATTGGCAACTTGCTGGTCATAAACCCATTGTTCTCATGGGTGGCGGTACAGGTCTAATTGGAGACCCATCAGGGAAAGATGCAGAGCGGCAATTGTTATCGAAAGAACAAGTAGCAAAAAATATTGAAGGTCAGCTGAGATGTTTTTCAAAAGTTCTTGATTTTGAAGGCGAGAATGCTGCAATCATTGTGAACAACGCAGATTGGTTATGTGAACTTGGCTTTCTAGATGTATTGCGAGATGTGGGTAAATATTTCTCAGTTAACGAAATGATCAAAAAAGATTCAGTGAAAGATCGCCTGAATAATCGCGAGCAGGGAATTTCTTACACTGAATTTAGTTACATGATTTTGCAAGCATATGATTTTTTGCATTTACGTAGAACAATGAATTGCACAATCCAAATTGCTGGAAGTGATCAATATGGAAACATTGTTTCAGGAATAGACTTAATTCGTAGAGATATGCTTGATGCAGACAAAGACCAATTTAGGGGAGCGGGAATCACAAATCCACTTGTTACAGCTAGTGATGGAAGCAAAATTGGAAAAACAGAAAAGGGTGCAATTTGGTTAACTGAAGATCGCACGAGTCCATATTCTTTCCATCAATACTGGTTAAATGTTCCAGATGAAGATGCTGTGAAATTTTTAAAGTGGTTCACCTTCCTTGACCAATCTACGATTGAAGCAATTGAAGAAGAACATGCAAGCGCTCCGCACCAAAGAGCATCTCAGCATGCGCTAGCAGACGCAATGACTGAAATATTTCATGGCAGCGAGAATGTAACGAAATGCAATGAAGCAGCAAAAGCCTTGTTTGGAGGCGATATTGCATCTCTTGACGCTCAAATGTTAGGCGAGGTGTTCGCAGAAGTTCCAGCAGGTGAGTTTTCAAAAACTTCCCTTGGCACCGAAGCCACATCTCTTGTAGAGTTGCTTCCTCAAACAGATTTGTGCAATAGTAAGCGTGAAGCGAGGGAGTTTTTAAAGAATGGCTCGGTGTCGGTCAATGGTGAAAAGTTGCATGGTGACGAGGCAGTTGACAGAATGCTAACTTCCGAAGATCTACTGCATGGCACAACAATTCTGCTTCGCCGAGGGAAAAAGTCGTGGTATGCGTCTAACTGGGTATAAAGAAATGCAAGTCCCTTTTAAACGTTCGCGGTGGGAGTAATTACTCTATGACTTCTTTTGCATCAACCGGTTTTATTTCAAGTTCAATGTCAAATAAAGATGGGTCTTCGACCGTAGCTTTTACTTCGTGGCCGATTCCATCTTCAGTAATTGCTAAGAATGAAGTCACAGTTTTTTGATCAATACCTAGTTCCATATCTCTCGATGCAAGACGAACAATTGCAAATACCGTAGCTTTACCACTTTCAATTTGTTCAATCAGTTCAGCATCAGCTTCAATGGTTACATTTGAAATAAACTTGCGAGGGAGTTCTATGGAGTACCCGCTGTAATCTTCTGCGGGTCCTGCGAGTAACACACGGACTTGCGCAATATCTGTTTTTGCAGTATTTGACTCTATTGTAAACGATAATAATACTGCACTTGGATCCACTATTACATCTGGAAGGTTGAGAGGGACGGGTAATTGCACCCCAGCACTTCTTTTTTGTACAACTCCGTGTGGCAGGATTGCCATTTCGCTAGGCGTTATAGTTGCCATGACCTTTATCACTTCAGGTAGAGTGTCACGAATAGAACTGGGAATAAGGAGTGTTACTGTTGCTGGGTTAACAGTGATGTCGCCCCTGATTTGTACGCCGTTGAGTACTGGAACTACAGAAGCAACAACTGAGACCATTGTTTTGACTTGTAGATCAATTGTTTTTGGATCGATATCAGATATATCAACACCAGTAGAACGGATTGCATCAAGTTCAGCGACGCGAGTAGCTAAGTCAATGACTGAAGTTCCACTCGTTGTAGGGACTGTAAGAGTTAGGCCTCCGTTACATGCTTCCTTTGCTGACTTAAGACCTGATTGTGGGCCATGGAATGTGATAGTCACTGTTTTCCAAGGAGGCGAAATGATACTACTTGACCCTTCTGGCGGGCTGAAATTAATTACAACATCAAGAACCGTGTCGGTTTTTGTATTCCCTGCAGCCCAAAACCAGATCATGAATGTCAACACAATGACAAATACATAGGTTAATGTGTTTTCGCTTCGTTTCATTCAGTCGGTTCCGGTATAGCCTGTGTTGATTGTTCGGCTCCATCATTAATTACTGTGTCTTCTTGCTTTCGTTCAAGCCGTACTAATAATTCTTTTTCTATTTCGTCTTTGTCAATAACAGTGAGTGTGCCATGGTCAGCAATGGAAACACGCCCTGTCTGTTCGCTGATAATAACAATCAATGCGTCACATCGCATGGAAAGTCCAACTGCGGCACGGTGTCTTGAGCCTAGGTCTGCAGGAAGTTTTATCGACTCATCTGCAAGTGGAAATTGTGAAGATGCACGTAAAACACGGTCTCCGCGAACAACAACACCTAGATCATGCAACGGATTGTTTGGCCAAAAAATTGATGTAAGAAGTTGTTCACTAATTATTGCATCGAGTTCTTGTCCACCAACAGTGTGATCGTTGGTTGTGTTTTCTCGCTCAATTGCAATGAGCCCTCCAAATTGATTGCGACTGAGGTAAGAGGAAGATGCACTGATCGAAGAAATAGTAGAACTATCCACTGACGATGAACTTCTCAGTCTCGCAATCAAACCAGTTTGCCCAATTCGGATAGCTGCTTGACGAAGTTCTGGTTGAAAAATAATAATCAACAAAAGAAAAACAGACGTCACAAATTGTTCTGCAAAAAAGTTAAGACGTTCAAAGTGCTCAGAAGTATTTGCGAGTGCAACTAGAATTGCAAGCGGTACAATAAGGACAATCAGCCCCCGAATGACACCG
>PVBE010202479.1_pt1 | contig 22935 bp, 24 predicted proteins | sample 1631181 | NCBI WGS metagenome assembly PVBE01 (sample SAMN08397723, study PRJNA350692) | Marine metagenome, whole genome shotgun sequencing project. | isolation source: water | place: Pacific Ocean | collected 2012-04 | reverse complement strand
TTTTGCATACCAAACTCCAATTACTCCTGTAATAACCGCTATAAGTTCTAATATAAAATACAAGTCTACATGCATAGAAATGCAAATTTATAATCTTATCTTATTTTTTAGTTTATTCTTTTATGTCATTTAAATTAAATTCAGTAACATTATAAATTGAGAATTCTGTAAATATTTTATCAAAACATAAAAGATGTCTTCACTTAAACTTTTTAAATTTCAATATATGTTCTCTTTCATACTCAGTCTTTTTATTCTGATACCATGGTGTCAGAATTTTGCACAGCAATTCAACAATGAAATGTCTTTAATATTCATTGGTGACATAATGGGACACGGTCCACAGATTAAATCAGCATACATTGATTCAACTGACACTTATTCATATGAAAATATCTTCAAATACATAAAAGATGAAATAAGTGATGCTGATTTCACTATAGCTAATTTAGAAGTCACTCTTGCAGGGGAACCCTATAAAGGCTATCCTCAATTTAGCTCACCAGATGCACTAGGTGAAGCTTGTAAAAACAATGGAATAGATGCTTTTGTATTAGCCAATAACCATTCGTGTGATAGAGGTAAAAATGGAATAATCAGAACCATTGAAACATCTGATAGGCTAAATCTTCTTCATACAGGTACATTTAAAGATGTTAAAGAAAGAGATAGTCTTAATTTATTGATTCTTAATAAAAACAACATCAAAGTAGGAATCTTAAATTACACATATGGCACCAATGGTCTTAAGTATCCTGCTCCTACTTATGTTAATATGATCGATACTGCATTAATGGCAAATGACATTAAAAATGCAAAAACAAAAATGCTGGATAAATTAATCGTTTTTATTCATTGGGGGGCTGAATACCAAAGCCAACCGAACTCATTTCAAAAAGATATTGCAAAATTTCTTTTTAATAATAAAGTAGATATTATTATTGGATCTCATCCTCATGTATTACAAAAAATGGTCTATGAGCGAGCAGACAGCATCAAATCCGAATCTTTTATAGCTTACTCACTAGGGAACTACATCTCTAACCAAAGAGATAGAAGAAAAGATGGTGGTTGTATGGTGAAGCTAACACTAAAAAAAGAAAATAACAATGTTCATATCAAAGAAAAGGGATATCTACTAACATGGGTTCATAAACCCTACAATGGGACTAAATATGATTATCACATTCTACCCTGTTCTAAGTTTGAGAACAATACTGAATATTTCAAGAATACAGAGGATATGGATAAAATGAACACCTTTATAAAAGATTCCCGAAAACTATATGACACTTATAACAGCAATGTAAATGAATATATTTATGAGAATAACAAATGGAGTATAATTAGTAGATCAAAAGATGATAAATAGAGCTAGTTTAATATTTATTGCATTCATAATTCTTAGCTGTTCAGAAAATAAAACAGCTTCTAATAAAGATGCTGAAAACACCAACAAAACATCATCAAACATCACTTCCACCTCCTTGATAATATTAGGAAATGTGCAGGATGCTGGTTCTCCTCATATGGGCTGCAAAAAGGATTGCTGTAAAAACTTATTTAAAAATCCAGATAAAGACAGAATGGTTGTGTCAATTGGCCTTATTGATCCACAAAACAAAGGGTCCTGGATGATTGAGGCATCTCCTGATTTCCCAAGACAAGCTAAAATACTTAAGTCTTATTGTCCATTTAATGATAAAGAAACTCCGGATGGCATCTTCCTTACTCATGCCCACATTGGTCATTACATAGGTTTAATGTATTTAGGGAAAGAAGCCATGAATGCCGATCAGGTTCCAGTATATGCCATGACTAGAATGAAAGGATTTTTAATTCAAAATGGACCATGGAGCCAGCTTCTTAAAATAAACAATATTCGTATTAACAACATTAATGATCAGCAAACAAAATCTCTATCTACAAACCTTCAAATCACACCATTTCTTGTCCCACACAGAGATGAATATTCAGAAACTGTAGGTTATCACATACAAGGACCTAATAAAAATGCATTATTCATACCAGACATAGACAAATGGAACAAATGGAATAAGAATATAATTGATGAAATTAAACAAGTAGATTACGCTTTTATAGATGCAACATTTTTTGATGCCAATGAAATTAATAACCGAGATATCTCCCAAATACCTCATCCATTTGTAGTAGAAAGCATGGAACTTTTCAAAAATTTTAGTGAAAAAGAAAAAGCTAAGATTTATTTTATACATCTTAACCATACCAACCCTCTACTTAATTCAAGTAGTCCTCAGTTTAAATTAGTTTTAAAAAACGGATTTAACATTGCACTGCCACAACAAATTTTTCCGCTTTAGCCAACCCTTTCTTTTATACTGTATCTTTTACTTTAAACCTGAATTATATATAAAACACTTGATGCCTATGATCTAACACTACTTTAACCAATACCTATAACTATGAAAAAAGTAGTTCTTATTTCAATCATCATCAATCTGATCCTTCTAACTTCGTCATGTGCAACTTCAAAATGCGCTGCTAGTAGTGATCATTTGTATGCACAAAACCATAAAAAGAACCAAAAATATAATAACAGAAGTTATGTTAAAAAAGTAAGCCAACAGCAAAAACAATGTGGTCGAAAAAAAAGAAATTAACTAAAGGTTTATATCTTTATTTTTAATGAAAAACCTACTAATAGTATTATTTATATTGTCTATTTCAAATGTAATTGGACAAGATCATTCGGTATACAAAAAGTATATACCTGAACAGCTATGTATATCTCCTGAAGTAATGGAGCTTTATGAACTAGTTAATTCATACAGAGAAAAAAAACGACTTCCTCCTATCCCTTTATCTAAAGCATTGTGTCATGTTGCTCAAGTACATGCTGAAGATATGGAATTCAAAATGAAAGAGCTTACACACGCATGGAGCACTTGTAAATACAATGACTCTCAATATAAAACCTATGATTGCATGTGGAATAAACCTCAGGAGTTAACTACCTACAAAGGTATTGGCTTTGAATGTGCACATGGCGGAGAAGGAAAATACATAGCGACCCCTCAAAGCTCCTTATTAAGTTGGCAAGAAAGCAGGCCTCATAATAACGTCATCTTAAATAAAGACATTTGGAAAGATTATTCATGGAAAGCCATTGGTGTAGGGATTTCTGGAGGGTATGCAACTTTATGGTTTGGAAAAGAAACTGATCAAGATGGAAGTCCTAAGGTTTGTCGTTAACAGATCATTTAATATAAATTCTTGATTTATATTATATTTACTTAAGTAAAAACATCATGAAAAAATTCTTAATTAAAGGGTTGGTTTATTTTACTATTCTTAGTATCGGAGCTTTAATAGGTTATAAAGTTCCAAAATTACTCTGGGGAAAAGCAGAAAGTAACCTTAACATCTCAGCAACAGATAATAAAGATGTCTCATTAAATGACCTTTCAGGTATATATATTTCAGACACCAACAATAGTTCTAATTCCTCTGAAATAATATTTCATATTGAAAGTGAAGAAGAGCCTGTTCAAGGGAAATTTAATGATTTTTTAATTGTTTTAAATGCCCATCAGGATTTCACTCAATCTGAAATTACAGTATCAATTAACACAAAATCTTTATTTACAGACAATGACTATCGTGACAAAAGTCTTTTAGATGTAGATTTTTTTAATGTTGAAACTTATCCTGAAATCCTATTTACTTCCCATGCTGTAGCAAATTTACCTTGCAATGATACTTTAGATTATATTTCTACAGGAAAATTACAAATGCTTGGAGTCAACAAACATTTAGACATTCAATTTAACCTTGTAGGGACAGGTGAAAATGATGGAGGTAAAGAAATAGCCATTTTTAAAGGTGGTTTCACTTTTAACAGAACTCAATTTGGAATGCCAGAATATGAAGGCATTGCTGATAACGTTTTTGTAGAATTTACTACAGAACTAACTAAACAGTAATTCTATTTTATATTTATCTATAACATTAACTATATTTAAATAAACTTCTAAATAAGAGCAATGTATATAAACACACATTTTATATATCATGTTTTTATTATTAAAAATCCAACAACTTCCATCTTATATAATCTAGACATTTACGTAATAGGAATCCAATAGTTAATACTCTATTGAATATCTTCACAAACAACTGTATGATGTATATTTGAGTTTATAAAGTGAATTAAAAAATGTAAAATGAATAACAATAGCATCTCTATATACAATAAAACATATAGCAGAATTATAGTTTCAATAGCCTTTTTATTATCTGCAACTTGTTTACAAGCACAACATCTGATCCTTAATTCAGGATTTGAACTAGGAACTGACTCAATACCAGACAACTGGACATTAGATGATTTTGGATCTGGCAGGACCACTAATTATGCTGCTTCTGGCAATTACTCTATGAGTGTATGGAACTGGTATTATTATGCTCCCGGCATAACCGCTAATGGCAATGCAGGTGATTTATCAAATATCGCATCACAAGCAGGAACACCGTTTATTTATAAACCTGCTTATTTAGAAGGATATTATCAATATGACACAACAGGAACATTTTCTGACAATGACTCTGCTGTAGTTGAAGTTTTATTAAAAAAATATAATTCATCTAACAATGCTGTAGACTCAGTCGCCTATGGAGAAGTGCACTTACCTGCAACGGACCTATCGCAAAGTTTTGTGCAATTTGAAGTACATATAACAGATCTAATGCCCGGTATCAATCCCGACTCTATTGTTGTGATTCTTAAATCTTCAATTAATGGTTTTTGCGAAACAAGTTTATCAGGTAATTGCCTTTATTTTTATGTAGATGAGCTTTTAGCTAGCTTTCCACTAGGTAATAAAACACCCATTTTTACTAATAAAATGTATGATGTTTGGCCAAACCCAATAACAGATGTTTTAAATATTAAAATAAATGAAGGGGAGTCTGCTCATATAGAAATCATCAACATAAATGGTCAAGTAATTAAAAATAAAATGATAAATAGAAATCAAACTATTAATATTGAAGAATTACAGTCAGGAGCCTATATTCTATGCATTGAAAAGAATGGGGTAAAAGAATTTCATAAGCTGATAAAAAATTAGGCTACCCATTCATCTCATCAAGCTCTAACCATCGAAATGATTTTTCATCTATTAAATTCATGAGCTCTCCCATGCGGGAGCTTTTTTGCATCATCAAATCATAATCAAGATCAGGATCAGTCAACTCAAGTTCTATTTGTTTTTTCTCTTTCTCTAGCTGATCAATCTCTAATTCCAACTGATCATATTCGTATTTATCTTTAAAAGATAGCTTCTTATTAATTTGGGTTGATTTCTCCGCACTTTCCTTTTTTTGTATTTTCTTTTCTTGTTTTCCCTTATTACTTGTATTCTTTCTATAATCAGTGTAATTACAATAATGATCCTCTATAAGCCCTCCTCCCTTAAAAACAAATAAATGATCCACTAGTTTATCCATGAAATAACGATCATGAGAAACCAACATCAAGCACCCTTTATATTGCAATAAAAATTCTTCCAATTTATTAAGCGTTAAAAGATCTAGGTCATTGGTAGGCTCATCCAATATTAAGAAATTAGGATTTTTCATTAAGACTGTAAGTAAGTACAATCTCCTTTTCTCTCCACCACTTAACTTCGACACATAAGTATATTGCATTTCTGGTGGAAACATAAAATGCTGCAACATTTGTGAAGCACTTACTTTTTTACCATCAGCCATCACAATAACTTCAGCAATATCCTTAAGGACCTCAATTACTCTTTTATCTTCTTTTAAAACAATTCCTTTCTGAGTAAAATAACCAAAGACTATAGTCTCACCAGTATTCACCTTACCACTATCTTCCTTATCTAATCCTGCTATTATATTTAGAAATGTACTTTTACCTACTCCATTTTCCCCAATAACTCCTATTCTCTCACCCTTTTTAAAAGTATAATCAAATCCTTTTAAGACTACTATATCGTCAAAGCTTTTATAGACTTTTTTTAATTCAAGTACCTTACCGCCAACCCTACTCATCTTTACTTCTAAATTCAGGTCTTGTTTCACCTTTTTACTATTGGCCTTCTCTTTGATCTTATCAAATTGATTAATTCTAGACTTTGATTTAGTTGTTCTAGCTTTTGGAGATCTTCTGATCCATTCAAGCTCCTTTTTCATCAACTTGCCTGCTTTTGAGATCTCTGTATCAAAAGCTGCCTCACGCTGTGCTCTTTTTTCTAAAAAATATGAATAATTCCCCTTATGATGATAAAGGCTACCTGCTTCTAATTCTAAAATATGATTACAAACTCTATCTAAAAAATATCTATCATGAGTTACCATCAACAAAGTAATCTTTTGTTGCTGAAGATATTTCTCCAACCATTCAATCATATCAACATCTAAATGATTGGTAGGCTCATCCAACAACAACAATTCAGGCTCATCTATTAAAAGCATTGATAAAGCCAATCGTTTTTTTTGACCTCCAGAGATATGTGCGATTTTCTGTGATAAATCATTAATGTTAAATTGAGAAAGAATCTGCTTAATTCTCCTATCGTAATCCCATCCATTTAGCTCATCCATTAGGGCAGATGCTTTTTCAAAGCGATCATTTGTCTGATCATTGTATTCTTGACATTGAGCTTCAACTGCAGCTTCATATTCCTGAACACATTTTACCACTTCGGTATGTGTAGACTCAATAAGTTCTTTGATAGAAAAATTCTCATTAAAATCTGGTTGCTGATCTAAATAACCTACTCTAATCCCTTTTCTAAGAGTGATTTTTCCGTTGTTAGGCACATCCTTTCCTGAAATAATCTTCAGTAGGCTTGTTTTACCAGTTCCATTGTTAGCAATAAGGGCCATTTTGTCTCCTTGACTTAACCCAAAAGTTAAACCTTCAAAAAGAACACGTTCTCCATAATTTTTTTCTAAATTTTCTACTGATAAGTAATTCATTGTTGTTTATATCAACAAATAAATAAAATGTAATATAAGAATTTAGGATTCTAGATATAAAGTGATATTATACCCTTTTTACTTTAACTGCATTCATGCCTTTCATTCCTTTTTCTAACTCAAAAGTAACAGAATCATTTTCTTCAATTTGATCAATAAGACCACTCACGTGAACAAAATATTTTTCATCTACATCTAAATCATTAATAAAACCATAACCTTTAGAATTATCAAAAAATGCAACTTTTCCTTTTCTAATAGGATCGAATTCTTCTTCAACTCTTTTTGGAATACCTATTTCAATATTTTCAGCTAAAATTTCCTTCTTTTTCTTTGTAGTATCAGGTGGAGTATCTGTTAAATGTCCATTTTCATCAACATATGCCAACATACTTTCAAAACCTTCACCTTTTTTTGAATTAGCTTTTTTTTCCTCTTTTTTCCTCTTCTTTTCTTCTCTCTTCTTTAATCGCTTTTTCTCTTTATCTTTTTTTCCAAATGATTCTTGTGATCTTCCCATGTATTAATATTATGTATTACAAATAACTCTTCAAGTATAACCTAAAAATAAAAAAAACCCAAAAAATTATTGAATTGATTTATTCCTCTTTGATAATATTCCCACCTTCATCCCATTCTTTATATGAGGAAACTCTACCTTTTTGATAATGCTGCTCACTCATCATCTTTCCATTCTTGTGCCATTTTTTAATGTAAAGATACTGATCATCTTGTATATCCTGATCAAACCATAACTGACCACTCTCATAATAACCCTTTGACAAACCATGCATTTTACCAGCTTGATAGGATCCTTCTTTCCAAATTTTACCATTTTTATAATTAACAAAAACAACACCTGTAAATAGCTTTGAGTTATAATATTTTAATCCATCTTCACCAGTAGAAATCTGATCTTTTGAAACTCGAGTTTGTCCTATTAATAAAGTTGTACTAAAAAGTAATGTTATAAAAAGTATGTTTTTCATATTTTTAAGGTTTAAATGATTAAAAATTTATCTGAACAGCTTCTCCAGTAAGCATTCCGGGACTAAAATTTTGAATTTCTACATCATCAATCGCAATTGCTACTGTATTGGGACCAGATGTCCCCTCATTGATAGCAAAAACAACTAAATCATTAGCTCCTGGATTAAGTATAGATACAGGCCAACAGATAGAATCGCCTGCATTTTTTAAAGTAAGACTCTCATATATCCAAACAGAATTAAGATAAACTGATACTATGTCTCCATCTTCATCTGCATTATCCCATAGTTTAATTTCAAAACAGCTAGCGTTTGTAGGTACAGTTACAGCTTGAGAGTTAGTAGTGTATGAACTCGATGTAACCACAGCACAAGAGGCAATCATTCTTAGTTCTAAGGAGTTACTTGGCTCATCTGTTTCTGTTCTAGTGTTAAATTTAAGTATTAAATGATTGAAATTATCTGCATCACTAAGGTTAGCAAATTCTACATCAAATCTAAAGGTAACAGTATTATTAAGAGGATCAATTGCAACCTCAGCATCTGATTTTAACAATTGTGGTTTAAATATTGTATTATTTATTTTTTGATCTATTGAATCATAAAAATCTGGCAAAATATCAATAGCGTAAAGGCAATCAGCGTCTCCCTTTTTATAAATAAAGCTAACATCAAAAGAGGCGTTTAACCCTCCCTGGCAAGGATCACTTAATCTTTCATAAGAAGGTCTATCTAAAGTGAAATTTCTACAAGCTACTTCTACAATATCAATATTAATAGATTGCTTGGAGCAGAATTGGATACCAATCATTAAAAAAATAAATAAAAAACATTTAAAAATAATTTTCATGTCTATAAATTAATAAGGAGAAGGTGGTATATAATCATCATCAAAAATATCATCTGGCTTATACCTTGTTTCAACAGAACGAGATCTAGATCCTTTTTTATATTTTTCTTTTTTCTTTTTACCTTTCTTTTTTTCTTTTTTCTCCCTTTTCTTCTTCTCTTTCTTCTCTTTCTCTGGCTTTTCTCTTTTCTTCTTCTCTTTCTTCTCTTTCTCTGGCTTTTCCTTTGGATCTTTCTTCCCTATTTCAAAAAGAAGGTAGCTATATTTTATAGTTAAGGCGAGAAAAGATCCTTTAGAAGAATATTTATCACTAGTAATAATTGTCGAATCAATTAAATTTAAAACATCATAATCTCCAGATTTTATAACTGCATCACCAATGTTCACCTTAATTCCAGCACTTACAATATGATTGCCTCCTATCTTCTTCTGAACACCAATTTCAGGAATTATTGATCTGTTTTTAGCAGAATATGTAGTGGTCATATTAATATTTTCATAAACATCATTCTTTACTTGCTCAAATTCCTCATGTTTATTCAATGTATTAGCTGAAAGCTGATTAAAGGAATAACCCAGCTGACCATATAGGTACAAATCATTTTCAACTAAAGGGTGATAATAAGCCAGATTGGCAAAATAATTCCAGCTATAATGGTTATTATGTAGTTTAATAATAAATCCATTATGCCTTTCTTCAAATTCATTATCTTTTAGACGCCAAGTATCATAAGCCTGTCCTATTCCTAATTCTAAAGAGAATTGATCCATAAATCTCCATTGTAAAGCTAAATTCCCTGCATAATGACCAGACAATGTATGAGTAGAAAGTTTAGAACCAGAAGAACCAAATTCATTACTGGATGGAACACCAATATCAAATGAGGCACCTGCATAAAAGCTATGCTGAGATAAACCCAACTGAGCAAATAGACTAAAAAATATGAATAAAATAATATTTTTCAATATTTAACCAAATATTAAGGTTTTAAAAAATTTAATAGATTGCTTATACCTAAAAACAGAACAATAAGGCTCACAATCATCAACATTTGAGTCCCAAGAATCCAGTTAGATATACTTTCAAAATCATCAGCAGTATCAGCTTTTTTTAATTTCTGATACAACAGAAACAAAACAAACAAACCAAATATCAATAAATATGAAGTAACCCTAAGCCATTTCCTAACTATCAACTTAAGCTCAGAATTTGAAAACCTTAAAGAATCAAGTTCTTTGGGCTTAAATAAATATAAATATGCTTTAAGAATTGACATATCATCTTGATTGGAAATATTATGTTTATCTTCTTGATTCATTACTACAATAATAATACTAATATAAGGAATTCATATTCAGGAACAATCTGAGAGATTACTTAATATGTTTTTGCTTTGGAATATAAGCAATTGAAAATTGAAACATTTGAGTATTATAATCATTAAACTCAACAATATCCAATAGCCCATAATTATAACGAAAATTAATATTCAATAATTTATTCAGCTGATAATTAATCCCTAAAATTATTCCAAAATCCTTATTCCATATGAAATACTTATTATCTGGATGAAAAATAGCTGAACCCTTCAAAACATCTAAGTTTCTTTTTTCTGAAATCAAATAACTAAGATATGGCCCTACTTCAACTCCAAAATGCTCATTGAATTTATATTTGGCCATTATGGGTAAACTTAAGTAATTTAATAAAATCTCTTCCTCAAATTGATTAAGTTGATATATCTGATCATCATAATAAGTTTCACTAAATCCCTGTGCAGAGAACAGTAATTCTGTTTGTAAAGAAAATTTCTTCTTGATGCCAATTATAAATTCTGATGTAACACCAGCATGATATAAGGTTTTCCCCTGAAAACTACGATTATCTTCAACACCTTGAGTTAATAAAAAGTTAGCACCAATCTTACAGCCCACTTTCACTTCCTTGATTTGTGAATTGACAACAAACGCATTAGATAGACAAATAAAAACAAGAAATAAATTCTTCATCATTTTATTTATATCTATAAAATTATAAATTACTTAATGATAAAAAGATGTAGATAATCAATTAACCTCACAGCTCATATCCTGTCCACAACATAAAGGTGATTTAATTTTACCTTCACATGAAGGACATTTAGATATTTGCACCTGTCTACCATCGTCCAAAGTAAGGAGATCATTTTCTAAAGGGATATTGCATTTTCCACATTGAGCTTTTACAGTCATTCCGCATTTATTACATTCGTATGTATTCATATTTTTTATATTGAAAAAGTAAATTACCTGAGTAAATATAATAAAAAAACAATTGAGCTAATTTCTTCTTTATAAAGAAGAAAACATAATGCAATAAATATTATAATTAAAAAATCAATGCTCTATTTTACGCATCAACATAGGAACTTCTTTTTTCATCATTTTAGCGATAACTCTATGCATCCAGAATAAACACAGACATGACAATAAAAGCATAAACATCCAGCAAGTTGTCCAGAGCCCAGTATATTTAAGAAGATATCCAAAAATTATAGGACCAACAAACCCACCCAAACCACCTATAAGACCAACCATACCACCTACTACTCCAACTTCATTTGGATAATATTCAGGTATATGCTTGTATACTGCTGCTTTCCCAATCCCCCAAATACTACCTAAAATAATTGCAAGAACTGCAAATATCCAAACATTAGCCTGAAACATAATATGAGTCTCACCTTTAGCCAATAATTCTTTCTTTTTAACCACATCACCAACTTCTACTTCACGTGTTTGCCATGCTGTTTTTACTGGGAAAATATGAAATTCATCTTTAGTCTCTTTCTTGATTTTTACTGGCTTTTGAATAATCTTATGTTTTATACCTCCAGCTATAATCAATGTATCGGATACAAATGTTACCTCACCATTAGATTGTGCCAATACCCCATTGCCAGGAGTTGTAATATCCATTTTAGGTATACTCATCATTAAACTAAATACAACTGAGGTACCTAAAACCCAATACATTACTTTTCTTGCACCCCATTTATCTGACATCCATCCACCTAAAACACGAATAGCACCAGATGGAAAGCTAAATAATGCAGCAAAAACACCTGCTGTTACTAATGGCAAATAATAAACATTAACAAAATAAGGTATCAACCACTGAGAGAACGAAACAAACATTCCAAAAACAAGTGCATAATATAGACCAAATCTCCATACTCTAATGTGTTTAAGTGGAGTAATAAGCTGCAACAAGTTTTTACTACTAGTTTCAGGTTTTTTATTTTTAACTAAAACCAAAAAAAGAATACCTATAATAACAAGAACAGCTGCATATATTTGTGGTAGATAACGCCAAGCATCTATGTCTGCACCATCATTTGTAAGGTAATTTAGCATAGTTGGTGCCAAAAAGGTAGTCAATGCCGCACCTGCATTTCCTGCTCCAAAAATACCTAAAGCAATTCCTTGCCGCTCTTTTGGGTACCAATATGATGTAAAAGCAATGCCAACTGCAAAACTTGCGCCAGTCAATCCAAAGCCAAAACTACATAGTGCATAAACTAAATAACTATCTGCCATCGACAAAAAGAACATTGGGATAGCAGACAACAAAAGTAAAATTCCAAAAACTGGTCTACCCCCATATTTATCAGTTAAAATACCTAATGGAAGACGGAAAATAGCACCTGTTAAAACAGGAATACCCATTAACCAACCAATCTCTGCCGGATCCCAATCAAAAACTTGATTATCTACAAGATAAGTCACAAGCACACCATTTAACATCCAGCATGCAAAACAAATTGTAAAAGCAAAAGTGTTTATGAATAATATCTTATGTGCACTCTTATTAAGCTTCTGATCCATGATGAAAAAAAATTAAATCATATTATTTATATTCATTTCAACTATTATCAAATAGCCTATAAAAGAATTTATCTATTTTGATAAAAGTCAATAATCTCTTATACAAATTTCAACAAACACATCAGTAGATAAAATGATTTATCTCAGCCAAAAATCAATTAGAATCATAAAGGGAATTAGCACAATAATTTTTAGATAAAATCATCGTGACCTTAAATTAATCATGTCTAAAGCCATGAATAATTTTAAAAAGGTGTAAAGTGGAAGGGAAAAGTGCATCCATTGATTCTTTTGCCCCTTTAGTTGATCCAGGCAATGCAAGGATTAATGTATTAGCAACTATTCCAGCAACACTCCTGGACAACATGGAATAAGGTGTGCGTTGTTGACCATAATTTCTTGCTGCTTCCATAATACCAGGAATTTCACGATCCAATAGTGGTTTTATTGCTTCAGGTGTAAAATCACGAGGAGATAAACCGGTACCACCAGTAAAAATAATTAGATCAATATTTTTTGAACAATATTCTCTGATCTTAGATTGTATATCATCAACTTCATCAGGAATGATCTCATACTTTTCTATTTCAACCATGCATTCTTCTAGTTTGGCAATAATTGCTTTACCTGCCTTATCTTCTTTCTTACCAGCAGAAATAGAATCTGAACAAACAACTACAGCTGCCTTAAGATCTTTACTGAATTTATCTTTAAATTGTGACTTACCCCCTTTTTTAGCAATGAGTTTTATAGAATGAATCTCAATTCCTTTATCTATAGGCTTTAGCATATCATACATAGTTAAAGCTACTACAGATGCGCCATGCATAGCCTCCACTTCAACCCCAGTCCTATAGATGGCTTTAACCTCAATATTTATAAAAAACTCAAGCCCTTTTGTCTCATAGGATATTTTAGTGGATTCTATGGGTAAAGGATGGCAATCTGGAAGCATATCAGGTGTTTTTTTAACAGCAAGTAATCCAGCTGCTTTAGCCATTTCATACACATTACCTTTAGGAACATTATCATTTAGTACAGCATCTACAGTTTCCTTTTTACTAACCTTAACAACTGCCTGTGCCTGTGCAATTCTAAGAGTGGTGGTTTTATGAGTAATATCAATCATTATTCAAGTTTTCTTTCCATTTATATGTGTCATCCTCAAAAATCTCTTTTCCAAATACAGGCACCTTTGACTTTATCTCTTCAACTATAAATTGCAATCCTTTATTTGATGCCTCTCTATGTGAAGAAGAAACAAAAACAAATAAACAGATCTCTCCTGCATTCACAACATTAAGGCTATGATAAATATGTAAACAAACTAGGTCAAATTTCTCAAAAGCTTCTTCTCTAATTCTAGAGAATTCATTTTCTGCCATTTGCTCATAAGCAGAATACTTTATTGCTTTTACGTTTTTACCTTCTATTTGATCTTCTCTAACCTGACCTAAAAAGATCTGATGGGCACCAATTGTTGTTTTACTTTGATGCTTTGCTATAGATCCACTTATAAACTCAGGGCTTATTGCTCCATCAACAAAAACTTTTTTAACTGTTTTTTTTAACTGCATATAGATTCTGTTTTTGTTTTAATATCATCTTTCTTATTTTCAAACCAAGAAACTACTCCTCCTTTAAGGCTAATCAGGTTCTTAAGCCCAAATTCATCTTTTAAACGGCCAACTGCCTTCTTGCTCCTAATACCTGACTGACAAAACAAAATAACAGTTCTATCTTTTTTAATAAGTTCTATTTTACTGTCAATACTTGTCATCGAAATATTTAAAACATCAAATTCAGTGATCTTTGGTTTTTCGTGATCTTCTCTTAAATCGATAAACTGAAATTTCTCATCAAGATTAATACGTGACAATAATTGCTTAGCTGAAATTTCATTATCATCAATTTTACATTTCAACTCATAAATCTGCTCTTCAAATCTTCCTTTAATCTTAAGTACTTTCTTTATTTGCTGTTCAGACCTACTAAATTCTATAATTGAAGTAGAATTATTAAGAGAGTTTAATAATAATAATTTGCCAGATAGAACCATCCCTATACCAAGAATAATCTTAATTGCCTCATTAGCCTGAAAAGATCCTATTATTCCCGGCAATACACCAACAACTCCAATCTGCGAACAATTTGGTATAGAATCAGGTTTAGGTAGCACAGGAAAAAGACAACGATAAGTTGGACCTCCATTGTAATTAAATACAGAAACCTGCCCTTCAAACTTATGAATTGATCCATAAATTACTGGTTTATCCAGAATAACTGATGCATCATTAATTAAATATCTAGATGAAAAATTGTCAGTACCATCAATTATTATATCATAATCAGCAAATAACTTTAAAGCATTCAGAGGAGTTAGTTTTTCAGAATAGGCATTAATAAGTATAAAAGGGTTAAGATCAATTAGTCTTTTTTTTGCAGCCAATGCTTTATTTTCACCAATAGATGAATAGCCAAACAAAACTTGTCTTTGAAGATTGGTCTCATCTACAAGGTCAAAATCAATTATACCCAAAGTGCCTATTCCAGCAGCAGTAAGGTATTGTAAGATTGGACATCCTAATCCTCCTGCTCCAACAACTAAAACTCTTGATTTTTTTAACTTTTCTTGACCTGAAACACCTATTTCATCTAATGATAAATGACGACTATACCTATTTAATTCTTGATCTGATAAAATCATAAACTTAGTATCTATTTATCCACCAGCAAATGGTGGAAGTAAGGCTATTTCAGAATCCATATTTAAATTCATATCTGTTTCTATGATATTTTCATTTACAGCAACCTTATAATTAATTTTAGAGAATTGATTATATTTTTCTTCTAAAAGGTCTTTAAGCATAAAAGCACCAATATTTTCATCAACTTCTATACATTCAAATTCCATATTTGTTATTTCTGCAAGCATTCCGAAATATCTTATTTTTAATTTCATTGATGAATCAATTACATTAATACTTTAATTAAATATGTGTAAAATTACATATACAGGAAATCATAAAAAATGACGCAAATCAATAAATTAAATATAACATACTAACTCTTATCAATTACAGGTGCTTTTTTAAGACAAAAAGGAAGAAGTTTCTTAGCCATTGGAAACACTAACATCAAAATAGAAATAAACAAAAGAATTCCACTTAATACAAAACAGATATAGTATGGTGCTAGAGCTATATGCATCTCAGAAAAAGAAAGCTCTAATTCGGCAGACCATATGGCTTTATTAATTCCTAAAACAATCAACGTAACAAAAAATAGAAATAATGAAAAATTGAAAACATAAAAGCCATATTTAAAAACCACAGATCTTAAAGTATCCACATCACTTTTTAATTTTGAAATAATAAGACAAATTGAAGCAAAGAGAATAGTTGTATCAATTCCAATTGTCGTCCCCATAGAATGAGCTACAGTTATATGAGTTCCATGTGTATAATAATTAATTACCGGAATAGACATTAATAAAGCAAGAAAAAGATTTATGAAAACCCATATTTCACTAGCTATTAGAAATCTATAAGCAGATAAATTTTTATACTTATCTTCTAGTTTTAATTTTTTAGACCAAGTGAAAATAATATTAAAAAATATTATCCATTCAGTCATGCTTATGATATATGCTACATACCTGATCCATGGGACAGTTGGTAAAGCATAAGTATGATGAGCCCACCCAAACATTAAATTTGTTAACCCTAAAAAGAAAAAGAAAAATGTTTTTCTACCATGAGCAAGGTTAACATTGTCTTTAATTTTAGACATTACATAAATAGCAGTTCCATATACAAGCATATTGAAACTCCCAACAAATGATCCATAAGATTTCCATTGAATGGTCATGTCTTTAATAAAATCATTCCTAACATCAGAAAAAATCCAAAAATGCGCTTCAGATAAATGGTAAATCATAAACACTATACCTACTCCCCACATCCAATAATATACAGGCCAATTTTTTACATTAGTCAATAACGTTTTAAAATAATTAATACCAAATAAGATCCATCCTAATAAAATAGGCACAGTTAACATAGGATAATATTCGAAATATTCCCTGCCGCCCATTTTACCAAATAAAAAAGAAAAAAATATAGCAATGCCTGTTAAGATAAAAATCAACAAATGCATCTTACCCAAACTTTTAGAAAAAAGTTGAATTTTTTCAACCTTAGTTATATAGAAGTATACACCTCCAGTAGCTATAAGAATAATCCAGGAAATAACAAAAGTAGTATGCATTGGCCTTAGCTGATTAAAAGAAAGGACATCCTTCATAAATTCTGGATAGATGTATACTAAAGATATCAAAACACCAGATAAGGCTCCAATTAACAATGATACTAGACCTAATAGAACAAAAATTACAGGGAATTTTAATCTCATAATAAATTATTTATACTCAATCGACACCCATCCATCAGCATTAAATTCAGAACGAATATTTGGGTAATATCCTGTTCTGTCAACATGTTTTAGAAAACTAGTAAGATGTGCTAATTCAGTAGAGTCAAAATCAAACTTCGGCATAGACATTTCATTAACTCCAGGCCCATTATTAAAAAAAGTAGGTAATGCATGTTTGTATTTACTGTAAACATTGGTTAAGTCTGGACCAAGATACCCACCAAGTCCATAAAACTGATGACAGGCTGTACAATTATTGTCTTGCCAAATTTTTTCACCTGCTAAAGCATCTTCTGACATTAATATTTGAGGACCAGCTGGTTTAGTTGTGTATACAATAAAATTATAACAAATAAAAACACTTATTATTATAGCTATTACAATTCTATTTTGTCTGGTTTGCCTCAATGCAATCTATAATCTAAAACAAAAATCATTTCATTAACAATAATGATATATGATATTAATCATGTGATTTTGAATTATTGGGACATCGAATAAGTAACTATAACTTTTAATTTAGCTTAGCTACTATTTTTAGGCCTGATAAGTCTTTAACAAAAATAAGTTTATTTTTTATACTTATCATTCCTTTACCACAAAGTTCATTTAAAATTTTCATTGAGTACCTAACAGAAACACCAGCCATCACAGAAACTTCTTCAACAGAGAATCCATTACTAAAAATTCCATTAATGTTGTTGTTCAATAATGCATTAATAATCTTTTGTTTTGATGAACCATTAGTGAAAACTTGAGTTTGATGATAAATAAATTTAATCCTTTTACATAAATCAGCATATAACATTGTCATTAAACTGCTATCAGCATCAAAAATATTTTTAAAATCAGAAACCTTTATTGGATAAACAACACATTTAGATGCTGCTACTGTGGAAAGAGTAAATAAATAATTTTCACTATAAAATGAAGTAACACCAACAAACTCGGGTCCAATCGCTGACCACATATATGTACTTTTGTCATCTATATTCTTAAATAGATTTATCCTACCTTCTTTTAAAAAAAACAAATGATTGCAGCCTTCACCCTCGGAATATAATTTTTCTCCTTTTGATAAAACTACCGAATCTTTAAAAATTTTTAAATTAGTCTCAAATAAGCTTATTTTTTCTTCTTTTGTCATGGGAAATCCATATGTAATTAAACAAAAGTAATGCAGCTTATTCTATAAAAACATGATTCTAATCAGTCAAACGTGCTATTTGACTTAGAAGTGAAGGATTGATTACTATTATTTTTTTACCCTTAAGATCAATACACCCACTCTTTTTTAATTCAGATAAAGTTCTTATAATAGTTTCAGAAGTTGTACCTACAAGATCTGATAATTCAAGCCTATTAAGACTTACATTTAAAGAATAGTCTTTATCGTTAGTCCCAAATGTATTCACTAGCATCAGTAGTGCTTCTGCAACTCTTTCTTTAACATTTTTCTGGACAATATTCATAAGATTCTTTTCAGCATTCTTTAAATCCTTAGATAACATCTGGATAGTTTTCCAAGAAAGACGACTATTTTCTTTTAAAATACTCTGAAAGCGATCTTTAGATATGTGACAAATGTAACAATCTTCAATTGCAGTTGCAGTTGCTTGATATGGTTCATTGGACAACAACGCTCTATAACCTAGAACATCTCCATTATTTGATAATCTGAAAATTTGTTGTTTACCATCTGAACCTAACTTAGAAAGTTTAACTTTTCCATTATAAATACAGTATAATCCATTGGCATAATTACCTTCATAAAAAATAACATGTCCTTTCTTATAAAAATTCTGACCTTTATTTTGACTCAAAACTTGTTTTTCTTCATTATCAAGTGAGCAAAAAAGTGAAGTTTTATTATTACATTCTAAACATGATGGTATGTGATCTGTATTCATAATTACTAAATAAATAACATAGAACTTATTAGTAAAATAAGTAAACAAAATCAAGTCATTTACTGATCTATATCATATTTTTTATAAAAATAAGTATTTATCAGTAAACAAAAAAGATTAAATCAACTAAGAGCCTATTGAAATAAGCTAACACATTTTCGTTTTAATGAAAAGCATTTAATGTAATTTTATTTCATTAACAACAACTCTTCTTCTAAAGAAATGGCTTTTGGAAATAAAATATTATTTTCTAAATGAATATGTTGTAGGAGATCCGTTTCAAAATCTTTTAACTGACCATACGAAACAGTATGTGTTGCACAAGCATCATAGGGAGGTTTAAAATCATCTGTTAATTTTCTAATAATATCTAATTCAGTTCCCGCATCCTGGTGCTCAGAAAGCATTAGATTAATGGGATTTCTAATTGTACCAAAATTACTACCAGAAAACCCTCTTTTATTATTTTTACAATTAACTAAATCAATAATGTATGGAAAAAGAATCATCTCTTCTTTTCTCATATGATGTTCTAACTCTTGAGCTAAATTATTAAAATGATCTGCTATATCAGAAACATTTGGCTTTCTATCGCCATGTACATTCTTTACCTTATTAACAAATTCTAAAATAACAGACACATTATTTTTTACATACTCATGATGAACGTCTATAATGTAATTCACCAACTTATCTAATGGCCATGACTGAAAATCTTTTCCTGGATCGTTAGATTGTTTTTCAACTAATTCTAGAGATTCTATTAGATTTTCCAAATCTAAATTTGCTGTTATACATGCCTGTTCTAAAGACTGACCACCTCCACAACAAAAATCTATATTGTGGTTTTTGAATACTGCTGCCTTTCTATAATCTTCTGCGACTATTTCTCCAACAGTGTGTGTTTTATTAAATTTAGTGTTTTCCATACTCATTATTTTAATTATCTTTTAAGTTAAAACGTTAATTAATTCATTAAAAATATTTAATTCTATAAATAATTGAAGATGACTTCCCCAACATGAAATTTACTCCACAATATTTTTCTTGTGACAATCGGATAGCTTTATCAACTTTATTCTTATCTACTTTTTGCCCAGAAATATTATAAATTAATTGAATTTCTTTGTAGTATTTTGGATGCTCTTCAGATAAAATTCCTTTAACATCAATATAAAATTCATCATATTGCACCTTCATTTTTTTTAATAAAGATACTACATCCATTCCTGTACAACCAGAAAGAGCTAATAATAGAAGAGGCTTGGGCCTTGGCCCAGCATCTTCACCTCCAACTTTCTCATCAGCGTCCAATGTTATCCGATGCCCATTAACTTCTGAAGAAAAAGACATTTCTTTAGTCCAATTACATATTAAATTATGCTCCATTAATTAAATATTATCAGAACAAACCTAATTAGAAATAATTTTTTATAAAATGAGGCCAATCATATAATTAGCTGCATTTTGAAAGACCACAGCTTTTACATTTCAAACACCCCTCTTCATATATCAATCCCTCAGGATCATTACACTCTGGGCATGTATGATCAGCTGCTTTTGTTCCATCTTTGATATATTTTTTAAGAGCCCTTACGACTCCCATTTTCCAAGTATTAATATTATCCAGGTGAAAGTTAAGGTTACTCACCAAATCTACTACGTATGGCAAAGGCATTCCATGTCTAAGGACACCAGAAATAAGTTTTGCATAATTCCACGACTCTTTATCAAATGACCTTGAAAGTCCTTCAATAGTAACTTTATATGATTCCTTATCACAATATTGAAAATCATATCTTGTTTTACCTTCTTTTGTTTTACTTTTTATTACGAGCCCTTTTACAACCCAAGGAGGAAGAAAAAAAGAATCTTCAGCTTTACCAGTAAATATTTCATAAGGCTTACCATTTACTAAACCAACAACTGCTATCCATTTTTCATGATTATTTTGAAAACGATGAATTTCTGCATCTAAAATAATAGGTCTTTTTGGTGGTTTGGTTTCTTGAATTTCAGCAGTATCTTCCTTTTCTGTGCTAACCAAAATTCCAGTTCTAGATCCATCTCTATAAACAGTAATTCCTTTTAATCCTTTTTCCCAGGACTCAAAATATATATCACTAACTCTTTTAATTGACACATCATTTGGTAAATTGATCGTAGAGCTTATTGAATGAGTAGTATACTTTTGTACAATTGCCTGAATTTTTATTCTTTTCTTCCAATTAATTTCCGGTGCTGTAGACCTATAATAAGGACTTTTATTGATGTCTTTTTTATTTGTTATCTGCATCCAATCTTTCAATTTTGAATGATAAACAGTAAACTCCTCCCAACTATCCCCCATCTCATCAACAAAATCAACCCTAACTTTAGAGTCATTGATATTCACTTTCCTTCTTCTATTATAGGAAAGCATAAAAACAGGCTCTATACCAGAAGAAGTTTGAGCTAACATACTTACTGTTCCAGTTGGTGCAACTGTACTAATTGAAATATTTCTTCTTCCCCCAACAAGCATCATTCTATTATACACATCAGGTAATTCCACTTTTAACATTTGAATAAATTCTGAAGAATCTTCTACTTTAGGATCAAATCCTTTAAAGCTCCCTCTTTCTAAAGAAAGATCTATTGAACAGTCAAATTCAGCTCGACACTTCTCTTTCATTATTTTATCTATCTCAACAACAGAGCTATCAGAATCAAATCTATATCCTAATGCAGCTAATGTGTCAGCTAAAGCAGTAAATCCCAAACCAGTTCTTCTCCCATTTTTCCCTGTTTCATACAACAACTCCCAAGTATGCAGTTCTTCTATCTTAACAAAATCAGGTTCTGGATCATTCTTTATTTTATTCATAATTCTCTCGACAGCTTCTAATTCAAGGTCAATTAAATTATCCATGAGTCTTTGAGCTTCGTATGTTGTTGAATAAAACTTTTCATAATTAAACTTAGCCTTTTTGGTAAATGGATCATCTACAAAGCTGAATAAATTTAATGCCATTAGCCTACAACTATCTCCTCCCTGCATTGCAATCTCTGAGCATGGATTTGTAGAAACATTTTTATATCCAGGATAAAGAGATGAAGTAGAATAATAATGTTGCCTATCCCAAAATATCAAACCGGGCTCAGCTGTATTATGAGCACATTCAATTATTTTATTCCATAAATCTTTTGCGTTAATGGTTTTTGTGAATTGAGGCTCACTTGAATCCATTGGCCATTTATGAATATATTCTTTCTCATTTTGAACTGCCTCCATAAAATCATCAGACAATCTTATTGAAATATTTGCACCTGTAACTTTAGTTAGGTCTTGTTTGATGGTTATAAATTCTTCAACATCTGGATGAGAAATATCCATAGTTAACATCAGCGCTCCCCTTCTACCGTTTTGTGCTACTTCTCTAGTAGTATTGGAAAATCTTTCCATAAAAGAAATAGCGCCAGATGTTGAGCCCGCTGCATTCTTAACAAGTGCGTTTGCAGGTCTAAGTGTGGTTAAATCAATCCCAACGCCACATCTTCTTTTAAAGAGCTGAGCCAACTGTTGATCTGTTTTATAAATACCACCATACGAATCGTATATTTCAGGCATCACAACACAATTAGAAAGTGATGCTAAAAGCTCTTTATTCCCTAAACCAGCCATAACACTTCCTTGTGGAATTATGTATTTAAAATCTTTGAAATAATTATATATTTTATCATTATCTAAAAAATCTCTACTTTGTCCGTATTCAGATAATAATTTAGCATTTCCATTTAGATGCACCTTATTAGCATAAACGTGCTCTATATTAGCAAATTCCTTTGCCATTCTTTTATGCATTTGATCAGGTCCTAATTCTAAATACTCTCCATGTTTATTTTTCATGGCGTATTT
>PVBE011428146.1_pt1 | contig 22936 bp, 20 predicted proteins | sample 1631181 | NCBI WGS metagenome assembly PVBE01 (sample SAMN08397723, study PRJNA350692) | Marine metagenome, whole genome shotgun sequencing project. | isolation source: water | place: Pacific Ocean | collected 2012-04 | reverse complement strand
CACGTTCTGACTGATGTTTTTCATATCCCGCTTGCACGGTTCGACTCCCGGCGCCTCCAATTTTCCCCTGTAATTCTAGCGAGTTACAGGGGATTTTTTTGCTGGGAAACGATATTTTCGATTTCGTTTCCCAGGTCCAAAATTCAAACAGGGAAGAATACATGCCGAGTGTACAAGTGAATGTATGGGAAGGCTGGGGAGAAAAAAATGCTGAGATTGTTATCCGTGGGGTTACGAAGATCTTCACAGATTTAGGAATCCCCGCCCAAGCGGTCGAAGTTATTATTCACGAGATCCCGAAAACCCACTGGGGGATAAACGGCAAGCCTGCGTCGGTGGTGATGAAGGATGTGAAGCCGCCTGAATAGAGGACCATCGTTTCGAGAACGATTGGGTCTCTCCACATTCACTTACCTCTATCAAGAATCTGAAGGGCAGGGCGGTGCTCCGGCACCCCGATGTAGTGCTCCTTCGCCGTCTTTCCGTCATCGGCGTGCCCCAAGAGCGTGGCGATCTCCGCCACAGACTTCTGCGCCACCGCCGCCATCAGGCTGGTGTAGGTGTCCCGCAGCCCGTGGGCACAGATGTCCCTGGTCCCCGCCTCCTTGCAGAGCCGGTGGACCATCCGGTTGAGCCAGCGCCGGTCCCATGCCTGCCCTGGATTCCGGTTCGACGGGAACACCAGATCCTCTGCCTGCCGGTCCTCAGAGAGCAACGCTAGGTCTTCACGGAGTAACTCGGGGATGTCCACCGTCCGGCGGCTGGAGGCCGACTTCACGTCCCAGGCGTCCACCACCGGCCCTGCCTCATCTTCCTCGTCTTCTCGGACCCAGAGTGGAAACGATCGTCCATTTGCGCGGCATTTCGATCGCGCTCGACGCGATCCTTTCCACAACACCTTGGCCCAAATGCCAGCTATTCCAGGATGGGTCTCAATACCCGGCGCGCGCATGTCGCGATTTCTGTCCCGCGTTTTCCGACGATCGTTCCCAGCGTGGGCCAGGTCTGCCATGGCGGCGTCACCGGCGCCGTCGGCAGGCTCGTCGGAGCAAGAGGCCAACAAAAAACAGAGACAGATCAAAATACGCATCAGCCCAGGCTAGCACCATTGGCGGACGTTGGCAGTGGGCTGCCGCAGCTCGGAGAGCGCCGAGCGGAGCCGGTGCTATTCTTTGGCCTGCCGTGGATCAGATAAGCGCACAGCTGGAACACCAAAGAATTCGCACCAACGGGGTGGAGCTGCACGCGGTGCTCGCCGGGCCCCGCGAGGGTCCGCTCGTCATCCTGCTGCACGGGTTCCCCGAGTTCTGGTACGGCTGGCGCCACCAGATCGGGGCGCTGGCGGAGGCAGGCTTCCGGGTGCTGGCCCCCGACCAGCGCGGCTATAACCTCAGCGACAAGCCCCGCCCCCTGGCTGCCTACTCCCGCGACGAGCTGGCGCGAGACGTCGTGGGGCTGATGGACGCCCAGGGAAGGGAGCGGGCGATCCTCATGGGGCACGACTGGGGCGGCGCGGTTGCCTGGTGGACCGCCCTGCACCACCCCGAACGCGTGGAGCGGCTGGTGGCGCTCAACATCCCCCACCCCGTGGCCATGGCCCGGGCCATGCGCGGCCTCGAGCAGCTGCGCAAAAGCTGGTACATGGGCGCGTTCCAGCTGCCCTGGCTGCCGGAGGCGTTCCTCTCGCGCAATGACTTCACCCCGCTGCTCGACCTGCTGCGGGGCTCGTGCCGGCGCGGCACCTTCACCGACGCCGAGCTGGAACGTTACCGGCAGGCGTTTGGCCAGCCCAACGCGCTGCGCTCCATGCTCGCCTGGTACCGCGCGGTGGTCCAGCGCCGCAGCGAGCGCCTGCCCGCCCACGAGGCGCAGGCGCCGACGTTGTTGATCTGGGGCAAGCGCGACGCAGCCCTGGGCTGGCAGATGGCGCAGCCGTCGGTGGACCTCTGTCGAGACGCCCGGCTGGAGCTGATCCCCGACGCCGGGCACTTTGTCGCCCTCGACGCGCCCCGGCGAGTCAACCGCCTGACCCTGCAGTTCCTCGGTCAACCCGGCGCTGACTAAAAGCCCCCCTTGCGGCATATTTTTTCGCAAACCACGCAACTTTTGTGGCCCTCGCCTCGATAACCACTGCAGCAACCAACAGCTCAACAGCAGGAGGGACACATGGATCAGATAGAGGTGAGCGATCTTTCCGACGGCTACACGGACATGGCGGCCAGCGAACTGGCCGACGCGTTCTGGCAGGACAGCGGCATCGATGACCGGCGAGAGGAGGAGCAGACGCGGATGATCATCATCCTCGCCGCCGAGACCCTGGCCGAGACCGCCGGGCCCGGTCGATGGGGCGGCTTCGACGCGGCCGAGCACTTCCGCCGCATCGACTTCATGCCGCCCCGGGAGCGCGAGCAGGCCGGGCTGGTGCTCATGGGGCTCTTCGGCTGGCTCTTCTTCTACGGCTACCTCGACCACGCGGGCTGCCTACGGATCATCTCCGAGGTCTACCGCGCGGCGCCGCCAAGCGAGGCGCTGAAGACCTTCTTCCGGTGCTCCACCAGGGGCATCGAAAAGCTGGTCGAGGCCCTGGAGAAGGAGGCGAGCTGAGCCGACAATGCCTGGTTGTCTGGCGCGCGGGTTAGTAGAATGGGCGCACCATGGATCTGCTGGGTCAGACACTAGAGGGCGGCCACGCCGTGCAGCGGCTCCTGGCCGAGGGCCGCCACAGCCAGGTGTACGAGGCCGAGCGCCGCGGCGCTCCCCGGCCGGTGGCGGTCAAGGTGCTGCACCCGACGCTGGCAGATGATCCGCTTCACGCCGCCCGCTTTCGTCACGAGGGCGAGGTGCTGCGGCGGCTGCGCCACCGACACGCGGTGGCGCTCGTGGAGTCGGTGCAGTCCCCCGGGGGACATTGTTTTCACGTGCTGGAGCTGCTCGAGGGCGAGCAGCTGCGCCGCCGCCTGGACCGGGACGGTCCCATGCCGCCGCAGGAGGTGGCGCGCCTGGTGAAGCAGGCCGCGGGCGCGCTGCAGGCGCTGCACGACCTCGGCGTGGTGCACCGGGACGTCGAGCCAGGCAACCTGTTTTTGGTGGGGCGCCCGGGCGCATCCGTGGAGCTCAAGCTGCTGGACCTCGGCAAGGCGCTGGACCTCGACCAGCGGCAGCGCAGGCACGAGGTGGTCGGCACCAGGGGATACATGTCGCCGGAGCAGCTCCGCGGCGAGGTGCACGAGACCGCCGCCACCTCGGATCTCTTCGCCCTCGCCGTGGTGGCCTACGAGGCCCTCTGCGGCGGGCGGCCGTTCGAGGCTGATGACGACGAGCTGCTCTACGAGATCACGAGCGGGAGCTTCCCGTCAGCCAGCGGCAGGGTCGAGGGCCTCCCCCGGCAGGTGGACGCCGTGTTCACCAGGGCGCTGAGCCCCGACCGGGATCAGCGTCACCACAGCATCGAGACCTTCGCCGACGAGCTGAGCGACGCCATCGACAGCGACAGGGTCAAGGCCGCGGAGCGGGTCGGGCGCGACACGGCGCGCATGGCGGTCGTGCCGGCACCTGAGCAGCCAGCGGACCAGGCCGCGGAGCCGGAGACCGGCGCGCAGAGCCCTGCCCCGGCCGAGCCACCCGCGGCTGTGACGCCCGCCGCCCCGGTGAAGCCCGCCGGTCCGCCTGCCGCCAGGGTGCCGGTCCCGCCGGTGCCCGCGGTGATCCCGGGCTTGCCGCTGGTCGATCCGTCGGCGGGGGCAGGGGCCGACGCTTCGCCGGGCACCGAGGGCGCCTTCGTCGACGACAAAACAACGGTGGACGCGGTGCCGCCGGCGACGGAGCCGCCTCTGCCGACATCACCCGAACCACCGGCGCCGGCACCTCAGCCTGTGCAGCCGGCACCTCAGCCCGTGCAGCCGGCACCTCAGCCCGTGCAGCAGGCACCTCAGCCTGTGCAGCAGGCACCTCAGCCCGTGCAGCCGACACCTCAGCCCGTGCAGCCGGCACCTCAACCTGTGCAGCAGGCCGCGGCGCCCGCCCAGGTTCAGACGGCGCCCTATGTCCCCACACCGGGGGCCACACCCTATGTCCCCCCCACCGTGCCCGCACCACAGGGCGGCAGCGTCGCGCCGACGCCGGCCGTAACGGCGGCGCCGCGCCCGGTCCATGCCACGCCGACGCCCGCCAGCCCCCCCCGCTCCGGTGGCGCCTCGGCGGCGATGATCGTGCTCTTCATCGTCGTGGGGCTGGTGGGGCTGGGCCTGATCGTGGGGCTCTATCTCTATCTGCGGTGATGTGCCATGGCTGATGCTCACCAGCGTTTGATCTGCCTCCTCGCCCTGGCCGCGGTCGCGACGTCGGCCTGCGGTGAGGCTGCCGAGCATGGCGGCGCGCACCGCTCACGCGTACTCCCCATCACCGACGGGCAGGAGGACACGGGGCACCGCTCGGTGGGCTACCTGGCCGCTGGAGACTCGGTGGGCTGCACCGGCACCATGGTCGGGCCGCAGACCGTCCTCACCGCGGGTCACTGCGTCTCGGGAGACAGCCAGACCTTCGCGCTGGACGGGGCCGAATACGTCTCGGCGTCATCCATCGTCCACCCCAAGTACGATCCCAAAACGCGCCTCGACGACGTCGGCGTGCTGCGCCTGGAGCGCGCGGTTCACGTGGTCCCGTCGGCCCTGGCGCCCGGGCCGCGCGGCGCGGGAGCCCAGGTCACCCTGGTGGGCTTCGGCGCCACGGCGGAGGGAGCCACCGACGTCGGCACCAAGCGCAAGGCCGAAAACACCATCAAGAGCCTGCACACCACCACCTTCAACATCGACGGCACGGGGGGCGGCAAGGGCAACGTCTGTCACCGGGACTCCGGCGGACCGGTGTTCGACGGGATCAAGGCCTCGGGGCCGCAGATCGGGGTGGTGATCGGCGGGGTGAAGCCCTGCGGTACCACGGGCATCGCCGCGCGCGTCGACCTTTACCTCGCCTGGTTAAAGGTCCAGGCCGGGGCCTCCGGCGTCGCCGTGGCGGGGACCAAGGGCTCCTTCGCCTACCCCTGCGCGACGGGGAGCGACTGCGGCAGCGGCCTGTGCCAGGTGGACCAGGCCAGCGGCGACCGCTTTTGCTCGGCGACCTGCGGCGGGGAGAACGCCGCGTGCCCCGGCGGCGGGGTCTGCGTCGACGCCGGCGGAGGGCGCTCAACCTGCCGGCTCCCCGATCCGCCCGAGCTCGACGACACCGGCTGCTCCGTGGGCAGCGGAGCCGAGGGCGGCTGGCCACGGGTTTTCTCCGCGCTTGCATTGCTGCTGCTGTTGCGCCGCGTTTCACGGCGCCATGGAGTATAATGGTCGGGCGATGACGATACTCAACCTCTACTACGCCGGAGCATCGCACTACGTGGCCCACCTCAACCGGCACGCCACCCGGGAGGCGCTGCTTGTCGTCCTGCCCGAGGGGGTGATGGTGGCGCGGGGTGAAAAGGTGGAGCTGGAGATCAGCTTCGCCAGCGAGGAGCCGGGCGGCCGCCTGGCCACGGAGGTGGCCATGGTCACCCCCACGGGCGGCGCGGTTTTCAAGCTGGAGGACGCCCTCGACGGCATGATCCTGGCGGGCGGCGCGACGGCCTCGACCAGGGCAGAGCCCCCGGTGGTGTCGCAGGTGCCGGACAGCGTCACGGTGATGGAGATCGTAATGGACGACGAGGAGCCAGAGCCGGTCGAGGTGCCGGAGCGGGTTGTGGAGGGTCCCGACCTCGACGCAGATGGTCCCGACGACGCCGTGGAGCCCGACCTCGACGCAGAGGAGCCGGCGCCGGACGAGGCGACCGGGGCGGCAGATGAGGAGCCGGAGCGAGAGCTCACCGCGCTGGAGAAGATCGCCAAACGCAAGTCCGGGCCTCTGTCCTGGCCGGCGGACAAGCTCCAGGCCGAGTGGACGGCCCTGCCCATGTCGGACCGCGTGCGGGTGGCCCGCTACGGGGACCGCTCCGGGCGCGCGCTGGTGGCGCGCCAGCAAGACAAGAACCTGCACGCCGTGCTGCTGTCCAACCCGAAGCTGAGCCCCACCGAGGTGGCCATGCTGGTGGGCAAGTCGGGCCTCGATGCGGTCCTGGTCAAGCGCATCGCCTCCAACCGCGAGTGGACCAGCCGCAAGGCGGTGGCCAAGGCGCTGATCTCCAACCCGCGGCTGCCGCATCCCCAGGCCCTCAGGCTGCTGCACGGCATGACGGAGGGCGATCTTCGCCAGCTCGCGCGCTCCAGCAACCTCAGATCGTCCATGCGCCAGGCGGTGGGCAAGCAGCTCAAGCAGCTGGAGACCAGGCGGCGGGGAAAGCGCTGAGGCCCCGTCGCCCGGGCGCCTCAGGTTAGCTGCGCGCCGGCCAGCTGACCCAGGGTACGCACCGCCGCGTCCACCGCCACGTCGCGTCGCAGGGCCAGGTTGAGGCGCAGGTAGTGTTCGTACCGCCCCGAGGCCGAAAAAAGCACGCCCGGCGCCACCGAGATCTTGTGCGCCCGCGCCTGCTCGGAGAGCAGCACCGAGTTGACCCCGCGCGGCATCTGCACCCACAGCACCTGCCCGCCGTTCGGGCGGGTGGCCCGGGTCCCCGCCGGGAAGTGCGCCCCCACCGCGTCCAGCACGCGCACCATATTATTGCTGTAGGCCCTGCGCAGACGTCGGAGGTGCCGCTCGTGTCCCCCGTCGCCGAGGTAGGCGGCCAGGGCGAGCTGAGGCACGCTGGGCGCCGCGATGGAGGTGATGTTCTTGAGCCACAGCACCTCCTCCCGGTGGTGTCCGGGCACGATCCAGCCGATGCGGAAGCCGGGCGAGATGGTCTTGGAGAACGAGGAGACGTAGAGCACCAGCCCCTCCCGGTCCAGGGACTTGATGGCCCGCGGCCTCGGGCCCTCGAAGGGCAGGTCACCATAGATGTCGTCCTCGATGAGGGTCACGCGGTGGTGCCGCAGCAGATCCACCAGGGCGCGCTTGTGGTCCTCGTCCATGCAGCAGCCCGTGGGGTTGCTGTAGTTGCTCACCAGGGCGCAGACCTTGACCCCCCGCTTGCGGACCGCCTCGTCGAGGGCGTCGAGGTCCACGCCCTCTCGCGGGTGAGTCGGCAGCTCCAGGGCGCGCAGGCCGAGGGCCTCGATGAGCTCCAGCAGCCCGAAGTAGCAGGGGGACTCCACCGCCACCAGATCCCCTGGCTCGGTGATCGACTTGAGGCCCAGGTAGAGCGCCTCCTGGGCGCCGCTGGTGATCACCACGTCGCCCGGCCCCACCGAGCATCCGGCGTCCACCATGTGGCGCGCGATCTGCCGGCGCAGGCCCTCGTCCCCCGCGCCAACGCAATAAGTATGGGCCGCCCTCGGTTGCCGGCGCATGACCTCTGAGACCTTGCGCGCCAGCACCCGCTGGGGCAGCAGGTCGAGGTCCGGAGCGGCCGCGCCGAGGCGCACCACGTCGGCCGCGTTGATCTCGGCCTGGAGGCGCATGACCAGATCGGTGCGCACGCGCTGCGGGCGCCGCGGGGGATCGCTCCGCTCCGGCTCCTGCAGCACCACCCGCGGGGTCGCCCGCACGTAGTACCCCGACCGCGGCCGCGCCTCGAGGAAGCCGCGGTCCTCCAGCAGGCGGTAGGCCTCGAGCACGGTGGTCATGCTCACCGACCACTGCTTGTGCAGCCGCCGCACCGATGGGATCCGCTCCCCGGGCCTGAGCGTGCCGTCCTCGATGAGCCCACGCATCCGCTGGGCGACGTTTTCATATAGATACTGGGCGGTCTCGCTCATGGCTCCTCTCATTGTGTCTCCGGCCGGTGCCGGCACAAGGTACAGATGGCGCAAAATACGACCATAACAGTTCTCAAAACCGCCATCTGTTATGGTAACAAATCTGACTCGCTGAATCTGTTATGTTTTCCCTCGGCCGCTACATTCTGGGGTATGAGCAAAAAACGCATGTTCAACCCTGTCGTGTTGGCCGCCTTCGCCGCCATCTATCTCATCTGGGGCTCGACCTACGCCGCCATCCGGCTGGTGGTGACCCACCTGCCTCCCCTGACCATGGGCGGAGTCCGGTTCGTCGTCGCCGGGGGGCTGTTGCTCCTCGTCCTGCGGCTGCGAGGCCAGCGGCTGCCGCGTGCAAAACGCCTCATCGGACCGGCCGTCACCGGCGCGCTGATGCTCACCGGATCCCACGGCATCGTGGGCTGGTCCCAGCAGTGGGTGCCGTCTGGCATGGCCGCGGTGATCCTCGCCACGGGGCCGCTGTGGATCGTGCTCCTCGGCTGGCTGGCCTTCGGCGGGCGGCGGCCGTCGCTGGCCGTGGCCGCGAGCCTCGGCCTCGGCCTGGGCGGGGTGTGGTTCATCGCCGCGCCTTCCGGTGGCCTGCCCACGTTCCCCGCGCTGCTGCTCGCCGTCGCGCCCGTGCTCTGGTCCACGGGGGCCCTGTTCTCCACCCTCCTGCCCCGGCCGGACTCGACCCTCATGAGCACGGCGCTGCAGATGCTCTTCGGCGGAGGCGGCCTCCTGGCTCTCGGCCTGGCCAGCGGCGATCTGTCCTTGCTGGACAACCTGCCCACCATGGCCACACCCTGGCTCGCCCTGGCCTACCTCACCATCTTCGGCTCGCTCATCGCCCTGGCGACCTACCAGTGGTTGCTGCGGGAGGTGGGCCCGGCGGCCACCTCGACCCACGCCTTCGTCAACCCGGTGGTGGCGCTGCTGATCGGCGGCTTCGCCCTGGGTGAGCCGCTGCCCGCGGCGGCGGCGCTGGGCGGCGCCATGGTGCTCGCGGCGGTGCTGCTCAACCTGCGCGACATGCTACGCCAGGAGCGGCCGGCCGCTAGCGCAGGCGAACGGTCCGCGCCCACCGCGCGTGCGCCGACCTGCTCCTGCGGGCCTCGACCTTGCCGGTGACCAGCACCATGAGGAAGGCGCCCCGCCGCCCAAGCCCGTAGACGGCCCGCACCACCTTGCCCCCGTGGGCCGCCCGGGCGGGGCAGTACCAGACCCAGCCGCCGCGGGCCTTCACCGTCTTGATCACGGTCCAGTGCTCACGAGCCACGCCGGAGACGCGCTCGGCCATGGCCCGCATCGCGTGGGCCGTCAGCTTCTTGCCCGGCACGCTGAGGCCGTACAGCGTGGCCCGCCGGTGGCGGACGTGAACCCCCCGCCAGCCCTCTCTCCAGGACCGCTGGCTGATCGCAGCGCCGCGGGGCACCAGCATGGAGAAGCCGAGCCGGGTCTCGCGGTGACGCCGCCAGCTGCCCGCGCCGTGGGAGGCAGTGGCCCCCGCGACCAGCGCCAGGGTGAGCAGCCATGTGACCGTCCGCCTCATGCTCACTCCATCTTCGAGGTGCGCTCTCGCGTTTCGGCCCCGGAGCCGAGGAGCACCGCGATCCACTGCAGGTCCTGGGTGTTCTCCAACATGATCTTGAGCACCATGGTCAGCGGCACGCAGAGCACCATGCCCACGGGCCCCCAGACCCAGCCCCAAAAGACCAGGGAGAGGAACACCACCAGGGTGGACAGGCCGAGGCGGCGCCCCATCAGGCGCGGCTCCAGCACGCTGCCCATGGCCACGTTGATCACCAGGTAGCCCACGCCCACGGCCACGGCGTGCTCCCAGCCGTACTGGATCAGGGCCAGCAACACCGGCGGCAGCGCGGCGAGGATCGAGCCGAGGGTCGGCACGAAGTTGAGCAGGAAGGCCAGCAGCCCCCACATCACGACGTAGTCCACGCCCACCACCGCCAGCAGCGCGGCGGCCAGAGCGCCGGTGATCGCGCTGACCTTGGTCTTGATGCCGAGGTAGGTCTGGATGTCCTCCAGGATGCGGGCGTAGCGTCCCAGGTCGGCCTCGGGCTGGCCCAGGGCCGCGCGGATCTTGGCCGGCAGCCCCGCCGCCTCGGCCAGGATGAAGACCACCGTCAGCAGCACGAAGAACATGTTGGAGAAGATGGAGGAGACCGCCTTGAGCGCGTCGCTGGTCCACTTCATCACCCGGCCGGAGTCCAGGTTCTCCTTGATCGCCGCGGTGGAGACGTCAACGCCCTGCTTTTGCACCCACTCCAGCAGCGACGCGGTGCGCTCCTGGATCCGCACCTGGTAGGTTGGCAGGTTGCGGGAGAAGTCTGTCAACGACGTGCCGATGAGCGCCGTCAGCACGAAGATCACCACCAGCACGCCTGAGAAGACGATGAGCACCGAGGCCCAGGCCGGCAGGCCGCGCCGACGCAGCCAGGTGATGGGCGGCACGCTGAGCACGGCGAGGAAGGCCGCCATCAGCACCGGCAGCAGGATGGAGCTGGCGGCCTTGAGGCCGGCGATGATGACCACCACCGCGGCCCCCATGAGCAGGACACGCAGGCCGGTGGTGCCCTGCTGGTTCTGCGTTTTCTCCTCTTCGGTCATCGATTCCTCCCCCAACAGATTAGCCCGAGGGCTGCCGCGTCACAACATGAGTCACGCCCGCCCGAACCGCAGGTAGAGCGCCGGCACCACGAGCATGTTCAGCGCGGTGGAGCCAGCCAGGCCGCCGAGGATCACCAGGGCCATGGGCGCCTGGATCTCGTTGCCCGGCTCGCCCATGGCCATGGCGATGGGCACCAACGCCAGGCCGGTGGCCAGGGCGGTCATCAGCACCGGCGCCAGGCGCTCCTGGCTGCCGCGGCGGACGGCCTCGGCCAGCGGGGCGCCCTCCACGCGGATCAGGTGGCGGTAGTGGGTGATCATCATGATGCCGTTGCGCGTGGCGATGCCGAAGAGGGTGATGAAGCCCACCAGGTGCGCCACCGAGAGCACGCCGCCGGTGGCGTACACCGTCAGCGCGCCGCCCATCAGGGCCAGGGGCAGGTTGGTCAGCACGATGAGCGTGTCGCGTGCGGAGCCGAAGGCGACGAAGAGCAGCCCGGACATGGCCAGCAGCGCCACCAGCGAGAGCCAGGCCATGGTGCGGCTGGCCCGGGCCTCGCTCTCGAACTCGCCGCCGTACTCCACGTGGTACCCCTCGGGGAATGAGACCCGCGCCTTGACCCGCCGCTGCACCTCGTTGATCACCGAGCGGATGTCCCGGCCGGCCACGTTGGCCATGACCACGATGCGCCGCTGGGCGTTTTCGCGGTTGATCAGGTTCGGGCCCATGGTGCGGTCCACGCGGGCCACCTGGCCCAGGGCGACGAAGACGTCACCGCGGGCGTCCAGGGGCGTGCTGGCCAGGGCCTGGTGGCTGGCGCGAAAGCGGTCGGGCAGCTTGACCACCAGCTCGTGGGTCCGCAGCCCCTCCCAGAACATGCCCACCGCCTGGCCGAGGAACGCGGTCTCGACGAAGTCGGCCAGCTCCCCCGGTGTGACGCCGAGCTGGGCCAGGGCCGCGTGGCGCGGACGGATCAGGGTCTGGGGCACGTCGGTCTGGGGCTCCACGGCCAGATCCTCCACGCCGTCCACGGCCGCCATGGCGCCCTTGACCCGCGCGGCGAGGCTGCGCAGGGTGGGCAGCTCCTCGCCGAAGACCTTCACCGCCACCGACGTCTTGACCCCGCTGAGCATGTGCTCCACGCGGTGGCTGATGGGCTGGCCCACGCTCACCGCCAGGCCGGGGATGGCGGCGGCGGCCTTGCGGATGCGCCGCGCCGCCTCGGCCCGGCCCACGCGCGACGAGTCCACGGTGACCTCCAGCTCGCTGAACTGAACGTCCTGGGCGTGCTCGTCCAGCTCGGCGCGGCCGGTGCGACGGATGACGCTGGTGACGAAGGGCAGCGCGCCCACGGCCCGCTCCAGGCGCCCCGCCATGCGGTCCGACGTGGCCAGGGGCGCCCCGGCCACGGTGGCCGCGGCGATGGTGAAGCTCCCCTCGGAGAAGCGCGGCAGGAAGCTGCGCCCGAAGGAGAGCACGAGCACCACGGCCAGGGCCACGCCGGCCACCGACAGCGCCGCCACCAGCCGCGGGTGGTTCAACGCCGCGCCCAGCAGCGGCTCGTAGACCGCCCGCAGCCAGCGCAACAGCAGCGACTCCCGGCGCTCGCTGGGCGGCGGCACCCGGCGCAGCAGCAGCAGGCAGAGCGCCGGCGTGACCGTGACAGCCACGGCCAGGGAAGCCAACAGGCTCGCCACGTAGGCCTTGCCCAGGGGCTGCAGCAGGCGCCCCTCCAGCCCGCTGAAGAAGAACAGCGGCAAGAAGACGATGACGATGATGAAGGTGGCGTGGACGATGGAGGGGCGGATCTCCAGGGAGGCGTCCAGCACCGTGGACAGGCGCGACGGCCGCTGCGCCGAAGGCATGGCAGCGCGCAGGCGCAGGCGGCGGTAGACGTTCTCCACGTCGATGATCGCGTCGTCCACCAGGGCGCCGATGGCGATGGCCAGCCCGCCCAGGGTCATGGTGTTGATCGAGTCGCCCAGGGCGTGGAGCACCAGCACGCCGGCCACCAGAGACAGCGGCAGCGCCACCAGCGAGATGAGGGTGGTGCGCCAGCTCATGAGGAACAGGGCCAGCAACACCACCACCAGCACCGCGCTCTCCACGATGTGGCGCGTGACGTTGTCGATGGCCACCTGGATGAAGCGGGCCTGACGGAAGCCCTTGCGGTAGAGGGTGACTCCTTTGGGCAGGCCGGAGGCCATGGAGTCCAGGGCCTTGTCGATGCGGTGGGTCAGGTCCAGCGTGTTGGCCGCGGGCGCCTTGACCACGGCGAGCACCACCGCCGGGCGCCCGTCGATGGAGGCGGTGCCGCGGGCCAGCGCCGCGCCGGCGCGCACCCGGGCCACCTGGCGCAGCAGCACAGGCGCGCCGCCGCGACGGGCCACCACCACCTGGCCCAGCTCATCGAAGGTGGCCGCCCGGGCCACGCCGCGGATGAGGTACTCCTGGTGGCCGCTGACGTAGAAGCCGCCCGGGGCGTTGTCCGACGCGCCGCGCAGGGCCGCCACCACCTGGCGGTGGCCCACTCGCAGCCGCCGCATTGACTCGGGCTGCAGCACCACCTGCACCTGCTTGAGCTGTCCGCCCATGGGCATCACCTGGGCCACGCCGGGGATGCCGAGCAGGCGGCGGCGCACCTGCCACTCGGCCACGCCGCGTACGCGCATGGGATCCACGCCCTTGGCGCCCTGCAAGCCGAGGAACATGATCTCGCCCATGATTGAAGACATGGGCGCCAGCACCGGTGCGCCGGCGGACGCGGGCAGCGACGCGCGGGTGGCCTGCAGCCGCTCGGAGACGATCTGCCGCGCGCGGTAGGGGTCAACGTTCCAGTTGAACTCGACCCAGATCACCGACAGGCCGATGCCCGACGAGCTGCGCAGCCGCCGCAGGTCGGACACGCCGTTGAGCGCGTTCTCCAGGGGCAGCGTGATCAACGTCTCCACCTCGTCGGGCGCCATGCCGTGGGCCTCGGTCATGACGGTGACCGTGGGCGCGGTGATGTCGGGGAGCACGTCCACGCTCATGCGCGAGGCGGTGTAGCCGCCCCAGCCGAGCAGGGCGGCCGCCATGACCAGCACGGCCACGCGGTTCTCCAGGGACCAGCGAATCAGGTGACTCCACATGATGTCCCCCTAGTGCCTGTGTGACTCGACAGCGCCGGCCAGAGACGCCGCGTACACGTCGAAGGCGCCGGTGATTACCACCCGGTCCGAGGCCTGGAGCCCCGAGACCACGGCCACGCGCTCACCGTCGGTGGCGCCCAGCCGCACACGCAGCCGGTCGAAGGACTCCCCGGTGCGCATGGCGAACAGGTACGGCCGCGTGTTGATCTCCACCACAGCCGAGGCCGGCACGGTGAGATGCTCCCGGGCCTGGCCCACTGCCAGCCGCAGCCCGGCCTGCTCACCGATGCGCAGCGCGCCGTCGCGGTTCTCCACCTGGTAGACCAGCGGCGCCGTGAGCCGCTCCGGATCCAGCACCACCCGGCGGGTGAGCAGCCGCGCCTTGGGGGCGTTGAGGGTGACGCTCTTCTTCCGGCCAGGCAGCACCAACCGGGCCCGCCGGATGTGAGAGATGCGCGGCAGGTCCAGGGAGAAGGCAGCGGCGCGTACCAGCACCCTACCCTCCCCCGAGACGTGGGCCAGCACCTGCCCCGCCCGGGCCTGGTGCCCGCCGGTGACGTGCAGCTCCACGAGGGTGCCCTCCATGGGCGAGACCAGGGGCAGCGAGGCCGCGCTCTTGCCGCGCAGCTGCCCTACCTTGAGCCGCGAGGCCCGCAGGGCGGCCTCGGCGCGATGCAGCGAGGCCCGGGCGTCTGCCACGCGGCGGGCCGGCACCAGGCCCTCCCGGGCCAGGGTGTCGAGGCGCTTGAGAGTCTTCTTGGCGTGGTCGCGGCCGATGAGGCTGCGCTGAATCTGCAGCTGCAACGTGCTGACGTGCTCGGGCGCGGCGGCGGGCAGTAGGCGGCCGATGACCTGGCCGCGCTTGACCTTCATGCCGATGACCGAGGGGCCCTTTTCGCCGGCCCACAGCACGGCGCCGGCGGAGGGCGCCGCCACCGTACGGGTCAGGCCCGGGTGCTCCGCCACGCGGGCCGGCAGCGCGATCTCACGGGCCAGGCGCTGCTTGCGTGGCAGGCGCGTGGCGAAGGGGATGTTCCACTGCTGCTCCTTGAGGAAGGCCACGCCTCCCTCGGCCAGCTCGGTCATGGCAGCCGCCTCCGCGCCGAGCTTCACCTCGCCGGCGTCCCAGCGGGACTTCACCGCGCTGTCCTGATAAGTGAAGACCAGCCGGTAGGTCCCCTGTTTTTTGGGCGACGCCCCGCGGGGGGTGAAGATGCCCTTGCGCGCGACCTTCTTGACGGCGACCTCGACCACCGCGTCGCCACCCTTGATGAAAGACACCGTGAAGCGGCCAGCGGTGGCCGGTCGGTTGTCGGCGACGCGGCTGACGTGGGCGTGATAAGCGGACACCTTGCCCGCCACCAGCGGGTCAAACTCCACGAACAGCTCGTGGGTCGCGGACCAGAGGGTCAGCGCCACGGGCTCGGCCTTGTCTCCGTGGCCGTGTCCGTGTCCGTGCCCATGCCCGTGTCCATGCCCATGTCCGTGGCCGTGACCGTGGCCCTGGCTCTGTTTCTGCTGGCCGCCGCTGCCGTAGTAGTCGAGGTTGCAGCCCGACGCCAGCAGCAGCCCCAGGCAGGCCGTGGTGATCTTTGATTTGGCGCTCATGGCTTCACCTCCGCCAGCTTCTCCATGACAGCTTCGTCGAACTTGCCCCGGGTGCAGGCCGCCTCGAGGGCCATTCGGCTCAGGGCGGCCCGCTGCCCGGCGCGCTGCAGGTACACACGCTCCATGGCGCCCCGGGCGCTCAGCAGCGCTGACAGCGGGCTCACGCCGGCGAGGTAGCGGCGCGTGGCCGCCTTGCTCAGGGCGGCCAGATCGGGTCCCCGTCGCGGGTTTGCGCGCAGCGCGTCGACCCGCGCGGCCAGGGCGGCCAGCCGCGCTCGACGGCGGGCTTGCAGGTCCACGAGCCGCGAGCGCAAGGCAAGGCGACGCGCCCGGGCGCGGCCGGCGCCCACCCGCCCCGCGTCGGTCAACGGCAAGCTCAGGGTCAGGCCGGCCTCGTAGCCGTGCCCCGCGTCCACGCCGGGCGCCAGCTCCAGACGATATGCGGCGTAGAGCCCAAGGTCCGGGATCCAGCGACGGGTCGCAGCTCTCAGGCGCAAGCCAGCGGCCTCGGCGCCCACCTCCAGCGCGCGCGCCGCCGGTGTCGTGGCTGCCGGACGCGCAGGCGCCGTGGGCGTGAGCCCGACGGCACGCACATCGAGCCCCGTGGTGACCGACAGCTGCGCCAGCAGGCCGGCCAGCCGCGCCCGCCGGACGGCCAGCCGGCGCCCGTGCTCCTCCAGCTGCAGCCGCAGACGTTCCGCCTCGAAGGGGGCGCGCTCACCGGCCTTGACCAGCCGCAGCACCTTCACGATCACGCCGAGCAGCAGCTTGTGCGCCCCGGCCAGGATACCCACCGCGTCCTGCTCGGCGTGGGCCTGATGCGCCAGCCGGCGTAGGCCGCAGATCGCCTCCCGCCGGCTGGCCGCGTGCTGGTGCCCCAGGGCGCGAGCGTCCAGGCGCGCGGCCTGCTGCCGCAGCCCGTGCCGGCCCCCGACCTCAAGGTTCAGCGACAGGCCAAGGACGGTGGTGGAGAACTCCACGCCGCCGAAGGTCTCCTCACGGCGCACGGACAGTTCCGGGTGTCGCAGATACGGCGGCACCAGGGCGGCGGCGCGCTGGCGCCCTTGCCGGGCCTTCTGCCGCGTCCTGGCCGGCGCCTTGGAAACGTAGGCGCGGACCAGGTCCACCTCGGAGTGGACGACAGCCTCGCCGCCGGCCGCTGCCGGCCAGACCAGGAGGGTGACCAACGCGACGGCGCTACTACAAATCGTAGTAGAAAGCGATGCAGGTGGGCTCATGTGCGGGTCCTCCTCAATGGTCTACGGGTGCAGGTGGAGCAGCCGCTCCAGGGCAGCGTGGATCTGATAGCCGAGCAGACCGACGAGCAGCGTGGCCGCGGCCAAAAGCGGCAGGCTCAGGCCAAGGTCCGAGCCGAGCCTCGGCGCGCGTCCGTCCAGCGCCAGCAGCGCCCGCACGCGCCCCTCGGTGCCGCGGCCGTTGAAGCCGGGCAGCAGGGAGGGCGAGGAGGACACGCGGGCCTGGCGCACAAGCAGGTCCGCCACGGCCAGGGCGTCGCCCACGGTGTCGGCCGCGGCGGCGTCAGCGCGCCGTTCGGCGAAGGCGAGCCAGCCATCCAGCAGCGCGTCGGCCAGGCCCCGGGGGGCGAGGGCGCACAGCACGCGCCCCGTGGTATGGGTCAGCAGGTCGCGGCATCGGGCGTGGGCCCGCTCGTGGGCCACCACGATACCTCGCTCGTCGCCGGAGAGGGTCCGCCACCACGCGTGGTCGGCCAGCATCTCGGTGCGCAGCAGGCCGGCGGTGAAGGCGTTGGCCGTGTCCAGCGCGCCGAGCATCACGCCAGCCTCCGGGTCGCGCTGCCACGTCCCCTGTCCGCGGAGACGCCGCGCGGCCATCAGGCAGCGGGCGACGCGAACCAGCGCGTGGGCCGGCCGCCAGCCGAGCCAGACCAGCAAAAACGCCGCGGCCGGCAGCAGGGGCAGCGCGCCGCCGGGGTGAGCCAGGCAAAGGTGCAGGGCGCGCGCCGGTGTGCAGTGGCAGCTCCACTGCCCCCAGGTGAAGACGTGAGCCGGCCACACCGCCCCGGCTGCCACCATCAGGCCTGCCGTCAAGGGCAGGCCCATGACCAGCACGTTCAACGAGGCCGCCCGGGGCCAGGCGCCCACGGCCCGCCGCCAGCCGAGCAGCACGGGCCAGCTCAACAGCCAGGCCACTCCCAGGGCCAGGGCGAGCAGCACCAGCGCCAGCGCTGCGGTGCCCATCAGCCTCCGCTCCTCGCGGCGCGCTTCTGGCGGATCAGCCGCTCCAGCTCGTCGAGCACCTCGGGATCCGAGGCCTCGGCGTGGTCCAAAAACGCCATCAGCAGCGGCTCCGGCTCACCCTCATGGTCCGTGATCAGGGCCGCGGCCTTCTCCCCCAACACCGTCTCCCGTGGCGCCGCGGCGCGGTAGCGCCAGGCCATGCCCTCCTTGCGGCGCAGGACCTGCCCCTTGCCGTGCAGGCGATCCAGCACGGTCATCACGGTGGTGTAGGCCAGCTCCTGCCCCAGGCGCTGCAGCACCTGCCGCACCGTGCCCTCGCCCTGATCCCACAGGGTGGCCATGATGCGCTGCTCGAGCTCGCCGTGTCGGTTCATCCTCGTCGCTCCTGATCGTGTCCCACAATAATACATGCCTACGACGTTTTGTAGTAGAGTCAAGTGATGGTCCCCTGGGAGGAGCTGGATCGAGCCGAGACCGACGACGGCGCGGAGGTGAGCCTGCACCGCCGGGGCGAGGAGTACGTCATCCGCGCGGGGGGCCGGGACCTGATGTCCAGCCGGATGCACGGCTCGGAGGAGGTGCTCGCCGAGCTCGGCTGTCGCGACGCCGCGCGCCTGAAGCAGCCCCGTGTGCTGGTGGGCGGCCTCGGCATGGGCTTCACCCTGCGGGCCGCCCTGGACCTGCTGCCGGGCCACGCCGAGGTGGTGGTCTGTGAACTGCTCGAGGCGGTGGTCGGCTGGAACCGCCGCCTGCTGGCCGCCCTGGCCGACCGACCGCTTGACGACGTGCGCGTGACGGTGGAGGTGGCCGACGTGCTGGCCTACATGCGCCGCGCCCAGGGCAGCCTCGACGCCGTGCTGATGGACGTGGACAACGGCCCCGCGGCGTTCACCTGCGAGGACAACGTGGCGATCTACGAGGAAGCCGGATTACGCGCGGCCCGCGAGGCGCTGCGCCCGGACGGTGTGCTGGCGTTCTGGTCTTCCTACGGCGATGACGCCTTCCGGCGGCGACTGATCCGCTGCGGCTTCACCGTGACCACCAGGACCGTACGCGCCCGCATCAAGAAGGGGCCCCGCCACACCATCTTCGTCGCCACGCGGTGACTCTCGCGCTGCTCAGTTGCGTTGATCACCCTGGGAAATGTAGGGCGGGGGCTTGTCCCCCTCCTCGGCTGGGCGTGGCGGGGGATAGGCTTCGGCGCACGCGGAGGGTCCGAAGGAGCCGAGCACCGAAGCCCCCGCCCCACGAGGAATCAGCCCCTTCGATCTACGCAGTAACTGCGGAGGCCACGCGGTGACGGGCCTCACTTCATGAACAGCTCGGTCCAGTAGGGCACCTTGCCGCCGCACAGATGGAGCCCGATGCCCACGCGGGTGTAGATCGGGTTGAGGCGGTTGTCACGGTGCCCCGCGCTGGAGAGCCAGCCGTCGTGCACGGAGCGCGCCGTGACGTAGCCCTTGGCGATGTTTTCACCGGCGGCGCGGAACTTGGCCCCGGCGATGCGCAGGCGGTCCCAGGGCTTCTTGCCCTCGGGCGAGGTGTGGTCGAAGTAACCGCGCTGGCACATGTCCTTGCTGTGGGCCCGGGCCGCGCGGATGGCCTTGACGTCCAGCGACACGGGCACCAGGCCGCGGCGCGCGCGCTCCTTGTTGAGCAGGTCGAGCACCTGCACCTCACCGGCGTAGAGCCTCACCCGGCGCTCGCCTGGCTGCGGCGCGGGCGGGGTCGCCACGGGAGGGGCCGGGCGCGTGGCGGCCGGCGGCGCCGCCGGCTTGCGCGTGAGGACCGGCGGCAGCTTCAACTTCGGCGGCGCGATGCGCGAGGGACGCTGCCGGGGTGTTGGCTTCGCCGGCGGGGTGGCGCCGTCATGCAGGTCGTGATCGGAGTCCGGCGTCGGGTCCTCGGGCTCTTCCTCGGTGGGGGCGCAGGACGGCCCCCTGCTTGCCGGGGCGGCGGGCTCTTCGCCGGGCAGCTCTCCCGACGGGGTCAGGTCCGCCTCGGTCAGCGGCGGCGGGATCTTGAAGTCGCCCCCCGGCATCTCGAACTTGCGCGCCGGCGCGGTGACCTCCTTGGGATTGATCCGCTGGAGCCCCTTGATGGAGCAGGTGGTCTCCAGGGCGCCGTTGCGCGTGACGGTGACGCACTTGACCTCGGCGCGCATGATCTCCACGCGCACCGTCTGCGCCACGGCAGGCGACGCGACAAGGAGCAGGGCCAGGGCTGCCAACAGCGGGGTTCTGTACATCATCGGTCACCTCCACCCCTGTTAAAAGCAACAGGCGTACCAGGGCGGGCGGACGTGATCTTCAGGGGTTGGCGGAAAACAGTGACCGCGCGTACACGGCGGGGCGTGAACAGGTTGCCACAGTCAGCGTGCAACCATCACACTTTGGCAGTGGGCTACTTCTTGAGGAACTCGGCGACCTTCTTTTTGATCTCGGACAGCTTGCCGCCCTGCTGCTGGTAGTAGATCTTCATCGACGAGGCGTCGATCAGCATGTTGTACGGGGCGTTGGCCCGGCTGAAATAGGCGCCCAGCTTGAAGTCCGGGTCCATGGCCACGGGCATGGTCAGCGTGAAGCTCTCGGTCCAGGTCTTGAGGAACTTTTCGGTGACGGCCGTGCCGGCGGAGGTGGTCTCGTAGACCACGTTGAGTACGCCCACCTTGGCGTCCATGGTGCCGGCGTTGTACTCCTTTTGCACCTCCTGCACCTCGGTCTTGCAGGGGCCGCACCAGCCGGCCGAGACCATGATCCACAGCAGCTTGGGCTTGTTGGCCGCGCAGGAGGAGTCGCCCAGGTGGTAGCTCTTGAAGCTGATCGGCACCAGCTTGCCGGTGGTGGACTTTTTGTCCTTGTGGGCGGTGCAGAAGTTCTTGGCGTCCATGAAGCCCTTGAACTCGAGGTTCTTGGCCACCGAGCCGACCTTGGTGTCGTAGGGCCCGCAGGGGTAGATGTCCTTGCCGCAGGTGGTGTTCCCGCCGTCCTTGTTGGCCACGGCCTTGTCCTGCTCCGTGCCGTTGCCGTCGTCGTCCGAGCAGCCGAAGATCAGCGCGGTAAAAAAGAGAGCGAGCGTGATTCTGCGCATGGGCACCTCCATTATCTGGGTGGAGCATAGCAGGAGACTTGTGCGAAACCTAGCCGGCGGTCCGCCCTCACTGCCAGCGCAGGCAGGTCCCCTTGGCGTCGTCGACGAGGTAGCCGTAGAACCTCGCCATCCAGTACGGCACGGTGAAGTCCGCGCCGGCGTAGACCGACTTTCCGTCGCCGGTCTTGACCAGCGTGAACGGATCGCGCTGCCAGATGAAGTCGCCGGGTACCCGGTCCTTGACGTCGATGGCCACCGACGACTGGCCGGCGCACTTTTTGTTGGCCGGGTACTTGCCCGTGTTGTTCACCGTCTTGCGCGCCTGGGGCGGCGGCCCGAGCTGGGCCAGCTGCTTGTTGGCGGCCGCGGCCGCGGTCTTGCCGGCGGCGGCGTTGGGGCCCTGGCTGGCGTAGATGTAGCTGAAGAAGACGTTCTTGTGGTCCTTGGTCAGCTTCCACATCTTGGCCTCGAGCACGTCCTTGGCGATGGCGGCCCTGGTGGCCTTGTGGTCCTCCAGCCGCAGCAGGTTGTACATCGGCTCGTAGACGATGTTCAGGCCATAGTACGACTTCCAGCACTGCCCGGCGTCGTTGAGGTAGAGGTACTGCTTCATGTTGGCCAGCCACGCGCTCCTGTGCTTGGCGTAGTAGGCCTTGATCGCCGCGTGCTTGGCGGCGTAGGCCGGCACGCCCTTGGTCACCTGCATGCCGATGCGCATGATGTTGGCCAGCATGATTGTGCTGCCCGAGCGCGGGATCGGGATGCCGCCGATGAGCGGCCCGAGGATCGGCAGCTGCTTGATCACCACGCTGTAGTCGGGGAAGAACTCGCGGAAGCCCTGCATGGTGGAGGCCTCGTAGTTTGTCGGCTTGGCGGTGGTGCCGAGCTGGATGTAGATGCCGCCCTTTTTGTACTCGGTGGGGTTGAGCACCACGTGCTCCACGGTCAGCGACAGCGGCACCTCGTGCCACTTGCTCAGGGCGTTGAAGCGGATGGTCGCCTTGACGCCCTTGCGCTGCTTCATCAGCTCCTGGCAGAGGGTCACCATGTCGTCGCGGATCAGCTTGCGGTGCTTCTCCGAGGTGAGCGCGTCGTAGGCCAGGGAGTAGCCGAGCATCGCCCCCTGGTACTGGTCGCGGCTGGTGTTGCCCGACCAGAAGTAGTCCTTGCCCTTGTACTTGACCTTGTGGTGCCGGGCATTTTTCGGATCGTAGAGTTTCTTGATCGCCGGGTCGGGGTGGTTGATCGGCGCGGTGTAGCGCGCCATGAACCCCGGGTGGCCGGTGACCTCGAACAGCCGATGGATGGCCTCCACCAGGGCCTCGACGTTCTTCTTGGCGTCGGGCGACCTGGTGACCTTGAGGCGCAGCGCCTCGCCCGCGAGGTAGGTGCCGGTCCAGATGGCCGAGTCGCCTGCGCCGTGGTAGGCGATCACCTTCTTGTAGGAGGTGGTGGCGAAGCGAGAGTCGGCCATGGTGCCGGCAGGCAGGTGGAACTTGCGGATCCAGGCGTTGTACTGCCGGGCCCGGTCGTGCAGGCCGCTCGACAGCGGCGCGCTGCCCTTTTTTGCCACGGAGAATAGCTTGCAGGTCTGGGACTTGCCGCCGACGGTGCGCTTGGCGTTCAGGTCGCACTGATCCACGCAGCCGGCCGAGCACTTGCTGTCCAGGCAGAGGGTGCCGGCAGCGCAGGTCTCGGTGACCCAGGTGGCCTTGCCCGCCACCGCCTTGCAGATCTTTTGCTGGGTGGTGCTGGCGCAGGACGAGGCGCCCAACTTGCATGCGCCGGTGCCCTTGTCCTTGACCGGTCCCTTGCCGTCCGGCTTGGGCCCGGCCTCGTGGCCGGGCTTCGGTTTGTCAGCCACCACGCCGTCACCGGGCGGCTGCGCCTCCTTGACGCCTCGGTCTGCGGGGGACGCCCCATCGGACGCCGGGGTTGACGATTCACAGCCCGCCAGGGCCAGCACCAGACCAGTCGCGATCCAAAGATTCCTCATCTGATCACCATAGCACCGGCGGGCGCCCGGGCGATACCGGATATGATACTGTGCAGCCGAGCCCACACCGCGAGGTCCCCCCCGTATGCCGACACGAACACTCCTCGTCCTTGCCCTCATCGCCCTGTCCTCCGGCTGCGCCCACGGCCCTGCCGACCTGGTGCTGCTGGGCGGCAAGATCGTCACGATGGATCCCAAACAGCCCCGGGTGCAGGCCCTTGCCGCCCGCGGCGAGGTCATCGTCGCCCTGGGCACCGACGCCCAGGTCCGGCCGCACATCGGCCCGCGGACGAAGGTCGTCCGCCTGGAGGGCAAGCTGGCCGTGCCGGGATTCATCGACAGCCACGGCCACTTCCTCGACCTCGGCGAGGCCCAGATGGGCCTGGACCTGCGGGGGGCGCGGAGCTGGGACGATGTGCTGAAGCTGGTGGCAGCAGCGGTCAAGGAGGCCGAGCCGGGGGAGTGGATCGTGGGCGAGGGCTGGCACCAGGAGAAGT
>PVBE012999326.1_pt1 | contig 22939 bp, 19 predicted proteins | sample 1631181 | NCBI WGS metagenome assembly PVBE01 (sample SAMN08397723, study PRJNA350692) | Marine metagenome, whole genome shotgun sequencing project. | isolation source: water | place: Pacific Ocean | collected 2012-04 | reverse complement strand
GTTCACCGCGACCTTCGACGGGTCGATTCCGATGCGGGCAGTCGCCGATTCGATGATCCTCAGGTTGGCTTGGTGCGGCACGAGCAGATCCAGGTCATCGATCTTGTAGCCGTTCTTCGCGAGGATCTCCTCGACGGAGTTGCTCACGACCTGGACCGCGAACTTGAAGACCTTGCGTCCCTCCATGTACATGAAGTGGTCTTTGCTTGCGACGGTCTCGGGTGTGGAAGGGAGTCGTGACCCCCCGGCCTTGCGGATGATCACGTCGGCCCGTGATCCGTCAACGCCCGCGACGTGACCGATGATCTCACCGTGGCCCCGGTCGGCGCCGAGCAATATCGCGCCCGCGCCGTCGCCAAACAGCACGCAGGTGTTTCGATCCTCGTAATCGACGATCGAAGACAGCTTCTCCGCGCCGATCAGTAGTGCATTCTCGAACGTCCCCGAGGCGATGAGTCCCTCAGCAGTCATCAGCCCGTTGATGAAACTCGTGCACGCCACGGTCACGTCGAACCCAGCGGCGTTTGTCGCGCCGAGGCCGTGTTGGACGTAGCACGCCGTCGGTGGAAACGATGTGTCCGGCGTGGCGGTCGCGACGATGATCAACCGCAGGTCTTCGGGTGCCATTCCCGCGTTTTCGAGGGCTCGGCGTCCCGCAGCGGTCGCCAGGTCTGAAGTCGCCTGATCATCGCGCGCGATGCGCCTCTCGACCATCCCCGTGCGCTCACGGATCCACTCGTCCGACGTATCCACCATCTTCTCGAGGTCGGCATTGCTGAGCACGCGTGTGGGTACGTCTGTTCCGGTTCCTAGGATCCCGACGGAACGAAGTCGACGCGAACTCGTCGAATCGGACTCTGGGCGGGCAAAGGGAACGCCGGATGGAAGGATGGTGGACATAACCTTGGGGGGTGACCTCCGTGTTCAGAACCGCGCGAACTCTATGATCCTAGGGACAAACTGTCACCCGTATTCCGGCACTCTGTCGCAACTGCGGCACCGGACCGAGGGGCTGGCTGTCCACATGATGGTCTGAGTCTGCGAGAGGCCAGCGGATGTCTCGCGTTCATTTCCGCCGGCTACGTCGCACGCCGAACTCGAATACGTCGTCCCTGTGGTAGTGCCCCGATGTGTCGAGAGTCATGCTCTCGCGGTCGATTTCCGCGAGGTCCAGATCCGCCACCGGGATGGTCTCGGCGTCGTAGACCGGCCCCGCGAGGTCATCAGCCGGGGAAATACGAGCGTCAAGTTCGTCTACTCCGCCGCGCAGAACTACGCCCGGTGTGCGGCGCTCGCGGCGCTCGACGGCGCTCTCATTCCGCTGGGGCGAGATGAACTCGTCGAAGAATTGTGCAAGGACGCTGTCGAGCACGCGCGCCTGGCCATCGAGAAGAAAGCGCCGCGCGACCTGGTCCTGCGCAATCCGGTATTCAAGATCTTGCACGAGCGCGAGGACTGGAAGCGCTTGCGCGATGAGTAGAGGCTGATGGAAGAACAGGAGCAGACGATCCAACTCCTGCGCAGTTGGCACGGTGGCGACCGCGAGGCACTCCACGAGTTGATCCGCCAAAATCTCGGGTGGATGCAGCAACACGTGCGTCGGCGGCTCGGCGATGAGCTGCGCCGTGCGGGCGATACCCAGGACTTCGTTCAGGACGCGATGATCCAGGTTTTGGAGTACGGGCCGCAGTTCGAAGTCGGAGACGAGGATCACTTCCGCCGGTTGCTCGCGCGCATCGTCGAGAACAGTTTGCGCGCCAAACACCGATATATGCGTCGCGAACGCCGCGACGTGCGCCGTGAACGGGACGTCGAGTCTGACACGGTTCTCAGCCTCGACCCGCCGCAGCGAGAGGTGACGAGGCCGAGTCAGCACGCGGACCAACACGAACAGGTCGCGTGGGTTCGGCTCGCGCTCGAATTCCTGGCGCCTCAGGACCGCGAGGTGATTTGGCTACACGAGTACGAGGAACTGACTTTCCCCGAGATCGCCCGCCGTCTGGGCGCGAGCGGAGACACGGTGCGGATGCGATTCAACCGCGCGTTGCCGCGGCTCGCCAAGAAGGTCGCCGATTTGCAGCAGGGCCAAGTCGACGATGTGCTCGATGACTCGGACTGAGGGGTGTCGGTTCCGGCCTCAGTACGGCGAGTCGAGCATCTCCCAGATGATCTCTTCCACGTCTTGTCGCACGTGACCAGTCAACCGGTCGACCGGCTTCCCCTCACCGAGGACGTGTTCCACGATCTCGGGGACATCATCTTCCTTGACGTGTGAGTAGAAGACCCTGTCCGGGAACAGCGTGACGTTGATCCCAGCCTCGCAGCCGCCGAAGCACGGGTAGCGTCGAACCTTGACCCGTTCTTCATTCGGGTCGAACGACGCCATCTGCTCTTTGATCTTGTCGTGGAGGTCCCCCGAGCCGCGCTCGGTGCAGTCCCCGCCTTCGCACACGTAGAGAAGTCTTGGCATGGCTCGCCCTCAGTTCAGCTTGACGTAATCGAAGTCGAGCGGTTGCTCGTTCACGCCGCGTGCCGGCGGCGAGATCCAGTTCGCGATCTTGCCCGGCTCGTAGACTCCAATCATGCAGGATTGCACGTATTCTCGGTCCGCGGTTGTCGGTAGCCACTCGCCCCTGTGCTTCTCGAAGTCGGCCTCGGTCGTTAATTCGCCCTCCGGCGTGAAGTAGTGCTCGGAGTAGACGCCCTGGCGTCGGTTGAACTTCTGGCTCGGGAGCGTGACGTCGAGACCGAGGTCGAACCTAGTGAGGTCGCGTTGCCAGCGGTTGACGATGCGCTTGCAGTCGGCGACGTAGGCGTCGAGCAGCAACGCGTTCATCGCGCGCCGCAACGGGATTTCCTGGGTCGTCATGCGATCCCCTTCGGGGCGTTCCATCGTGTAGAACTGGTTGAGCGCCTGCGGATCCTTGTAGATCCCGTCGCCTTCGCGGTAGCGTCCCTTCAGGCCGGAAGCGAACGCATCCGCGGCGTTCGTCGAGTCCTCGCCGCCGAACAGGTCGAAGCTCGCGGACGACCAGTAGTTGATGTAGCGCTGGATGAGGTCGAGGGGGAATGCGCCTTCTGCGCGCGGATCCTTGTCCTGCTTTAGCAGTTCCGCCGTCCGGTGGATCGTCCGACCGACGCCGTTCTCTCCGGTCTGCAGGTGGTAGGCTTCTTCGGTGAGCATGAACTGCGTGCTGCGCGCGAGAGGATCGAAGCCGCTCTCAGCCAGTGCCGCGAGTTGATACTTCCCGTCGCGGTCCGTGAAGGCCGTGAAACAGAAGAAGTCCATCCAGTCCCCGATCGGGTTGTTGAATGCTTGCAGGATCCGCGGCTTGTCGGGATCGCCGCTACGGCGCTCGAGGAGGCCTTCAGCTTCGTCCCGTCCGTCGGACCCGAAATACGTGTGGAGCAGGTAGACCATCGCCCACAGGTGCCGGCCTTCTTCGCAGTTCACCTGGAACAGCGACCGCATGTCGTAGAGCGAGGGAGCGATGTGTCCGAGCATCCGCTGCTGTTCGACTGACGCCGGTTCGGTGTCGGCCTGGGTCACGATGAGCCGGCGCAGTCGAGCTCGCAATTCGCCGGGCACCTCGTTCCATACGGGTTTCCCAACGTTGTCGCCGAATTGAATCTTCTGGTCGCCGCTCGGCTCCGCGAGGAAGATGCCCCACCGGTACTCCGGCATCTTCACGTAGTCAAAGTGCGCCCACCCACCCTTGCCGACGCCTACCGCGGTGCGCAGGTAGATGTCCTTGGTGTTGAAGTCAGACGGCCCCATGTCCGACCACCATTCCTGGAAGCCGGGGAGCCACTGCTCCAACGCGCGTTGGAGCCGCTTGTCGTCCTTGAGGTTGACGTTGTTGGGAATCTTGGCGTCAAGGTCAACGTTGTTCATGTTCGTCTCCAATCGAAGCTAGCTTGTTCGGGTTGGCCAAATCGGGTCAGTGCGCCTTCCTCGCCCGTGGCATTGGGTCGGATGAAGATCCAGTTCTGCCAGGCGCTGAGGCGTCCGAAAATCTTGGAATCGCAGGTCTCGGCGCCGGCGAAGCGCAGCGAGGCCTCCATGCCCGTCAGGGCGTCGGGAGAGAGGGAGGCACGCTCTTCGATCGCGATGCGCGCGTCGTCCTCGAAGTCGAATTCATCACCGAGCACCGTCACCAAGCCGAGTTCGTCGGCATCTGGGGCGTCGACGCGCGGCTGTTCCTTCGCGAGTTTCGCGGCGTGGTCCGGATCGGCGAGGAAACGGCTCTGCAGACGCGTCAGGCCGTTGGACATCGGCAGGATGCCATCCGACAGCGGGCCCACGGCCATTTCGACGGCGTTGTCGGGATCGTCGAGCATGTAGATGCGGTCGCTGGTGATGGCGAGCTCGAGGAACGTGCCGGCGAAGCAGCTGCCGGCGTCCGCCAGCGCGAACAGGCTGCGCGCGGTCAACTCGTAGCGACGGAGCGTGCGGGCGATCTGCTGGATGATCTCGTTGACCAGCCAGTGGTCCTTGTTCGCGAAGAGGTTCTTCTCCGCGTCAAGGATGGCGTCGATGTCGCCGCGAGTACGGAGAACGATGAGCCCGAACTCTTCCCGCTCGAGTCGCAGGTGCAGCAGCGCGTCGTCGAGCTCGCGGAAGCAGCGCAGCGCCCAACACGAGTCGCCTGCGGCGAAGTACTCGTCGCCGTTTTGCGGCTGCGGAGTGGTCGGCGCATGCAGAGTGAGATTCACGACGCGGGCTGCCGGATCGAGCTCGACGGTGACGTGTTGATACTTCCACGTGTCGCCGTCGATCTCGGCCTCGATAGGGTCGAGTTCGATACCGGCGTCGGCTTTGGTCGGCGTCGCTTCGGCGATTGCGTTCGCCCGCTCCTGGATCTTCTCGTCGAACTTGCTCTTCGGGAACGTGTCATCGATGAAGCCCCAAGCCTTGGCCTTCTTGCCCTTCATCCCTTCCTCGAGTGTAGAGAAGACGTCGGCGCGATCGCGTCGCACCTTTCTCTTGTCGACGACGCGCGTCAGGCCACCCGTGCCGGGCAGCACCCCCAGCAAGGGGACTTCGGGCAGCGACACGGCGCTGTTGCCGTCGTCGATGAGGTAGATCTCATCAGCGGCGAGCGCGAGTTCGTAGCCGCCGCCGGCGCAAGTGCCGTTGAGAGCGGCGATGAACTTGATTCCGGAGTGTCGGCTCGCATCCTCGATCGAGAGCCGTGTCTCGTTCGTGAACTTGCAGAAGTTGACTTTGAACGCGTGGGTCGACGAGCCGAGCATCGGGATGTTCGCGCCGGCACAGAACACGCGTTCGATGGCGCTGCCGATGACGACGACCTTCACTTCGGGGTGTTCGAACCGAATGCGTTGGATGGAGTCGGCGAGTTCGATGTCGACGCCGAGGTCGTACGAGTTCAGCTTGAGCTCGTAGCCATCGCGGAAGGGGTGCTCATCCGACACGTCCATGTCGAGGTGCGCGATGGGGCCATCGAAGCTGAGCTTCCAGTGTTTGTAGAGCGCGGGACTGGTGATGAACTGGATCATGGTCTTGCTGACGGGTTGCTTCCCGACTGTCGCCAGGGGTTGGCACCTCTGCGGGGCGGAGTTCTATCGGCCCGGATGGGGCAGCACGAGTATTATATAGCATACGACTGTGGACATCCGGGACGATAAGTGCATGATATTGCATATATGGATCCCCAAGCCGTGCTACTGACGAACCTTGGCCGCACGGTGCGCGAAGCCCGCAAGGGCCGGGGCTGGACCCGACGAGAGTTCGCGGCAGCGAGCGGGGTATCCGAGAGGTTCCTCGCCGACATCGAGACCGGACGCGGCAACCCGTCCCTGCTGAGGATCCTGGACCTGGCGACTTGTCTGGGCACGACCCCCGCGGCTCTGCTCGAGCTATCGGCGGCTGCGACCCTCTCCCAGGACGACCGCCGCCGCGTCGTGGCCCTGCTGGGTCTTCGTGGGGCGGGCAAGAGCTCCGTCGGTCGGCGGTTGGCAAAGACGCTCGGTTGGCTGTTCATCGAACTCGACTTCCTGGTCGAGGAGCAGTCGGGTCTCAGTCTCTCCGAGATGTTCGAACTGCACGGACAGCCCTACTACCGTCGGATGGAACGGCAGGCCCTCGAGTCGTTGCTCGATTCCGGGGAGCCGCTCGTGTTATCGACGGGTGGCGGGCTCGTCACGGAACCCGCGACGTTCGAGTTGCTGCGACGCGGCGCCGAGACGGTGTGGTTGCGCGCTAGCCCCGAGGATCACTGGGAGCGGGTCGTCGCGCAGGGAGACATGCGACCGATGCAGGGCAATGACGAGGCCTTCGCCCACCTTTGCGCGATCCTCGAGGAGCGCGAGCGACTGTACGAGCAAGCACACCTGACGATCGACACGTCCGCCGCGACTCTCGACCAGGTCTGCGGCGAACTCGTCGAGCGCTTTGCGTCGGTCTGACGGTCGAAAGCCGCCAGACTGGTCGTGATTGTTCCATTCCGTCGGGCGAAGCCGATCCCATTCTCCTCGCTGTGCGCCGCCTGCTCGGCAAGCTGGCCCAGACGGGGGAGTTCTCCGATCGGGAGACCTGGCAGAAGTGGTTGGCCCAGCTCGATCGGTTCCCGCCGCGCAAGCTCGGACCGCGGCCATTCGAACTCAAGTAGAGTCGCGGCGCTGACGACGGCGAATCGGCTTCGAACTGTCGTGGTCGCGAATCAGGAGCGCCAAAGGAACTACAGCGAGTCCGAGCAGGAACATCGGCGAGATCACGACGAGCGTGATCGAGCACCCCACCACGACGGCGGCGACGACATAGACGACGCCCCGGCGCTTCAAGTTCTTCAGTCTCTCCACGAGTGCCCGATGTCCGGCGTATACCTTTGCGTTGAACGGCAGCAGGCACAGCGCTCCACCGATCCTCCGGTCCAGGGTGAACTCCTCACGGTAGTCCGAGCACCGTACGCGGCGTATCGGTTGGCTGGCGAGGATGACCAGTTCTTTCTCACAGGAGGGGGCACGGATGGCGGAAGTCCTCTTCCAGCTGCGGAGTGGTGTCCACGTAGTCCTCGCGATCGAGGCCAGGGTGCGCTGGTCGAACCCGGCGCTTGCGCTCCCGTGAACCGGAAGAACCACTAGCTCGAACCACTACCGCCGCTTGCCCTTGTTTGGGGCGAGGTCAGGAATCGTCAGGGTGATCTCCTTGGGGGAGGATCCGGCGTTGACCGTCGCTTCGCCCAACATGATCTCCTGATTGCGTCGCGGGGCTTGCAGGCGTCCGGGCGTCCTTCGGATCTTCGGGAACATTCCGATCGTGTAGGTTCCAACACCGATGGGTTCGATCTCCATCCAACCGTCCGCCCCGGTCACGGCTCCCGTCCGGAAGCCGCTCCGTTTGTGATGGGCGATGAGGTACTGCTTGGCTACGGGCAACTTCTTCTCGTCCACGAGTCGCACGCGTAGCTTCCCTGACTCGATGTGGAAGACCCTGTCCACGGTTCCACCCGGCGGTACGTCGACAAGCGACGACGAGACAAGTCCGTGCGCCCGCAGCCCGCCCTTCTTGGTGTCGACGCTGACACGGTACGTGCCCGGTTGAATTGTCCCCGCGAGGAATGCCCCACTGTCGTCCGTCGTCAGGATGGTGTCGCTCGCTTGCACGAACTTCCCGCCCTCCTGTCTGGTGAGTCTCGTGAGATGAATGCTATCGCGCGCCCACGGCACTCCGTTGATAGACACCTGACCGCGCAACATCGAGGGTCGCATGTCGCTGATGTCGAGGGTGATACGATGGCCCCCGTTACCCCGCAGTTCGACGGGGTCGAACTTCTTGTGCGACACGTTCAAACCTCGACCTGTTCCGAAGCGCCAAACCCGAAAGGTGACGTCCCACTTGCCAGGGTGCAGGCCGAGAATGCGGAACTGACCCTTCCCGTCGACGCGGGCCGTCTTTGTGCGATGCGCGCCCTGTGGGCCGCCGGCGTCGCGGTAGGTCAGAATGATCGTCGGCGACTGTGGGGCGAACTTCCGGCTGTCGTCCTTGGTCATCAACTGTTCGAGCACGGAAAGGGGAGCGACGGATCCCGAGAGCGTGGCGCCATTGCTCACGACGATCTTGATGGGCAGGATCGTCGAGTCGATCATGACGGGCGCGTGGATCTTGGGCACGTGACCCGGGCCGAGGACCCGAATCGCCAGAGAGTTGGCGGAGGCGGACCAACGCAGCACTGCGGATCCGTCGCGGCTCGTGACCGTGCGGTCCAATAGCAAAGCGTACGAACTCGAATTGGAGAACTGCGGGTACTCGACGTGGTCAACGGCGTACGAACTCAGGGTCACGGGCTTGCCGTTCATGCTTCGCACGAGTTGGAGCCGCGTCCCGGCGATCGCGTTTCCGTCTCCATCGACGACCTGGACGGGGAGTTCCACGCGCTTGGCCAGGCTGATCTCGATCTCCGAGTCGCCGGTCGCCTTCACGAACTCGTACGGCTCGTTGGGGGCGAAGGACTTGCCTTGCGGGTTGACGACGATCCTGATCTTCCCCGCGGGCACGGCCTTGACCGTGGCGATGCCGTCCGGATGGTGCGCCATCTGCTCCCTGCCTCCGAGGGATCTGTAGACGCCGGAGTCAGTTATCCTGAACCAGACGACCCTGAATTCTTCGACCGGTCGGTCACCGCCGTCTGCCGTGACCTTGACGGTGAGGTTTCCCGCGCGCTGAAGTGTCAGGACGACGTTCGTGCTTCCCCACGGGAACGTCTGCGGCGAGAGCAACGCCTCGAACCCGACCGCTCTGGGCACGGTGAGATGCACTGGCTTGCCGGGCTTTTGGCGGCATCGCACCTGGAACTCTCCCTTCAGCCCCGAGGAGCCGTAGCCGATCGGCCACTTCGAACCGTCTTTGGCCTGGACCGCGACATCCGGTACTGCGCGACCCTGCTGGTCGACGAGCCTGCCGGTGATCATCGCCTCGGGATCGGGGAGCTCGACGACGAACTTCGTCTCGTGGATCGACGTGTTCGTGGGAATTTCGAGCCTCACGCCTGGCTTGATGATCTTCACGTTGGCGTCCGCCCTGACAGTCCAGATGCCGCTCGCCATCAACTCGTCGGTTCGGAAGGTGCCGCCGACATCGCTCTCGAAATTGAGCCAGTTGAGCGGCGCGATCGCGGCCCGCCCACGCGTCACGGCGCGGTAGAAGCGGAAACCGATGCGAGGTTGCGGTATGCCCTTCTGGTCTTCGACTCGCACGACGAGACGGGTACCGGTCGGGATCGGGATGTCACCGGCGTCCGCGACACCCCGGCGACGGTTAAGAAACCCCTGCATGTCCGCATGACCGTTCATCTTCGTGGTGACGCGGATGTGGTGTTCGTCTTGCAACTCGAGCTCGACCTCGAAGCGTCCGTCCGGTCCGGTGTAGGCGGTGGGGGCGGAGGTGATCGGGAGCTGCTTGCTGCTGTGTGTCTGGAGCCGCCGTCGCATTCCGCCGACGTCGACCTGACAACCGGGGAGCGGCAGCTTGCCTTCCTCGGACACACATCTTCCGCGGACGATGATCATGCTCGGGGGGGCGCGACGGCCTGTCCGATTGCCGCGCCGACTGGCGCCCGCCGGGGTCCGGTTCTCATCGCGATCTCGCTCTCCGGACAGGTTGTCGGGATCGTAGGTTCCGCTGATGCTGCCAGGGTCCGTCGGGTCGATACCCCGTTCATCGTCGGGTCCCGTCAGCGCCCAGATCACGCTGCTGATCACGAGCACGCACAAGAGGAGTGGCAGGGTGAGTTTTCTCACGGCTTTGCCATACTACAGCAACCGATCTGCCAACGCCGCGCCGATGTTCAGAGATGCGGTGGCTGCGGGAGAAGGCGCGTTGCAAACGTGGACGATCCGCTCCGTCTCCTCGATCAGGAAGTCGTCGACCATTCGCCCGTCCGGGCTTATGGCCTGTGCGCGGACCCCTGCTGGCGCCTTGCGGAGGTGTTCGGAGCGCACGGTCGGGACCAGGCGTTGCAGCGCGCCGACGAACGCACGTTTGCTTATCGACCGCCACATCTCGAAGGCGCCCGCGCGCCAGTGCCGGGCGGCGAGTCTCAGGAATCCGGAGTAGGTCAGCGTGCCGGCGAGGTCCGCGATGCTGATGGACAACTTGGTGTAGCCCTCGCGCGAGAACGCGAGCACTGCGTTCGGTCCGACTTCGATCTTCCCGCCGATGGTCCGGGTGAGGTGGACCCCGAGGAACGGGAACGCTGGGTCCGGGACCGGATAGATAAGGTGGCGGCAGAGTCGCGGGCTGTCCGGCGCGAACTCGTAGTACTCGCCGCGGAACGGGACGATGCGTACGCGCGGTCGTGCACCGCTGCGGTGGGCGATCTGGTCCGAGTGGAGGCCGCCGCAGTTGATCGCGCGCGAAGCGACGAAATCACCCGCCGTCGTCTCGACCACCACTTCACCACCCCTCTCGCGCGCCGCGATCATGCGCGTGGACGTGTGGATCTTCGTGCCGCCGTCGCGGAGCAGGGAGCCCAGCGTGCGCACGACGACCGCGAAGTCGACGATGCCCGCGTCCGGGACGTGCAAGGCCTGGATGCCGGTCGCGTGGGGTTCGATCTCGGCCAGCCGTTCTGGCCCGATCTTGTCGCTGCGCACGCCATTGCGCTGGGCGCGCTCGAAGAGGTTGTCGAGGCGCGTGAGTTCGTCCTCGCGCGTGGCGACGATGACCTTGCCGCAGGTCTCGTAAGGGATGTCGTGTTCTTCGCAGAATCGGACCATCGCTGCTCGCCCGGCTGTGCAGTTGCGAGCCTTCGAAGATCCAGGCGTGTAGTAGATCCCGGTGTGGAGCACGCCGGAGTTGTGTCCGGTCTGATGGCTGGCGATTTCCGGTTCCTTCTCGAGCACGACGACTCTGAGGTCGGGCTTGCGCTGTTGGAGTTGCCACGCCGTGGCGAGTCCGACGATGCCGCCGCCGATCACGACCACGTCGGCCCGTTCCATCTGTCAGAGTCCTCGGTACTCTTCGGGGCGAAGCGGCACGTCGCCAGCGATCGCGCGGTCGATGACCGCAAGGATCGTGTCGCGATCGTCGGGCAGGGTGCCGCCGATCGGCAAGTAGTTCGAAGCGTGGTTTGTGCGGAACAGGCTCCTCGAAGGATTTGTTTCCGCCACGAAGGTCCGGAGTTCGGTGAGTAGTTGCCTTGGTTCGGGGACCTCGAAGCGGCCCGTGTCAGCGAGCCTTGCGATCGGCGTCCCGGGTACGATCGTGAGCGTCAGGGCGGCAAGGAACGAAGGATCCATCTCCGTCGCGAGCCGGGCGGACGCCACCGCATGCTCTTCGGATCGTCCGGTTCCGCCTGCGCCGAGAAGGAAGATCGCAGACAGTTTCATGTTCGCATCATGCGTCGCGTGTGCAGCATCTACATGCTCCTGAAACGTGTTTCCCTTCGCGATGCGCTTCATGACCTGGGCGTCACCGGATTCCGGGCCGATGTAGAGAAGGCTCAGTCCGAGGTCGCGAAGCTCGCGTAGCTCGGTGGCGCTCTTCTCGTTGATGTTCGTCTCCATCGAGTAGCATCTCACTTGCCGGATCGACGGGAACAACTCGCGGATCTTCTGAAGGATCGAGCGCCAGTGCGGCAGCGGCATGACGAGCGCGTCCCCGTCGGCCACGAAGATCTTGTCGATATCCGAGCCGTAGTTCTGCCGCGCGAGCACGAGGTCCTCGAGCGTCTCCGCCAGGTCGCGGATGCGGAACTCCTTGTCGCGATACATGTCGCAGTACGTGCACTTGTTCCAAGAGCAACCGATGGTGGCTTGGAGGATGTAGGAGTGGGCTTCGCTGGGCGGGCGATACAGACGTCCCTCGTAGCGCATGATTCGGGAAGATAACCACAATGTTCGGATGACGCTCGTCTTGCAGTTTTCCATCCCTGGATGAACCACCATCGCGTGTGTGGATTGCGGGGCGTTCCACCCTCGACCCCCACCCACTCGCCAGATTGTGCGCGCAGGCGCCGACCATCACGCATTCGTCCGTCGGCCAGGTGAACCTCATCGATTTCCCGTGGAAGAACGTCAACACCTACGTCTCTCCGTTCCTGTTCGAGGCGGTTGTTCCTGTGAATGCAGCCGGGACGTGGTCTCTGCGCGTTCGTCTGGGCTCGGGAATTGCGAACGCCACGATCCTCTATCAGGCGCATCTGCTCGAGAAGACTCCGCCGACCGGGATCATCAGCACCAACGGCGTGCGCGTACGCTACGGCAACTAGGGAAACGCGCGATGCGTCGGCGGGGACGAGGATCCACCCGCCGACGCAGCAGCGACGTCGTGGCCGGATGGCTCCTGGAACACCCGCAGCCCGAACTCCGGTAGCGAGGCCAGCAGGTGGTCGAAGATGTCGGACTGGATACCCTCGTACTCCACCCAGTTCGTGGTGTTCGTGAAGATGTAGATCTGGATCGGCAGACCGACCTGTCCGGGTTGCAGTTGCCGGATGAGGAAGGTGAATTCGCCGTGGATCTTCGGCAGCGACTTGAGGTAGGCGGCGACGTACGCTCGGAACGTGCCGATGTTCGTCAACTTCCTCTCGTTCAGGGGGGTTGCGTCACCGCTCTCTTTCGTTTCTGCCGCGATCGCGATCTCCTTTTGTTTGATGTAGTCGGTGATGAGATGGATCTTCCCGAGCTTCTTGATGTCCTCCTCATCGAGGAAGCGGATGGTCGACAAGTCGATGTTCAGATCGCGTTTGATCCTTCGACCGCCACTCTCTTGCATGCCGCGCCAGTTTCGGAACGCACCGTCGACGAGCTTCCGCGTGGGGACGGTGACGATCGTCTTGTCGAAGTTCTTCACCAGAACCGTGTGCAGGGCGATATCGATGACGTCGCCGTCCGCCCCGCAGGAGGGGACGTCGATCCAATCCCCGACTTTGAGCATCTTGTTGCTCGTTAGTTGAATCGACGCGACCAAGGAGAGGATCGTGTCCTTGAACACGAACAGGAGCACCGCGGTCATGCCCGCTGTGTACTTCAAGAACTCCCAGGGCTCCTCGCCGAACACGAGCGCGACGGCGCAGATAGACCCGATGATCGAGATGAAGATCTTCGCCAGCTGCACGAACCCCTTGATCGGTCGAGTCCGCGCGACCTCTTTCCGGTCGTAGATTGAGTTGACGGCGGTGAGCGATGCGCTGATCGCCAGCATGATGCACAACACGATGAAGCCGGAGGCGACTTGCTGGAGCAAGTTCAGGGCCGCCGGTCGCACCGCGAGATCCATCGGCACGAACTTGGACTCGAGGATGACCGTGCCCAGCAAGAAGACGATGGCTGGGGGAACGTATCCCAGCCACTTGAACGTATTGGCGTCCAAGAATACGTCGTCCCACTCGAAGCGGGTTTTCTTGATGACTCGTCGAAGCAACGGCATCACGAGCAAGCGAGTGATGACGAGTACCGCGATGCTCAGACCGACGAGGATCGCCACCGCGATGGCGATGTCGGTGACCTCGGCGAGTTTGAACGCCTGCGGATCATCCTCTGGCGTCGCGGTGGTGTGCGCGTAGACAGTCAGCAACGGAGAGAGAACCGACACAGCGAGAATCGGAGCCATGGCCACGGGAGTATCGAACGCGGCTCAGAGTCGCAAGAACAAACCGAAGCGATGACCGGAGCTGAGCCGCGACAGCGGGACCGCGGTGTCCAGTCGGAAGCCATGCTCGCGGGCGATTTCCCGCACGCGGCTCGTGTGCAGCACATTCTTCGGGCTTTTGCCAAACAACTTGACCCGTGCTTCGCGGAGGATGTTCTTCAGCGAATTCGCGGAGAACCAGGTGGCGATCACCGCCCGGTCCGAAACCCGGAGCAGCTCACGCAGGTGGGTCTCACGATCTTCGATCCTGTCGAGGTGGTGGGACAACCGGATCGACACGGTGATGTCGATGGTTCGGGCAGCGAAGGGTAACTCCAGCGCGGAACAGCGCAGAAACGGCACATCACTCGATGGATGATCACGGCGGTTCAAGCTCAGCATCGTGTGTGACCAATCCGCCTCGAACACCGTCGGGATCCGGGATCGAAACAGGTCGAGCAGCCGACCGGCGCCGCAGGGCACGTCGAGCAGGCTGCCGCATGGATCACCTTCAAACCCGGCGATGCGGTCGAAGTACCGATTCAGGATCCGTCGTTCCAGTCGATCGGAGATCTTGCGGTGGAGCTTGTCCTCGTAGTCTCTGCGGTAGTTCTCGGCGCCGCGTTCGGAACTGTAGTTGCATAGCTTGCCGGCGCTCATGAACGAGTCTGGTTGGGTCTCGCTCATCGCGTGTTCGAAGTGGGCTCGCCTGCCGAGACGACTCGACGGCGTGTGAAGATCGACGCGAGTTTCGAGGCCGCCGGAATCAGGACCCCCACCCCGCTGTGCATGATCGTGGTCGCGATCGTCTGTCGACACTTGGTGCGCGCGGTGAGGGCGGTCCACAGGGATCGACACGATGCGCGGTCTCCGCGGCAGTACGCGATGAGAAAGGCGCGGCGATCGGACTCGGAGAAATCCTCCAGGCGAGACTTCGAGAATGCCATCGAATACAGATCGACGAGTGCGCGCTTGCGGTTGACGATCGATTTGCGGAAGGACAGCCCGTAAGGGAAGTCACACGCGACCATCGCTTCCAATCCGCTCTCGCAGAGGACGATGTTTCGCGGCATCGCGCTCATCCACAGGATGCCGGACTCGTGGAGCCTGCGGAGCAACTCGCCGAGTTGCACGCAGGTTTTGCGTCGCGTGCGGGAGGGAAGCCCTGCAGCGAGGACGGCTTTCAGCGATCGCCCCGGGACGTAGCTCGAAACGACCTCGCTCGATGCTACGCACGCGAATCGGCGTGTCTCCAGGAACGAGATCGGTTCGACGCACGGCAGCCCCGCGTCGAACGCTGCCTTCAACGCGTGGAATTCACGGCTCGCGCGGGACGGCAGCAGGAACGTGCGCCACCGCAGTCGCGATGGCGTGCGGTAGACCTTTCGAAGAACGGTGTCCAGGCCTCCGAGTCTTCGAACCTCGATCCGGGTCCATTCCTCGGACTTGAGGAGAGTGGCTCGCTCGTTGGAGTCGTCAAGAGTCAGCATGGGAGAACTCGGCGGTCTCTCCACCAATTCCCAGGTGATCGCACCAGACTAGCCTCAACCCGGCATCTCGCCAGGAATGAGTCTGCCATTGCCGAAATGCGATGCAAAAGGAGCTACGGTGACTTCTTGGAGGGCTCGACCGGTCTGCCGACGATCGCAGCCAGGTCGAGGAGAGCTTCAAGGCTCTCCTCGAAGGGAAGTGACCCCAATCGTGCCCTCTAGCGTTGGTACCAGATCCTGACCTTCGTGACGGCGATCGCTGGTGTGGCTGCGCGGTCGTAGATCAGCTGGAAGCGCCAACTGTTGGCGTCGTCCGAGCCGAGACTGTTGGTCATCCCGGTGCGGACGTTGTCGCGCCACGGCCCCGTCCACAACGTTTTGTTCGTCTTCTGGTCGAGCTTCCTTCCCTGAATGCGGAACTGAATCGGCTTCCCGGCGCTGGCGGGTCCGACAAAGTCCGGATGCGTCAACGTCGGATCGTCGCTGTAGAGGAATGTGCTACGGCCCCTTTTCGCTTCGACCTCGTAGCGCAGGAAGTAGGGCGAGAACGAGAGGCCTGTGTTGTAGATCTTGGACTGGGACGTCACCTTGATGTCGTAGTCGACGAGTCGTCCGACGTTGCTCGCATCGGCCTTCGGCATGGTCCTGCCCAGTTGCGAGGGCCGTGGTACGATCGAAACCTCCAGGCGGAGGTAGCCCGGCCCACCGTCGCCACCGGCAGCCTTGGTCAGGAGACCAGATTGGTTGGTCGGGGAGTTGTCGAGGATGCCGCCTTTTCCGCCGGAGCAGTCGATGAGGCCGAGCAGGTTCGTGCTGAACTCGACCTGGAGGAGGACCGTTCCTCCCGAGCCCCCACCGCCGGGGGCCGGCACGTTGAACAGGTTGTCGTTCGGTTCACCCGACCGTTTGCCGCCGTCGATGAGGTAGCCCTTTCCGCCTCGGCTTCCGATGATACCTGACGCGCCCACGCCGAGATGGCGTCCGACGCGAAGGGCGAACACGCCACCACCAGCCGCGACGCCTGCGGCGAACAAGCCCGTGAGCGCGCAGTAGATCGTGTTCTTGCCATTGCGGGGCCAGTGTGGACTTCCCTTGCCGCCGGTTCCTCGCGATTGCGTCGCGTACGCGTGGCCCGCCTTCAGTCGCACGTCCGATCCGTTCTGGCCGTCGTACTTCGTGTTCGCGCCCGTGTTTGGACACGAGTCGCCACCCTTTCCACCGGGACCGCCACCCGCTCCACCGGTGCTGCCCGGTTGCCCGAACCTGGCCGGGTTGCCCGGTGTGGGAGCCGCTGCGAAGTAGGCCGCGTCGGTGCCGTTGACCTCGATCGTTCCGTCGATTTGTGCGACGCCGCGCACCTTGACCACGTCGCGGTTCGTGCCGACGAATCTCACCGTCACACCGGTCGGGACGTTCATCGAGCCGAATTCGAACACGCCGTTGCGGACGAACTCGGTCCGACCGGACTCAGTGTGCGTTCCGGGGATCGTCATGTTGTCCGTGTTCCATGTGTACACGGAGCCGACTCTCACACCGAGTTTGTAGTCGAACATGCCGTGACGACCGGTGCCGCCCACTTGCGCGGCGATTGCCTCGCCGCCGACCCAGAAGCCGCCCGAGTTGTTCTTGTCGAGCATCGCGTCGGTCGCGAAGGACTCGGTGATGTTCTCCTCGGGCAGGCATAGGCACGAGCCGATCGTCGCCTTGGCGCCGTTGCTGAACGCGGTGCCCGCGGCGTTCGCGCGCGGATCCGGCGAGATGAACTGGTTGTAGAACGACGCGCCGATCAGGCCGAGGTCCTTCGGCAGTACGGTCTGCAGGTAAGCCGTTCCCTTGCCGGTGTTGATCCACAGATTGGCGTCGATGCTGACGTAGAGGTTGCAGCCTGGCGCGCCGAACCCGTTGAGGGGCATGGGGAGGTTGACTCTGCGCCAAACCGTGTTGGGCCGGCCGAACACGAGTATGCCGACGTTGTTCGGTTGCACGTTCGTCACCGCGATCGTGAACTCGCGACCGATGACGGGTAGCTTGGGAGCAGAGAGGCTTGGCGGTGTCGTTCCGCTGCCACAACCCGTACCGAACGGTACGTACGAACCCGGGGTCTGCGCGATCGCGGGGGGAAGACAGAGAGAGAGAGCGCAATAGGGAAGAGAAGACGAGATTCCATGCGAGGTTTCCTTCGTGCCCGTAGGGCGCGCGAGGGTGTGGGGTGCGGAAACTCCGTGACGAGAGGATTCCGCGAGTTGCTTCCACCTCGTATGAGTTCCAACTTGATGCGGGCCGTCAATCCGTGGAGCGCGATTACACATCACTACGCGGATCTGTAACCTGTGCAGACCATGCGACTCTCCGCCATTCCGCTGTTCGCTCTCCTGGCCAGCTGTGCGTTTTTGCCCACCAGGTCCGGTCCCCCGAATGTTGTCCTGTTCATCGCGGACGACATGACGTTCAGCGACTGCGGGTGTTATGGAAACTCCGACGTGCGCACGCCGAACATCGATCGGCTCGCCACGGAGGGGATGAAGTTCGAACGGATGTTCACCGCGACGGCGATGTGCTCGCCGACGCGGCAACAGCTTTACACCGGTTTGTTCCCGGTGCGAAACGGCGCGTATCCGAATCACAGCAAGGTGCGGCGCGGTACGAAGAGCATCGTGCACCACCTGAAGGCGCTCGGGTACCGTGTTGCCCTGGTGGGCAAGCGGCACATCGGGCCTCCGGACTCGTTCCCGTTCGAGCGGCTCCCGGGTCGCAACGCGAAGAAGCAACTCGGGCTACCGTTCGAGAAGATCCGCGAGTTCATTCTCAGGGACAAGGACAAACCTTACTGTCTGGTCGTCGCGTCCCACGAGCCGCACAAACCCTGGACTCAGGGCAAACCATCCGCCTACCCCCCGGCGAAGCTGAAAATCCCGCCGCATCTGTTCGACACCCCTGCCACGCGCGAGGCGCTCTCGAAGTACTACGCCGAGATCACCTACATGGATCGGCAGGTCGGCAAGTGCATGGAACTCGTGCACGAGCATGGTGACGAGTCGAACACGGCCTTCATCTTCACGAGCGAGCAGGGTTCGCAGTTGCCGTTCGGCAAGTGGACGTGCTACGAACTCGGCTTGAAGACTGCGTTCGTGGTGCGTTGGCCCGCTCGCGTGAAGGCGGGTTTTGTGACGGACGCGATGACGCAGTATGTCGATGTAGTCCCGACGTTGCTCGCCGCGGCGGGAGGCGAGATTCCGGATGGGCTCGACGGTCGCAGTTTCCTCGGCGTGCTCGCGGGTAGCGCGACGGCGCACAGAGACTACGTCTACGGCATACATACGACGCGCGGGATCATCAAGGGTTCGAAGTGTTACCCGGTACGATCGATCCGTTCGAAGCGGTTCAAGTTCATCCAAAACCTGAACGCCGACAAGGAAGCGTTCTCGAACATCATGGCGGGTGAGGCGCACTCGACGCCGGTGCTCGCCTCGTGGATCAAAGCGGGAGGGCGTGCCGCCGAGCGCGCGCGCTTCTATCGGGTTCGACCACGCGAGGAACTCTACGACTTGAAGAACGACCCTCTCGAGCTGGACAATCTCGCCGGGCGTTCCGAGTTCAGTGAGATGCGCCGCCAACTTCGCACGCGGCTCCACGCCTGGATGAAGCAGCAAGGCGACGAGGGGATCGCCACCGAAATGCTCGTCAAGGCACACCGCCGGAAGTAAGCGAGGTTGCGATCTCGCAGCCGTCGAAGCGGATTGCTAGCGAGTACGGCGCAGAATGAGCATGTCAGGATCGATGCGCACGTCAGCGTCGGCCGGGAGCTTCAGTTCGCCCTTGCCTTTCGGCATCGGGACGCGGACGAGCTTGCCGTTGATGACGACCGGGACGGGCATCGGGAATTCGGTATCGATTGGCACGTCCCACTCGAGCGTGAGTCTGCCGTCCTCCTGCTTGCTCTGGATGCGTGGCAACTTGCCCTGACGCAGGTAGACCTCGAAGAACCACGTGAGATCGGCGCCGTGATACTTCTCCGCGATCTTGCGGATCTCCTCGGTGTCCGTGAGGCGGCAACACGATCCGTCCGTCACCTTCTCCATCTCCGGGTCCGGGTATGCCATCCGCCGCAGCGCGATGAAGAACTTCTCGTCCTCCATCACCCAGCGCAACGTGTGCATCACCCACGATCCCTTCCTGTAGATACTGTGACCTCTGTAGATCTGCGACGAATCCTGCACCCTCCGTGGCGCCACCGTCGCGGTCCGCCTCTCGCGCTGACCACGCATCGCGCGAAGGTAGCCCTTGCGACCGCGCTTCTTCTCCATGTAGAGGGCCTGCATGTACGTCCCGATGCCCTCGTGGATCCACATGTCCTTCCAATCCCGGCACGTCACCAGGTTGGCCCACCACTCGTGCGCCATCTCGTGGTGGTGAAGCCAGTCGTAGCCGTCGGATTCGACGCGGTATCCGTTGCCGTAGGCGATGATCGTCTGGTGTTCCATCCCCAGGTGGGGTGTTTCCACGACGGCGTACTTTTCGCCGCGGAACGGGTACGGGCCGCACACCTCTTCCATGTGTCGCACGTGATCGAGGAAGTGTGGGAAGGCCTTGCGCGCCTTCGCCTCGTTTTCCGGAAGCGCGAATAGGAACACCGGGAACTTCTCGCCGGCGACGCTCTTCATCTTCTGCTCGATGACGATGTACGGCGCGATGTTCAGGGCGATGCAGTAGTTGCTGATCGGGACGGTGACGCGCCAGTGGAATAGACGCGACTCACCCTTCTTCTCGTCCGATACGAGAACACCGTTGCTGGCACAGACGAGGTTTTTCGGCACCGTGATCCGCAAGTCCATCCCCGACGGCTTGTCGGAGGGGTGGTCCTTGCACGGCCACCAGAGATCCGCGCCGTTCATCTGGCACGTCGTCGCGATCCAGTGCGCGCCCGACTTCGTCTTCTTCCACGTGAAGCCACCGCTCCACGGTGGGTTGGGCGCGATCCGCGGCTTGCCGCCGTATTTCACCCAGACCGTCAGCTTCTCTCCCGGGCCGAATTCCTCCGGCAACGGCATCTGGATCTTCCCGGCCTCGTGCGTGAACGCGATGTCGTGTTCGACGTCGCCCCTCCTGCATCGCACCGAGTCCACCTCGAGCGCGTCGTCGAGATGCAGAAAGATCTTCTTCGTCGCCTTCGTGACCTCCGCCGTCATCCCCAGTTCGCCGCGAATCGTCCGTTCGTCTGGATCGACGGTCAACTTCAGGTCGTAGTGCAGCACATCGAAGCATGCCTGCTCTGGCTGCAACACGCCCCCCGACACGTTCGGCTTGCGCTGCGACGCGAGAGAGGAGGACAGGACGAGGAGGGCGATGAGGCTCGACGGTAGGTTGCGACGCATGTGCGGGGTCTTGTCTGAAACGGTGGCGCTGCGCGGAGTCTATTCCCCCAGCGGCATCGCGAACACCCGTGGCCCGTGGCAAGGTGGCTGCGGATCACGTAAAGATGACGTCGCATGCACCGCCTCGTCAGCTACCTAACTCTCCTCTGGATCTGCGCGGCCTGTACGGTCTCGCCGGAAATCGTCCGCGCCGTGGAGGAAGGTGATCATGGCCGCGTCGAGGTCGCGTGGATCGAGCTGACCCCACCAGCTGGCCGACCGTCCGTCTCGCTGATCAACATGGTGCACGTTGGCGAACCCCGATACTTCGCCGACGTGCAATCGCGGTTGGACAGCGCGGCGTTGGTGTTGATGGAGGGAGTTGTCCGCGAGTCCGCGCCTGAGGGCGTGACGTCCGGATCCCCGCGGCGCGTCGGCGCCGATTTGTTCGATCTCGCGACTACTTTCCGTCTGGTGCACCAGCTCGACGCGCTCCAGTGGCGCCCGCACTTCCGCAACGCGGACATGGGCGAGACCGAGTTTCGCACGATGCCGCGGCGGACGACCACTCGAGAGGCGCCGTCGCTGCGTGACTTGCAGCGCGACGCGAATTTCGCGGTGTATCGGTTCCGACGGCGCAACCCGCAAATCAACCCGGACACGGCAGAGGAACATGCTCGTCGGGGCGTTGCCCGCCGCGTCCTCGCCCGTCAGATTGCGAGCGGGTCGTGTGACGCGCGCCTCCGACCCGTCGTCGGTCAGATCCGGAACAGGATCGCGCTCCGGGCTCTCGACGAAACCAAGGTCGTCGGGAGAGTCGTTCTCTGCTGGGGATTCGCGCACGGCGAGGACTTCGTTCGCGCGCTGCGGAATCGCGGATATCGGGTCGCGTCGGTCGCCTGGCACGAGGTCTTCCGATACTGACCCACAAGCGCCCCCACATTCCGGCCCGATGAGGTAGAATCGCCGAGTCCGCGCGTCGTCCCCCAGACCTCCTCGCACAGGTCTTGCATGTCGCCTACCCCTCTGTTTGATCCTGGCCGCCGAATGTTCCTCCGGCGGAGCACGCGTGGACTAGGCGTTATCGGGTTCGACGCGCGGGCTCTTCTTTCTCGTCGCGCGTCTCGCACGGTCCGCGTCGGGCAAAGCGCTGCCGGTTCTGCGAGAGAAGCTCCAGGCGGATGCAACCCGCGACAGTGCCGCGGTCGAGATCATCGCCATCATCGAGGCGCGGAAGGACCGCGCTGGCATCGCGGAGTATCTGCAGTCCGTTCTCGACGTAGTTCGTGATCCGGACGTGCGGCGCCGCTACGTGGTTTTGGACCTCGATTGCGTGCCGCGACGTGGATTGTCGAGTGGCTCGCGGTCGCCGTTGACCCGACGCGGTTGGATCACCCCCGCCTGCTCGCTCGATGCGGGCAGGTAGCTTGTCGGTTGGTGCACCGGGCGCAGATCGCCCAGCTGGATTACCCGGTCCACCAACCGCACGCGCTCCTGCATCGAGAGTGACTCGACGGGTATGTATGGCACGTCGAACATCTCGAGAAGGCACTTCACGATGCCGTCGATTCGCACGACTTCCTCCCACTCCAGACCCGCGCGCACTCCGTCGGCGCGGACGAGTTCGCGATGGGGTCGCAGAAAAAACACCATGCCCTCGCGGACCGTCGTCATGTACTCGGCCAGGCGTTGGTCACGAAAGACCTCGGCGAGGATCGTCGAATGATGCGCGGCGTACGCGAGGTTGCAGAAGGCGCGGTCCGATACGAACGGCCCTTGGATCTTCCGCTCGGATTCGACCTGCCGGATGAACACCTTAGCCTGGTAGCGATTGACCAGATCGATGTCGGCTCGGAGCGATTCGAGTTGCGCTTCCATCTCGGCGAGCACGCCCCGCGCCACCTCGGCGATCATCGGGATGCCGTAGCGTTCGTGCACCCAGCGGGCGAGCGTGGTCTTGCCCGTGGCATGGGAGCCGACCATGTAGATGCGGGAAATCGGTGCCATGGGGTGGTTCTTCTGCATACGACGGCAGGTGAGCCTAGAGTGACCCCGACGCGATTCCAGCGGTGTTGCTACTCCCGCCCCTTGAGACCGGAGATTGTGGATACTGTGAGTCACTGTTGAAAAGCGTCAACCACCGGCGTGAAGGGATGTGCATTTCAGATGCCCCTCGTTCTCGGCCATCGGTAGGCAGCTTGGGGCGGGATTCGAGCTAGAGACTTGTTTGGATGAGCACCACACCCAAATGGACCGGCGATGAGGTGGTCGTACTTTCCCCAGACCACCCCCGGCTTCCATGACGCGGAGTACCGGGCCCGGCGCAACGCCATCGCGAAGGCGAGCCTCGAGTACGACGGCACGGGAGCGCGATTCGTATCACGCCCACTACGAGAAGATGGCGCCCTTCATCGAGCGGGCGATGCGCCGCGCCGGAGAAGACCGCCAAGCGCATCTATGACGTGATTCGCCGAAGGAACCCCCCATTGCGCGTGCCGGCGACGACC
>PVBE010310046.1_pt1 | contig 22941 bp, 17 predicted proteins | sample 1631181 | NCBI WGS metagenome assembly PVBE01 (sample SAMN08397723, study PRJNA350692) | Marine metagenome, whole genome shotgun sequencing project. | isolation source: water | place: Pacific Ocean | collected 2012-04 | reverse complement strand
TCATTGAGCGCACGTTCACAAGCCAAAATTTCCGTTCACGCTCAAGGCAAGGACTATCACAACGTTCTATTGAAGAGGCTTAAGGCAGTTGCACGCTGGATCCATCAAGACCTCCATTCCGAAGTAAAAGTCTTTGTCGACACAGCTCCCGTCATGGAAAAGCCATTGGCGGCCGCTGCCGGCATAGGCTGGCAAGGCAAGCACACTAATCTGGTAGCCAAGGACTACGGATCATGGCTGTTCATTGGCTCGATATTTACAACACTAGAATTAGGCTTGTCACAACCACACAAAAACTATTGTGGTACTTGCGCAGCGTGCATTAATATTTGCCCCACAGCAGCATTTCCAAAGCCCTACAAATTGAATGCGACCAGCTGTATTTCGTATCTCACCATTGAGCACAAGGGACACATTCCAAACGAGCTTCGAAAGCCAATTGGAAATCGAATTTACGGCTGCGACGACTGTTTAGCAGTTTGCCCTTGGAATAAGTTTGCCCAAAAAACAAAAATGAATATGTTTCTAGCAAAAAAGGGGCTGGGAGCCACCCCTCTCAAAGCCTTGGCAAAATTGGATGATACGGCCTTTCGACAAAGATTTTCAGGCACCGCGATTAAAAGAATCGGCCGAGATCGTTTTTTGCGAAATGTTCTGATTGCTATCGGAAATTCAAATGATTCATCTTTGCTTAAGATAGCAGAAGGGCTTCTGACCGATGTTTCGCCTTTGGTGAGAGCCATGGCAATTTGGGCTTGTTCGGAACTAGCACCACCGCAGCACTTGCGTACACTCTTCAAGATTCACGTGGAAGCAGAAACAGATAACGATGTTTTCCTTGAATGGCAAAGCTGTCTTGATGCGTCTAGTTAATTCATTGGACCACTTGATACCAACTAATCAAGGGACGGGTCGCGACCTGAAGCAAGTTCACGTTGTCGCCCTCTTTCCAAGAACGCATCAACATTAGCAGGATCAAGTTCTAGGGCACGTCTGACATCAGCTGACGCGCCGATTGTATCACCTGTGTGCCTGCGCGCCGCAGCCCTCAGAATATAAGCATCAACCAGTGAACGATCGAGTTTTATTGCCGATGTCAGATCGGTAATGGCAGATGTCCAATCTTGGCGCATGCGATGAGCGAGGGCTCGCTCAACAAAAAGATTAGGATCAGATGATTGTAATTCTATCGCAGAGGTCAAAACAACATCGGCTTCTGAAGGACGACCAGCCCGCATCCAAGCTTGGGCTGCTTGAGCAAGAAGTTCAGCACGTTCTTCAGGACCCCCAGTTCCTGCCTCCAGTGCCAATTCCTCGAGTCTCAGTGCAGCCTCTTCTTCCTGGCCCATAGCCAACAAAGTCAGCGCTATGCAGTGCCTGGCAGCAACCCCTCCACCCGCATCACGCCAAACAAAGGCTTGCTCCAAGGCATTATTAATATCTCCGTTGATCGCATCGATACACTCTTCATATCTATTGGCGTAGGCGGGAAGGAGAAACTGCAAAACTAAAGCAATCATAGTCACAAGGTTGAATGTTTTGCCTCTTTGCTTCATTAACTCATTCCACGTATTTTACAATTCAAAACTCAAATCTTACAAAACATCGGCCTGTTGCCACGGCCCGTTCATAAAGAGCTGACGCCTTTGTACCGGTCATATCCGATCTAAAGCCCCCGGCCAAACCACGTCGGCTTTATCTTTCGTTGAAACCGTGGGAGGCTGAAAGTGATAAGCAATGATCTCTTTGTCGAATCTGTTAAGAATTTATGTTTGAATTATCTACTATTGGAACCAAAATTGGTGAATAGCCTTGCAAACTGGAATAACAGTAAAATCTAGCAACCTGGATGTAGATTTGAAGGATCGCGTTGTCCTGCAGATTGTACCTTCGATGAATAGTGGCGGAGTCGAACAAGCCACACTTGATATTTCTGGTGCGATCGTTAAAGCGGGAGGTCGTGGACTTGTGGCCACGAGCGGAGGAAGGCTCGTAGATAAACTGGAAGCTGTGGGTGCCGAAACGTTTCTATTGCCGCTGAACACCAAGAATCCATTTAAGATTTTTCTAAACATATTCCGATTGTCGAAGGTCATAGACTTAAATAGAGTCGACATTGTACACGCGCGCTCGCGGGCTCCGGCATGGAGTTCATTTTTTGCAGCACGGCGCTGCAACGTCATTTTTATAACAACTTACCATGGCGCCTATAGCGGCACCTCGCCATGGAAGAATTACTATAATTCAATCATGACTAAGGGCATTCGCGTAATTGCCAATTCATCATTCACTGCCGAGACGATTATTAAGAAGTATCGTTTATCACCCAAAAGGGTGATTACAATCCCGAGAGGTATAAGCAAAACCGAATTTGACCCTGAAGCCGTCTCCATGCAACGACAAAAACGCATTCTAAATGAATGGGGCATTACAGAAGAGCCCAGAGAGTTAATCTTGTTGCCTGCCCGTTTTTCGCGCTGGAAGGGTCATACGGTCCTTATCGAAGCCGCAAACCATCTTCGATCATTTGGGCACAAAAACTTTATTTGTATTTTAGCTGGTGATTCACGAGGTAGAGATACTTTTGTTAAGGAACTCAAACTGTACATCGAAAAGCTAAAACTTAATGGAATTGTCAAGATTGTTGGACATTGTTCTGATATGCCAGCTGCTCTAGCCACCTCCACTGTAGTGGTATCGGCCTCAACTGAGCCGGAAGCATTTGGCCGGGTTGCCGTTGAGGCCCAAGCGATGGCCCGACCGGTTATCGTAGCGGACCATGGAGCCACTCGAGAGACGGTCATAAATGGTGAAACCGGCTGGCGGGTTGCTCCGGGCGATTCCTATGCATTGGCCCAAGCCTTGGACGCAACACTCAGCTTATCAACCGCGGTGCGCGCGCAATCCGGACAAAACGGTCGGGATCGGGTGTTGAAATACTATTCTGTCGAGCAAATGTGCAATAAAACGATCAACCTTTACAATGAATTGTCTGGCGGGCCTTTTGAGCAGGAGCAAGCGTGAAAACGAAAACACGCAACCTTAGAAACGTCCTCATTATTCAAATGGGACCGCTTGGCGAATTTATGCAAGCGCTCGCAGCCGCCAAAACCATACGTGAATATCATTACGATGGACGGATCACACTACTAACAAGGCCCGAATATGCCGCCCTCGGTCGCCTCTGTCCATATTTCGACGTTGTTTGGGAAAACGATTTCGCCACCAACCTTTGGTCAAAATTGGGTCTTGTTCGGCAGATCCACAAAGCAAAGTTAGGTCGCATATATGATCTGCAAACGTCAAGTAAGTCGAACAGCTACTTCAAGCTTTTTGGGCCGTTGAGGCCAGAATGGGTGGGCACAGCCAAAGGGTGCTCGCATCCTCACAAGAATAAGAAACGCTTGAAGATGCATATTGTTGATCGCCAAGCCGAGCAACTCGCTATGGCGGGAGTAGGCCTTGGGCGCGGCCGTGTCGGCGGCACGGCACTTCCTCCAAACCTAGACTGGGTGAAAGAGGTTCAAAAGAGTGCGGCTCGCACGGAATTGACGTGGTTTGGGGTGCGACGACCTTATGCACTTCTGGCACCGGGAAGCGCTCCGCAAAGTATTGGCAAGCGCTGGCCAGCGGAATATTACGGCGATTTGGCCATGCTTCTGAGACGCTCTGGCATTATGCCTGTAATCTTAGGTACGGATTCTGAAAAGGAACTGGTCTATTCAATTCACGCCGCCTGTCCTAGCGCTTTAAGTCTCATCAATCGTACGGACTTGATTCAGCTCATAATTCTCGCGCGTCAAGCGAGACTTGCCGTGGGTAATGACACCGGGCCGATGCATATCATTGCTGCGGCAAACTGCCCGAGCGTTGTCCTATTTTCGTCCGAATCCGAGCCGGAAATATGTGCCCCACGAGGCAAAGACGTCACAATATTGCAGAGAAAAAGGCTTACCGACTTAGGAATTAGCGAAGTATGTGAAGTTTTGCAGACAAAGGACTTAATCGACATGAATAAATACCCCATGTCACCCCCCCATATGGCTAATTGACTTGTCGCAACATCTTGAAAAGCATAAGGTTTCTCATATACGATTTATTTATGGCCACGTAATCTTATAATTGGTTGTCTAAATTTGAATTCTAAAAAGGAGGTAAAACATAGCTCGCAAACCCTTCGATGCGCCGACCAGTAAAGGCGGTCCCCGCATTAATGAATTGATCACGGCACCAGAGGTTCTGCTGATCGACGAAAAAGGAACTAAAGTTGGCATCGTTGCAATTGCAACCGCGATCGAAGCGGCGGAATCTGCCAGTCTCGATCTTGTAGAGGTATCCCCAAATACCGATCCGCCCGTTTGCAAAGTTATTGACTATGGAAAGTACAAATATAAAGAACAAAAGAAACGCAACGAGGCAAAGAAAAAGCAAAAGACGGTTGACGTCAAAGAAATTAAGATGCGCCCCAATATTGATGTCCACGACTACCAAGTCAAACTGAGGGCAATGCAGAGATTTTTTGAAGACGGCGACAAAGTTAAAGTTACCTTGAGATTTCGCGGTCGAGAAATGGCTCATCAAGAGCTTGGTATGGACCTGCTCATTCGACTTCAAGAAGAAGTGGATGAAGTTGCTAAGGTGGAGTTGCCTCCAAAAATAGAAGGCCGGCAAATGATCATGGTGATGGCACCCCGTTAATGGGCGGCCCGCCTATGCGGCCGCGAAGTCGGCCACACCCGAAGCTCCGCCGGCGGGATAACGTGACGCACGATCCGACATCATTCGAGATTGACCGGACGCAACGCCGACTCGGACCCATTTGGCTGTCGCCGAGCATCACCCCAGTTAACGTGCTCACCCTTTTCTATTCGGCAATGATGACCATCGTCTTCATTACGTCCCTTGGCCTGCTCCATCCGTATTTGCTGCACGCCCACTTAGAGATGCCCACGGGAATACAAGGTGATTTCACAGGCAATCTGAGCGTTGTCATAGAACTCGTTGCCATTGCTCTCGTTGCGCCCGTCGGTGTGTTTTCCGATCGCCTCGGCCGACGGCGCATCTTCGTGGCTGGATTCCTCGCGATTGCCTTGGGCCTTACTCTCATCCCCCTAGCACGCACGCCAATCGTCCTCATCATGCTACGCATGATCTCTTCGGCCGGCATCGCCGCATGCACCATTATGCTCGCCTCCTGTATTGCTGACTATGCGCAGAACGCTTCGCGCGGCAAGTTGATCAGCGTCAATGGCGTCATCACCGGATTCGGCGTTGTCGTAATTTCCTCATTTATATTTGCCCGCTTACCTAAATTCTATGCGGAACTTGGCGCCGCGCCGATTGAGGCCGGCACCCTTACGTTTTGGACCATGGCCGCAATCGCGGTTCTGACGGCGCTTATCACGTGGCTCGGCGTCAAAGATGGTGACCCGCGTAAAGGTAAAAAACGCCAACCCCCGCTCGAGCTGCTGCGCACGGGCATCGGCGAAGTGCGCAAGAACCCGAAGTTGGGACTTAGTTGCGCGGCTGCCTTTGTTTCACGCGGCGACCTTACCGTGCTGGCCACATTCTTTGCGCTCTGGATTATGGCGGTTAACACTGACCAGGGCATAATGCCCGATAGTGCTCAAAGCGAGGCCGGCAGATTATTCGGCATCTCACAATTTGCCATGCTGATTTTTACGCCGGTTATAGGCTTCATCGTTGACCGACTTGATCGCGTCACCGCTCTGATCATCGCGTTTGCCGTGGCGACCGTCGGCTACCTTGCGTTAGGCATTGTAGGCGATCCGCTCACTTCGCCTTTGATCTATCTGGTCGCGATCATGGCGGGCGCAGGCGAGGCCTGCATCATCGTGGCCGGCCCGGCACTGGTCGGCCAGGAGGCGCCGGCGCCGGCGCGCGGCTCGATCATCGGTGTGGTCGGCTTCTTTGGCGCGGTCGGTGTTCTTATCAATCTCAAACTCTCCGGCATAATCTTTGATGCCTGGATGTATCAGGGACCCTTCATCTTGATGGCGGGCATGAACTTGGCCGTTATGATCTATGCCATTGTCGTGCGTTTGAAATACGGTGCCAGACTTTCGACCGACATCTAAAGACCAGACTCCGGTGCGCGTCAACTGCGGAATAGGTTGTCGTTAAGTGCCCGATTCATGCAAAACCAGCTTGCACACCGAAAACAACGCCCGATTTGCCGAAAAATAAAAAACAACCTCATGCAATACCCTCGAGTTATATTATGGGCGCATTTCATGTGGAAGTTTTACCACATCATTTGCTCTGTCTACGGAGAAGTTGAATTATGTGATGAGGCGATCCAGAGACCCGTTTCTGCGATGAAAGCCCTTTTCTGTACGGAACTCGTCATCATGGATTCCGGATCACGAACTTTCCTAACCGAATTAGAAATTTGGAGGAAATTTGTGTCCGGAATGACATGGTTAGGTTTGTCCCGTTCACGCTAAAATCCTCGGCCTTTGCAAATCCGAATGTTTCCCGTATAACGGCGCTCTTCGGGGCGGCCCGGCCCAATGGCATGCCGTGGCGGCCCGCAATGCGAGGGGGTGAAAACCCCGTTTTCCGCCAAGGAGCCATGCAAAATGCCTAAGATGAAGACCAAGAGCGGTGCCAAAAAGCGCTTCCGCGTCACCGCATCGGGCCGGATCAAGGTCCAGCGCGCGGGCAAACGGCACGGCATGATCAAGAAAAGTCCCAAACAGATCCGCATGCTCCGGGGGAACAAGGTGCTTGACCCCTCGGACGAAAAGATCGTCAAAAAGTTCATGCCTTATGCGCGCTAAGCGCGACGCCCTGAAGGAGTGCTCTCATGTCCCGTGTCACACGCGGCGTCACCAAACACGCCAGTCACCGCAAAATCATCAAAGCTGCTAAAGGCTATTACGGACGTCGCAAAAACACGTTCCGCGCCGCCAATCAGGCGGTCGAAAAGGCTGGCCAATACGCCTATCGCGACCGCAAAGTGCGCAAACGGAATTTCCGCGCTTTGTGGATTCAACGGATCAATGCCGCCGCCCGCGAACATGGCCTCACCTACGGCCGATTTATGCACGGCCTCGGGTGCGCCGGCATCGAGGTCGACCGCAAAGTGCTAGCCGATCTTGCCGTTCGCGAGCCCGGGGCCTTCAAGGCTCTAGTCGACAAAGCGCAAAGCGCGTTGCAATAGTCCGATTTCACGTTTGCCGGCGCGCCAGAGCGCCCCGCTCTTAACTGCGGGAAGCCTGGCCATGACGACGAATGAGCGAACCGATGAATGAAAGTCATAATACCGAAAAGATTGACGCGCTAAGGGATTTGATCCTGGCCGACGTGGCGGAAGCCCACGATGTAAAAACACTTGAAGAAGTGCGCATCGCGGCACTTGGCAAGAAGGGCCGCGTCAGCGAACTCATGAAGCGCTTGGGCGGCATGAGCGCGGACGAGCGCAAGGTCATGGGACCCAAACTCAACGGGCTCAAAGACATCGTCACAAACGCCATCACCGAACGCACACAAGATCTGCACAACGCGGCGCTCGATGCGCGCCTTAAAACGGAAAAAGTGGACGTCACATTGCCCGTTCGGCCGCAGGGGCAAGGAAAAATCCATCCCGTTTCCCAAGTGACGGACGAAGTCATTACCATATTTGGCGATATGGGCTTTTCCGTGAGAGAAGGCCCCGACATTGAAGACGACTTTCACAATTTCACAGCGCTCAATTTTCCCAAGCACCATCCGGCACGCGACGTACACGATACGTTTTTCTTTGGTGCGGATGCCCAGGGCGAACGGAAACTGTTGCGCACGCACACGAGCCCCGTACAAATTCGCACCATGATGACAGAGGCCCCGCCGCTGCGAGTCATAATGCCGGGCCGCACCTATCGGTGCGACTCAGACCAAACCCATACGCCCATGTTCCATCAGGTTGAGGGCCTCATCATCGACCAGGAGACCCACATGGGGCACTTGAAATGGTGTTTGGAAGAATTTGCCAAAGCCTTTTTCGAAGTAGACACGATCCGCGCGCGCTTTCGGCCGCACTTTTTCCCGTTCACCGAGCCGTCCGCGGAAATGGATATCGGTTATACCCGTGTCAGAAATGAAATCCGTGTTGGCGAAGGGGACGACTGGCTCGAAATCTTGGGCTGTGGCATGGTGCACCCGAACGTGCTTAAAAATGTTGGCCTCAATCCCAATGAATATCAAGGGTTTGCGTTCGGCATGGGGATCGACCGGCTTGCCATGCTGAAATACGGCATTCCGGATTTGCGCGACTTTTTTGCCGCCGACATGCGTTGGCTCACCCATTACGGCTTCGCGCCGCTCAACATTCCCAATTTAGCGACAGGCTTGAGCCGCTAGGATTTGAAAAGAGTTTGATGAAACAACCACCCCCTCACCCTGACCCTCTCCCTCAAGGGGAAGGGTCAGGGTGAGGGGATAAAAAAGAGACAAAAGTGAGTTTGAAATGAAATTCACGCTAAGTTGGCTCAAAGATCATTTAGAGACGAACGCGACCCTCGCCGACCTGGTCGATAAAATGATTTGGATCGGCCTTGAAGTGGGAAACGTCACGAACCTAGCGGAAGCATTCAGCGACTTTACTGTAGTGGAATTGGTTGACGCCAAACCCCATCCGGATGCCGACAAACTTCAAGTCTGTCAGGTCAATACAGGCGCCGAGACACTTGAAGTTGTCTGCGGCGCGCCAAATGCGCGTTCGGGCATGAAAGGCGTGTTTGCGCCCGTGGGCAGCACCGTCCCCGGCATCAACCTCAAGCTCAAGAAGGCAAAGATCAGAGGCGTTCAGTCAAACGGCATGCTGTTGTCGGAACGAGAACTTGGGCTTTCCGATGAGCATGAAGGGATTATCGAGCTCAGTTCTGACGCCAAGGTAGGGGACCCCGCAGCATCCGCGCTCGGTCTCGACGACCCCATGATCGACCTTGAAGTGACCCCCAATCGTCCGGACACACTCGCCGTTGCGGGCATTGCCCGGGATTTAGCGGCGGCCAATATGGGCATGCTCAAGACCATCGCAATCAACCCTACAAAGGGAGCATACCCGTCTCCTGTCAACATCGGTTTAAAATTTGAAGTGGGTACGGAAGACGCCTGCCCGCTATTTGCCGGACGGGTTATCCGCGGCCTTAAAAATAGTCCGTCCCCGGACTGGTTGCAAAGGCGTTTAAAAGCGATTGACTTGCACCCCATCAACACGCTGGTCGACATTACAAACTTTATTTCCTACGACCTGGCGCGGCCGCTCCACGTTTACGACGCCGCCAAGCTCAGAGGTCAAATTCACGCGCGCCTGGGGCGCAAAGACGAAGAGTTCGTAGCGCTCGATGGTGAAACCTATAAAATCTACGATGATATGTGCGTCATCGCCGACGACTCAGGCGTAATCGCGCTGGGCGGCGTGATGGGCAGCATGAGCACGGCCTCGACCAACGCAACGACCGATGTCTTTATTGAATCAGCTTATTTCGATCCGTTGCGCACAGCGCGAACCGGGCGGCGCACCGGGATCGAATCTGACGCGCGTTACCGTTTCGAACGCGGTTCGGACCCCACCTTTATCGTACCGGGATTGGAACTTGCCAGCCAAATGATCCTCGACATGTGTGGCGGGGAGCCGAGCGAGATCTTTGTCGCGGGCGCCGAGCCGAAGATTGACAAGGTCATCGACTTTGATCTTTCTGAAATCAAACGGCTGACGGGCCTCGAAATCCGCGAGAGCCGCAGCATCGATATCCTGAACAAACTCGGTTTCGAGACCTCGCCCAAGGGGGCGAGCCATGCGGTGCGCGTGCCGCCGTGGCGGCCGGATATCGAAGGCTCCGCCTGCCTTGTCGAAGAAGTGGCACGCATTCATGGCTTCGACAAACTGCCGTCCGTTCCGATGTCGCGGCCACACTCCATTACCGGTTCGGCATTGACCCCATCCCAAGCGCGCGTGCAAACGGCGCGACGCGCTTTAGCTGCGCGCGGTCTCACGGAAGCAATCACCTGGTCGTTCGTTGGCCGCAAACATGCCGCCTTGTTTGGCGGCGGCGGCAAGAATCTCACACTCGACAATCCCATTTCGTCAGAACTCGACACAATGAGGCCGAGCATACTTCCCGGTCTCATCGGTGCGGTCAGGCGCAATGTTGATCGCGGCATACCTGACTTGGGCCTCTTCGAAGTGGGACCGATTTATTCAGGGAACGAACCATCCGATCAATTTACGAGCGCCGCAAGCGTGCGCCGAGGTGCGGCAGATGGGCCGGGCTCTGCAGACCATTGGGCAGGCGGCGCACCGCCCGTCACCGTCTTCGATGTTAAGGCCGATGTGCTCGCCGTGCTTGAGGCATGCGGTGCACCAATATCTTCCGTACAAATCGCGGAAGTAGGGCTCAGCTGGTATCACCCCGGGCGGTCTGGTGCAATCACATTGGGGCCTAAAACCGTGCTCGCCGTGTTCGGCGAACTGCATCCGCGCGTTTTGAACGCCCTCGACATCGTCGGGCCCCTTGTGGGCTTTGAAATCCATCTAGACGCCCTGCCCTTACCAAAAGCCAAGGCAACCAAAACCAAGCCCGCGCTCGACGCGAGCGACCTGCCGCTTGTCGAGCGCGATTTCGCCTTCGTCGTCGACACGGACATAGCCGCCGCCACTCTCATGCACGCGGCCAAAGGTGCGGACAAGTCCTTGATCACGGACGTCGCGCTGTTCGATGTGTTTGAAGGCGACGCCATCGGCCAAGGTAAGAAGTCGCTCGCCATTACGGTAACCCTGCATCCGCGCAAAAAGACATTGACCGATTCAGAAATTGATGCTGTATCCACCAAAGTGATCGGCGCGGTGGAAAAAGCCACTGGTGGTGTCTTGAGGAGTTAGCATGACGGGACAAGAAAAAGAACTTGGCCGTTTCGTCACAACGTATGAGTCACGCTGGCGCGCCATGGACTGGGACGAGATTGCCAAGTATTGGCAATCCAACAGCATTCCAATCAAGCGTATAGCTATGCGCTCCGCCCAGCACAGCGTTCGAGAAGGCCTTTACCTATCTCTTCCCAAACGGCTTTAGGGAGTCCCCATCATGAGTCCCCGCATTGTCATTATTATCTTTGGGCTTGTCACCATCGTGGCGCTGAGCGACCTCTTCTACCTTTCTATGGTCACCGAGCCGCCGCTCGAACCGAAGGTATCATCGACCGTGTTGACCGGAAAAGTTGCCAGCAATGTGGGTAACACCAAGACACCCTATTACACCCAATGGATCAAGTTTCAAGAAAACATAAAGACGCGCAGCAAAGGAAGCATCGAGCTCGACTATCACATCATGGGTGATCTCGGCAGCCAAGGCGACATGCTGAGCGCGCTGTTGCGCAATCGGATCCAAATCTTCGGCGGCTCGCATCAATCTCTGGCGACGCAGTTACCCGAGTTTGCCATGATCTCAGCGCCGTTTCTGTTCGACTCTTATGAGGAATTGGATTTCGTTCTGGACGAGCACCTGTTCGACCTGTTCGACGACATCGCCGCCAACAGGGGATTGACGCTCCTCCAATGGGCCGAAGTAGGCTGGCTCGATTTTTACGCTAACCAAGACATCCGTATGCCGGAGGACGTGAAAGACCTGCGCGTGCGCTTTACGCCCAACATTTCCGCTGAAACGTTGCTCCAAGCGCTCGACGCCAATGCGATTTCTTTGGGCTCGGCCGATCTCGTCCAGGCGCTCCAGCAGGGTATGATCGACGCGGGCGTCACAGGGCTCGTCTACCACGCGCTCGTGACCAAGGACTATGCCACGCACTATGTCATCACCAATCACGGCTATGACGGGGGCGCAGTACTTGCTCATCGCGAGTGGTTCGAGAGCGCCACGGAAGAGCAGCAAGACATTATTCGTAATGCCTTTGGACCCGCTGCACGTTCGCGCCAATTGCTGCGAACCATGTCCGATCAATTTCTCAAGGAGATGAGCGCCGATGGAATTAAAGTCCGTTTACTGAGCAATGCCGAACGAACTCAATGGAAAGAGGCCACCAAGGACACGCACCAAGAGATTATTCGTAAGGCCGGCGGCCGGGCCCAAGAAGTCTACGATGCCATTCTTAAGGGCAAGGCTGCGTTCGCCGAGATATCAGAGGATCAGGGCATTTCCAAGATTCATTGAATCATGAAAATGCCCTAGATTCTAATCTACTTGCGTTTCCAGACGGAAAACTGGTTCTATTTGGCTAAATAGCCTCACCCCTGAAAACGCCCTAGCGCAGTGACACCAACTCAGGGCGCCGCCCCTCCTCAGCAACTAAATCCTAAGCTCACCGTGAACCGCGCTTTGAGCGGCACGTGCATTTTGAACAAACCAATCGAGTTTGGTGTGTAATGTTTCAGCTTGCTGCGCCAACGCGTCAGCGGATTCGGGCGCCGTCAGTTTGATATTAGCCACGTTACCCGTACTTGAGCAAAACTCTTCCGTGACGAGACATAAAAAACAGCCGCAGAAAACCTTTAAAGCCAACGCCCTGCTCATTGATGCGACTTTGCGCATCATCCATCACTTTGAAGACTGCATTTATTTAAGCTTACAGCAGCTTACCTTGCAGAGACGTCGTATCGATTGTATTGACGTCGACACCTGTTGTGCTCTTTTGGTTTTCCTTTGCTTTGGCTAGTATGGCGGCCCCCAAAAGACCTTTTTTATCAATGGAAGAACCATTAATGTGCGCTTGATTTTTGGAAACTACAGATGCCGCAATTTCAGTCAGAGCCGTTGGGATAAGGACAAGGGCTACCAGATCTGCAAGACGTGCCGTTTGTAGAAACGGTCGACAACCATGACGCAAAAACGAATAAGTGGTTTAAGCGGTACTCAATACTTCAAATAGGCGCAAGCCTCTTGGCCTTTGCGCGTGCCGATGCTAAACCCCGGCCATGACCGATCTTACCCACATTCGCAACTTTTCGATCATTGCCCATATCGACCACGGCAAATCGACCCTCGCCGACCGGCTCATTCAGGTATGCGGCGGATTAACCGACAGGGAGATGAAAGAACAAGTGCTCGATACCATGGATCTTGAGCGCGAACGGGGCATCACGATCAAAGCGCAAACGGTGCGCCTCACCTACAAAGCGGACGATGGGAAGACCTATACAATCAACCTGATCGACACACCGGGCCATGTGGACTTCACTTACGAAGTCAGCCGCTCCATGTCGGCGGTCGAGGGCTCGCTTTTGGTGGTGGATGCAAGCCAGGGAGTCGAGGCTCAAACGCTTGCCAATGTATATCAGGCGATCGATGCGGATCACGACATCATTCCAGTACTTAACAAGATCGACTTGCCGGCGGCCGAGCCGGACCGCGTACGCCAGCAAATCGAGGATGTGATCGGCCTTGACGCCACGTATGCAGTCAAAATTTCTGCCAAGACAGGACAAGGAATTGAACAAGTTCTGGACGCGCTGGTCGAACGCCTGCCGCCGCCACAAGGGGACCGCGCCGCGCCTTTGAAAGCACTCTTAGTTGACAGCTGGTACGACCCTTATCTCGGCGTCGTGGTCTTGGTCCGCGTGATCGACGGCGTCATGAAGAAAGCCCAAAAAGTTTGCATGATGGCGGCGGGCTCGGCCTATACGATCGATCAAGTGGGCATCTTTTCTCCAAAGATGGAGAAGATTGAAGAACTAGGTCCCGGCGAGATCGGTTATTTGACGGCATCCATCAAACAAGTGGCCGACACCCGTGTGGGCGACACAATTACAGAAGACAAGCACCAAACCGGGGAGGCGTTACCGGGCTTCAAGCCGGTGCAGCCCGTCGTCTTTTGTGGATTTTTTCCACAAGACTCGTCCGAGTTTGAAGATTTGCGCGAAGCCATAGCCAAGCTCCGCCTCAACGATGCGAGCTTTACTTATGAGACCGAGACAAGCGCGGCGCTGGGCTTTGGCTTTCGCTGCGGTTTTTTAGGTTTACTTCATCTTGAAATCATCAATGAACGGATCGAACGAGAATACAATATTGAACTCATTACCACAGCGCCAAGCGTGGTCTACCACGTCGCGCTTACCGACGACACCTTGATAGATTTACACAACCCGGCCGACATGCCGGATCCTTCCCGCATCGATCATATCGACGAGCCCTGGATCAAAGCGTCGATCCTGGTTCCGGACGATTACCTTGGCGCAGTCTTGAAGCTCTGTGAAGACCGGCGCGGTATTCAGCAGGACCTCACCTACGCGGGCACGCGCGCCATGGTAGTTTACCACTTGCCACTCAACGAAGTTGTGTTCGACTTTTATGATCGTCTCAAGTCCGTGAGCCGTGGTTATGCAAGCTTCAACTATCAAATCGAAAACTACAAGCCGGGCTCTCTGGTCAAGATGTCCATCTTGGTCAACGGTGAGCCTGTTGACGCGCTTTCAATCATCGTCCATGGCGGCCGCGCCGAAAGCCGGGGCCGCGCCATGTGCGAGAAACTCAAGGAGCTCATCCCCCGCCACCTGTTCAAGATTCCCATCCAAGCGGCCATCGGCGGGCGCATTATCGCGCGCGAGACCATTGCAGCCTTGCGCAAGGACGTCACGGCCAAATGTTACGGCGGCGGCGCTACACGCAAGCGCAAGCTTTTGGAAAAACAGAAGGCAGGTAAAAAACGCATGCGTGAATTCGGCAATGTTGAGATTCCTCAAGAAGCATTCATCGCCGCGCTCAAGATGGACGACAACTAGAGCGACATTTACTCGCGTGGAATCGCTCTAGATTTAATTCGCTCACGGCGGTTTTGTTCCAAAAGGAACAAATCGCCGCACGGCCATTTGACGGAACCTGGAATGGCATTACACCTTGGCTCACTTGGATGCTGATGGCTCAAGCGCCAGGACATTGCCAATATCTATGTTTTTACGGTTTGGGTCAGTAACTAGACAAAATCACTCAACGGCCAGTACTGGATTATATTGGAAAGAACTATCCTAAATATTTCAAAGCACCGGATGCTTGGGAAGAACCTAGTTATCCAGTCTTAAGCATTATGCTCTTGAACAGACGCCCTCATCTCAAAAGAAATAGACCGTCGTTACAAAAAATTCCATCCGTCAATGTTTTTAATTTGGCTTGAGCGAAATACAAAGAGTTGATTACTGAATTAACGACGGCTTAAGTGACCAATTCACCCGTTGAATTTGGTGTTATCCGGGAAATGTCGAATCAAGTATTTCGAGTGCTACACGCTCACCCGATTCCATCGCCCCTTCCATGCCCGAATCGATGAGGCCCGTGTGTTCTCCACAGAAATGCACCCGCCCATGAGGTTTTATCATCTCCAACAGGTATTCATGGATCTGTCCAGGCGCCCAGTCCATGTATTTGCCGCCGCTAAACGGATCGAGCCCCCACGACTTGATTGCGGCCGCCTCGATCTTTCCTTTGGCGGCCGGACGTGCCTCCTCAACGGACTTGACTACGATCTTCATCGCGTCTTTTTCCGGCATCCGATCGAGATAGCGCGCGATATAACCATGTGCCCAACAGGTAAAACTTGTAATTTCATCCGGCGATTCATCAAAACGATAAGCCGTCATGCTTCCGGCCAGCCCGTCGGTCCACATGCTAGGAGGCAAGCCGTCGTCCTCCCAGTAGCGTTTTTTGGGTACCAAATGAACTTGCGTTAACGGCGTGTATTTGATGCTATTGACGGCTTCAGCCTGAACGCCGGTTAGGATCGGATCCATTTTTACGAAGTTCAGTACAGGGAACGGTATCGAACAGATCACGTTCTTAGCCCGATAGACACTACCGTCGTGGCAGTAAACCTCAACGGCACCCACCTCGCTACGAATACCTATAACGCGCGTCTTAAACCGAATTTCATTCTTGAGCGCGCCGGCCATAGCTTCCGGAATGCGCTGATTACCCCCGCGAGCCACCAACTGCACTGGTTCGATTTCGAACTGATGCAGGTAGTTCTTGTCGTTAAAGTACGCCATGAGGATTGACGCCTCATACGCCGAAAGGCCATAAAGGACATTCGTGTTGTAAGTAAGATCAATAATTTCGTCGCTGACACCCTGATCTTTCATAAAGTCGTAGACCGATTGGTCGACGGAGGCAAATTTTGGCTCGATCCAGTCGGCTGCCGTGCTGAGCGGATTATTGGAGGAAACCAATGGATTGAAGAACATCCACGGCATTGTTTCCTTTTGACCTTCAGGGAACGGATTACGCGGATGGGTGAGCCAATCTTCCGGCGAGACGATTGTGCCGTCCATGACCATGGTACGTTGTTTCATAGACATCATGTGGCGGGGAAAGTAGTCGAAGAGCTCAACACCGTATCTGTCGGCCGTATCGCGCATTCGCGCATAGCCAGCGCCCATGCCGTTACCGCCAGCCTCGGCTTGGCCTGGAACATTGGGCAACGTGAAGACCCGCCCGCCGATACGATTGCGGCTCTCCAAAACGGTGACCGAGTAGCCTTCTCCTTCCAACAGAAGTGCCGCGTTGAGCCCCGATAGCCCTGCCCCAATCACTACGACGTCAGACTGATTTTGAGTCCGCGCACCGACGGGCGTCATCATGGTCGCGGATAGCGCCAACGTCCCCTGCATGACCGCACGACGGTTTACTTTGTGGCGTGTCATTCGCTTGCCATTTTTTTTAGTATCCCCCTACGATCCTACAGATAGGCTCAAGTTTGTGCAAATTCATGTTGGTCTGAAATCAGCCCTCAGGCAGCATTAGCGGTCACCTTCTCACGCTTTATTGACGACTCAGTGGATAGGCTGTGAAGAGCACACGCGGCGATTTTGAGCTACACTGTTATGAGTAGATGAAAGGTACGAAAAGAATATTTAGACTTACCAGCACCAAGGCCAAGAAAGTACGCAAGCAACAACACTAACGCCGTTTCATTATTGGACCTAAAGCAAGGGCGCGCTCTGACTCGCAACAGTCAGCGCCCTTACCCACAACCGCAAAAATGAAAAATGACGCGTGATAAAGAGGAAGACTCAGAATGGATAAGGAAAGACTGTTAGCGGGTGGTTTTACTCGTGACGACTTTGAACGATTTGTAAATTTGCGCTTTGGGGCCGGGGATCCGGTTTATTGGTATGGATGGGGCGGCAACACTACGTTTCCCGGCGAAAAGATGTTTGCGCGAAAAGAGGGTTGCGAGATGGGCCGCCTTTACCGTCCGGAACCGGACAAAGCCGAAGCGTTCCTTCTCGCGCGAAAGCTTTTCGTATATCTAGACCCTCAAACAGGTGAGATCTTGACCATGCCTGATGGAAGTCCTATGTGGGTCAAGGACTTCACCTATCAGTATTTTAGGATACGTCTCAAAAATAGCTTTCTCATTTTCTATTCCGAGCAAGGGTCAGGTGACGAACTCACCAAACTAACGTCTGGTCACAATAGCGAAATTCAAAAGTTTGATGGTATGACCATTTACACGACACCCGTCCAGTATCAATTACCGTGGCGCGGCAATGAACCCACATGGGAGACGTACAATTGGATTGAGCGGCAGGACCGTGATCAAGTGCATTATGACTGCGTTTGGCATGGCGATTTCCCAACACCACCTAATATGCCGCCAGGCCGCGTTTCGATGAACGCGTATTATCATCGATATGACTTTTATGGTGACATGCCCGAAACCATTCGCACGTTTATCGAAGAGCACGCACCTTTATGGAAAAAGCCGCCGGAATCCCTCGATGAAATTCGTGAATTACAAAAATAAGTATCTTTCTACGAATACCCATTATTGAACAAAATGAGACCCAGTAATCGTTTCCGCTCACAACAAAACTCTTGATCAGAAAACATAATTGCATGAGTCAATCAGGAAGACAGATACCTTTTTTGCTAGCCTTGGGATGGGGTGTGGGCACATTAGGCATTTCTATCATGTTCAATACGATAAATTTGTTGTTGTTGCGGTTTATGACGGATTTCTTGGGGATCGCCGCGGTGACTGGTGGGCTTATTCTTCTAGTTTCAAAAATCTATGACACGGTGACCGATCCGATTATGGGTGTGATCTCGGATAAGACCCGCAGTCGTTGGGGGCGACGACGGCCTTATCTTTTAGGTGGAGGCGTGTTGTGTGCAATTGCATTTTACGCTCTCTTTCATGCCCCAAGCATCAATGAAACATCGAGCGCTGTGATGATCATGCTGCTTCTCTCAATCCTGTATTCGACGGCCTATACTATTTTTAATGTGCCTTATATGGCAATGCCAGCAGAGATGAGCACCAATTATCATGAACGATCCTATCTTGTGCAGTTTCGTGTCTATGCGATTGCTATTGGCTCAGTGTTTGGTGGATTTGTGGCTCCAACGCTTATTCAGAACATGGGTGGAGGGCGTTTAGGTCACGAATCCATGGCGACAATTTTAGCGCTTGTAATTGTGGCCACGGCCATCATTTGTTTTTTTGCCACAAAAAACGCGCGGATGACAGAACGTGAGAAGACCTTCAATTTCTCCGTGCAAGATCAGTTTATAATATTCACACAAAACAGACCTTTTATATTATTAATTTTCGTGAAGTTTTTTCAGCTCTTTTCCCTGGCAGTTGGTCAGGCCGTGTTGGCCTACTTTATTTTACAAGTTCTTTTGCAAGATTATGATTTTTTAGGCGTGTATATCTTCGCCACAAGTGCGGCCATATTCATCTCGACGCCTCTCTGGCTTATTCTGTCTAAGAGCCGGGGTAAAGTTTTCTGTTATATGTTAGCAAGCGCGATCTTTGCAATGAATGCGCTATCATGGTTTTGGGCGGGTGCTGGCGATCCGATTTGGCATTTTTACCTCAGAGGTTTGTTTGCGGGTCTGGGTTCTGGTGGCATGCTGCTTATGGGGCAGGCTATGTTGCCAGATACAATTGCATATGACGCCCAACTATCAGGTACGAAACGAGAAGGCGTGTTTGCGGGTATTTATACGTCAGCCGAGAAATTAGCTTTTGCTTTTGGTGCTGCTGTTTCAGGGATTTTCCTCGGCACAATGGGATATGTCGAGTCCACATCCGGCATGGTTGAACAACCCGAATCTGCGTTACTGGCGATCCGACTCTCAATTTCTATTTTGCCGATGATCTTGGTGTTTATCAGTTGTCTTTTCCTCATACCCTATGATTTGGACGAAGAAAAATTGGCGGCATTAAAACCTTCATCCTGACCCGCTTTGTTGATTTCTTTTTGAATAATGTTAAGTAAGCTCACAACGAAGACGATTGTGCGGGGCCCCACCACCGGCGGTCTTTTACCGGTATTCACCGGACCAAAAAGGGGCGCAACCAAGGTGTTATCTCAACGACCATCAGGGGCATCTTTATGCGGACGATTATGCTGGATTTGAAGAATTTATCGCAGCGGAAAGGTTGCGGAATTTACGTGTTTGGCGCATGTACGACACAAGTTCCTTCACATCCGCGCAGCAAATGGATCACTTATTGCGAAAGAAGCGCTCAGGTGGATTAGTACGCTTTATGCCGTAGAAAAGGACATTCGCGGCAAGTCACTTGATGGATGCTGTACCGTACGATGGGTGCGCTCCGCTCCGCTGTTTTACGATTTGGAATACTGGCTGAGAACCCAACTTGCCTCACCGTCGAGCAAGTCAGCTCTTGCCGGATCGGATGAGGGGAAGAAAGAGCCGCTGCCGCCTTTACGCTCATTGAGACGGCAAAGCTCAACGGCTTAGACCCGCAAGTCTATCTAGCTCACGTTCTTACCAACATTGCCGATCATCCGATCAACAAGATTGCAGATTTGCCCCCCCTGAAATATGGATTTGGACTGATACCCGCGTGGCGCTTACCTTGAATACGCTCGCTTTGGGCTCCGCCCCCATACCCCCCCTAGGAAGTAGAGGAGTAAAGATCGAAGAGCTAATTTAAGGTCCGAGAGATACGAAACCCGATGACCTTGAATCGGCTATGTGGTTCGTTCGCGCCGCGGCCTGCCGATCGAAGAAATTTAGGCTTGTTGAACCAGGACCCACCCCGCAAAACGCGGCGCGCGCAGCTTTCAGGCGCATAGGCCGAACCGTCCCGGGACGTATCTGCATAGGACGGTACATAACAATCCTCAACCCACTCCCAGACATTGCCGTATATGTCGTAAAAACCAAAGCCGCTGGGCGGGTAAGACCCAACGACGCGGGTCCCGGCGGAATCGGGGGCACATGCCTTGGTTGCGGGAACGCCGCTGCACGAGCTAGCAAAGCTAGCCTCGCGCGCGGTGATGTCATCACCAAACCAAAAGCGCGTGGTGGTGCCCGCGCGCGCCGCATATTCCCACTCGGCTTCGCTCAGCAAGCGGTACGCATGGCCGGTCTTTTGACTGAGCCAGGCCACATAGGTTTTCGCATCGTCCCAACTGACGTTAATGACTGGCCGATTACCTTTGCCCCAGTCCATGGCTCCGCCTGCTTCTTCCGGGCCCGCACCCTCGCAGCCGCCTTCATCCACACAGGCCTGCCATTCTGCCCACGTCACTTCCGTCCGCCCGGCCGCAAAGGGTTGTTCAATCGTCACCAATACTTGTGCACCACCGTGGCCCTCCTGATCATCTTCGTTGTCATTGCGATCTCGTTCGTCTTCCGGCGAGCCCATCAAAAAACTTCCGGCCGGTATGACAACCAGCTTGGGGCAAACATCGCAGTCGTAGATCAAATTAGGCTCCGGCTCCGCGGCCGACAAAACCAACGGAGACAGAAGGGTTCCAAGAATTACGATTAAGACGGCGACCAAGAGCCCCAGAACGGTAAAAGGACTCGTCTCGACACCGAGTAACCGGCCAACCATGTCACCCACCCTCTTCGGCCCAAAATACTTTTGAGATCGGGCCAAAGATCAATACCAGACACAACCAAACGGACATTATATAGGTAATCAGAAACAAGAACATCACAACCAAAACCCCCTACGACGCTGCACCATACTCAATGAAACACTGAAAATCGGCCACACCACAAGACAATATGGTCTGATCGCAGCAAAAATAATTGCCCATTATACTAGAGATATTTTGTAGAGAAAATATACGCTTGCGGACCAATTATAATATTTTTATGTTTCTCGGGAGTTATTATCAAAAGTTAGTGACGGTGTATCAGGCGGCGTCTGCCCGATAATGTATTTGAGAATCTCACGCCAGCGAGGCTTATGCGTCTTTCACCCGGATGATGATCTTGCCGCGCGCGCGTAATGTCTCGCTTCGCTCATGCGCCTGCCTGATGTCGCCGAGGGGATAGACGCTATCGATAATCGAGTGCAGTTTGCCCTCACGTACCCAGCCCGACAACACGTCGAGATCGACGCCTTTAGCCTCCCACGCCACGAAATACGCCCCATGAGGCGCGCGCTTGGTCTGGCTCGGAACAAAGAATTCGATTCCTTCAACCGGTACGAGGGTCATATAGATACCGTTCTCGGTAAGTACCTTTCGCGCCGCCTCGACCGACTGGGTGCCCACTGTATCATAGATGACATCATACAGCTCATCGGTTTTAAGCGCGTCCTCCCTTGTGTAGTCGATAATGTCGTTTGCGCCCAAATTCGCCACCATGCTAATGTTCCGTGTGCTGCACACTGCCGTGACATGCGCGTCCATAATTTTAGCAATCTGGACGGCATAGATTCCGACGCCTCCAGACGCACCAACAATAAGGACGCGGTCGCCCGGGCTCAATTCGCCGCAATCGTGCAGCCCCTTGAGAGCGGTAATGGAAGCAAGCGGCATGGCGGCTGCTTCCTCATAGCTAAGCTCGTCGGGCTTGGGCGCGACCGTGTCGCCGTTCACGGCCACATACTCGGCGTAACAGCCGCCTGCGCCGACGTCCGATCGCGCATAGACGGCATCACCCACGTTGAAACCTGAAACATCACTTCCAAGTTCGGCCACGGTTCCCGACACGTCAAATCCCAAAACTTTTGGAAAATCAGGACCGTATCGAGCCGCCATTTGGCCATCACGGATCTTCCAGTCGATGGGATTGATGCCGGCCGCGTGTACTTCAATCAAGACTTGGCCGGCCTGGGTTGTCGGTCTGTCAATATCGCGAACCTGAAGGACAGATGCTGGGCCAAATTCATCGATTACGACAGCTTTCATCGCTTTCCCTTTCTGTCTCTTGAAAAGGTTTTATTTCGTTTCGAATGTCGCGCGGCCACCCGTCAGTGCATCGAAGTCGGCAGTCTGCAAAAACGCCCGCGCTTTACCGTCGTCCTTTAAATAGGCGTCGAGAAATGCCGTCGAGGCACCATTGACAATAGCAACTCCTTGCGGGTCGGCCTCACCACCGCGATCTTCGCGGCAAATGAGCCCACCCAGATAGTGATCGCCTTCGTCCAACACGAGCCCGTATTTTTCGCCCGGCGGCGCTTCGTAGTAAGCAGCCATGCGCCATTCCCAGGGATAGGTGTTGCCATCTCCCACATTACCGATGTCAAGCGTGCCGCCCGCGGCAAAGGTGGGTCGATTCATATAGGAAAAAGCATCGTCGGCCATTCGATCCATCTGACCGACACCGCTCATCACCACCGCCACATCGAAACGATGATCGGAATAGTCTTTAGGCGAACCATCTTCCGATATCGTGAGGGGAATGCCCGACTTGATCAGCGTAATCATGCCGCCGAAGGAATGACCGCCCACGGCCATGTGTTCGCGATCCGTCTTGCCCTTCAGATCCGGAAGTGCGGCTTCAATGTCATCAAGTATGTCCACAGCGAACGACATATCACGCACGCGGGACAGAACGAGCGCGTTGCCGTTGCCGAGATCAGGCGCGGCGCCTGAATTGGGCGTGTCCAAGTGGTAAGGTTGGATTACCACATAGCCGTGGGACACCCAATGATCGGTCACAGCGGCGTACATGTGAGTAAAGCAAAACGCGCCATTGGAATAAACGATAACCG
>PVBE010153264.1_pt1 | contig 22943 bp, 19 predicted proteins | sample 1631181 | NCBI WGS metagenome assembly PVBE01 (sample SAMN08397723, study PRJNA350692) | Marine metagenome, whole genome shotgun sequencing project. | isolation source: water | place: Pacific Ocean | collected 2012-04 | reverse complement strand
TCTACAATATTTGAATTCCACGTATAGATTGAATCAAAATTCTTAATCTTTTTGACATTAAAGTTATCTGGTTTAACCGCAATACTTTCTAGGGCAAGAAGAACATGTAATTTATTATTTGAAATATCTTTTTTTCTAAAGTCATTATATAAAATAATATCTGCTTCTTCTGGTTTGATTAAATCATTAGAAGCTATCTCAATGCCTTTTTCATTAACGTTTTTTTTAAGCAATTCAAAAAAATCAGATCCTAAATATTCTGAATCAAAAATCTTATCATTATAGTATGGTTTATCTACCACAAAACTTATTTTTTTTATTTTATTCATTATTTAATTTTTAAAAATTAAGTCTATAATTGATCTAAAAATTGATATAAAAGTCCATAAAACTGAATATTGGTTTAAGGATAAATCTAAAATAAAAACCTCATGCTTTAGTAATTTTTTAAATTTTTTTAAAGATATTTTATTAGTTAAAAATTGATTTAAAATAATATGAAAAATTATAGCAGACGAAGATTTCTTATAATGTCTAAGCAGATCCTTTTCCTCTTTTCTTTTTAATAATTTAATAATATGGGGTCGGATTGAAATCTCTAAATTAATTCTATTTAACTCACTGTCTTGATTTTTATGAATCCTGTAATTATAGAGAGGAGTCTTTGTCAAAAAAATTTTAGTGTCTAAAAGGTTAATTTTAAATAAAAGAAATAGGTCAACTGCTTGTCCAACCTCAAAATTATATTTAAGGTTATTAGCACTTATAATATCTGATCGGAAAATACATGTTGGACAAGGAATTATATCTCCTCTAAAAAAGTATTCTTTTATAAATTCTTTTTCTAACCATAGTCTGTTTTGGAGTATCCTAGGCCTTATTCGATTTAATTCATTTCCATCATCATCAATAAGATTTATCCTTGAAGCTAAAACACCAATTTCCTCATCATTTTCCAAAATTTTTATTTGATTTTTTAAAAAATTTGAATTCATTACATCATCATCATGTGTAAGCATCAAATATTTATTATTAGAATAAGTAAAGGCTTGATTTATGAATTCTCTTTCATTCTTTTGATTTTTTACATAACTAATTCTAGAATCATTATAAGAAGCTATTAAATCTGATGTTCTGTTATCTGAGCCATTATCAAGAATTATAAGGGCAAATTCTTCAAAAGACTGTTCTATAATTGAATCGATAGCAATTTTTAGATAATTAGGCCTATTGTATGTCGTTAAGCAAATCGTTATTAAATTATCCATAAATTAAAATTTTATTTATTCAACTATAGATATTAATGAGCTTCAAAAATTCTTCTTATACCCTCCTTTAATCCAACTAAGTTTAGATTATCAAAACTTTTATTATAGGTCCCTGTATATGAATTACTTTCGCTGTTTTCAATTAATACCTGAGCCTTATTATTAGAAAGTTCATTTATATAATTTGCTATTTGTGATAACCTAAGCTTTTCTTTATAAACAAAATCAAAGTCAAAATTACTTTGTTGCATTTTATTGGATATTAAACTTTTAATAATCTTTAGTAAATCTTCAACATAAAAAAAATCAAAAAATTTATCATTATTAATGACTATATTATTTCCAATTTTACTATTCTTAATGCACATTTTTATAAATCTATCATCTTTTTCATCTGAACCAAAAATTCCATATAATCTAAGGTTATAGTATGGATAATCTTTAATTAATTTACTAATAATATTTTTTGACATTCCATAATAATCGACTGGGAAAGAGTTTAAAAGATTATTAGTTTCATTATTAATTTCTTTTCTTCTGTCAAACTCAGCGCCTGAAGAAAAATTAATCATTTTTTTAAAGTTTTCTCTATTATTCATTAGATTAAAAAATATTTTAAGATTACTATAAGTTGTTTTTGAATCATCTATATCCAATCTTCTCCCTCCAATAATTGCACAATGAATAACCCAGTCAAAAAATTTATTTTTCATGAATTTATCAACTTGATCTGAATCAGTTAAATCTAACTCTGATTTTTTTGGCGCAATAATTGTATAATCTTTTTTTAATTCCGATAACAATTTTTCTCCCAGATAACCATTCGATCCTGTTATTAGTATTTTCATTCTATTAAGTTTTAATTGATAAAAATTCATCGATTACTTCATGTAACCGTTCAAACATACTGGTTGTCATACCGTGATGAATTGGCAAAAGAACTCCTCGTTCCATTACTGCATCTGAGTTAGGATAGCCACTATTATTTGTTTTAAATTTTAGCCCTTTCATCATTGGCTGCCTTAATATATTTCCCGTAAAAACAACTCTTGTTTGAATGTTTCTTTTTTCAAGAAAAATTTGAAATTCTTTTCTACTAAAGTTTGCCTCTTTTTTAATTAATATTGGATAAGCAAGCCAACCTGTTACTGTATTTGGAGTCTGTATTGGATTAGAAAAAAATTTGTTGTGTTTAGAAAAGAATTCATGCTGTATCTTAAAATTTTTCTCTCTAATTTTAATATTCCTTTTTAATTTTTTTAGTAGAGCTAATCCAAAAGCAGCACCCAATTCATTTCCCTCTAGATTATATCCAACCGTTTCGAAAACAAATTTTGCATCATATGTAATTCCATCTAAATCTATATTAAATCGATTTTCAATTGCTTCACTTTTCTCATCAAATAATGAAGAGCTTCTGCCCCAAGATCTTAGAAGTTTTGCCTTATAAATAGCTTTTTTGTCATTTAGCATTAGAGCTCCTCCATTTCCAGCACAATTAATAATATGAGAGCCATAAAAACTTGTTATAGACATATCAGAGTATGATCCTGAGGGCTTAGCATTAATTTTTCCTCCAAGAGTGTCTGCTGAATCCTCTATCACAATTAAATTGTATTTATTAGCTATCTGTCTAATTTTTTCCCAATCACATATATTTCCCATAAGATTTGGAGCTAATATGGCCACCGTCTTATCTGTAATCATTTCTTCAATCTTTTCAGGATCAATACAATAGCTTAAAGGCTCAACATCAACAAATACAGGGATCAAATTATTTTTAATTAAACATCCAACAGTTGTACCAAAAGTTAAAGCTGGAGTAATTACTTCACTCCCATTCTTAAAATCTAGAGCTTCAATTCCAATGTATAATGCAGAGGATCCTGAGTTAACATATAAACAAGCTTTCTTTTCAAACAATTTCGCAATTGCAGATTCAAATTGCCTTGAATAATTTCCCATTTGAGTTGACTCATTCAAGCATTTAACCACAGCATCTATCTCCTCTTGCCCATACACTGTTTTTGCGTAAGATATTTTTTCCATTTATTTTTTATTTAGGTAAGAATTAATATCATTTTCCATTAATTCTTCAATATTATTTTTTTTATAAAAACCTAGATACCATTCTATCGTTTTTATTATTGCTATTTCTGAATTCCATTTTGGATTCCATGATAAAATTTTTCTTGATTTAGATATATCCAGACTCAAGAAATTTGATTCATAATATTTTGAAACATCATCTTCAGAGTAAATAAAATCCATCCCAACACTTTTTGCTAGTTGAATCACTTCACTTACCGTTTTAATATCATCTTCTTTTGGTCCAAAATTCCAAGAACCTGAGTATTTCATTTTATCATGTGATAATCTCTGGGATAGTTTAAGATATCCAAATAGAGGTTCCAATACATGTTGCCATGGTCTAACAGCTTGAGGGTGTCTAATATTAAGTTCTGATTTATCTTGATGAGCTCGAACTATGTCAGGGAGTAATCTAAATTTTGACCAATCTCCTCCACCAATAACATTTCCAGCCCTAACAGAAGCTATCGAAATATTACTTTTGGAAAAATAAGATTTATAATAACTGTTGATTAGAATCTCCGAAGCTGCTTTACTTGCACTATAAGGGTCATTCCCTCCTAACTTATCATCCTCTTTAAATCTATTTTTTTCTTCATTATTAGCATACACTTTATCAGTAGTAATAAAGATACAAACACACTCTTCTTTTGCTTCTCTTAATATTTCCAGAAGATTAAGGGTTCCTGTAAAATTTGTGTCAAATGTATACTTTGGATTATTGTATGACTCTATAACTATTGGCTGAGCTGCAAGATGAAAGATAATATCTGGATTAAAACTAACTATTTCTTTTCTAAGCTTTTCAAAATCATTTATATCTGCAATTACAGAAGAGAATTTATCTGAAAATTTTAATTGACTAAATAGAGATGGTGAAGTTTTAGGAGATAATGAATATCCTTTTACAATAGAATTATTTTTATCTAATATATAAGATAACCAAGACCCTTTAAAACCAGTATGTCCAGTAATAAAAATTCTTTTATTTACAAAAAAGCTCAAATCTATATTTCCTACCATATTTTCCATTTAGCATTATTATTATCCCACATTTCATTTAGCTCAATACTATCTTTTAAAGTATCCATAGGCTTCCAAAAATCAGTATGTTTATAAGCCATAAGGTTTTTTGAATCCGATAATCCTTTTAGAGGTGCTTGTTCCCAAATTTCATCATCGTTATTTTTAATATGCTCAAAAATTGAAGGTTCACAAACAAAATAACCACCATTTATCCAATCCACATCTATTAAGTTTTTTTCTCTAAAATTAGTTACTAGATTATCTTCCAAAACTAATGCCCCAAATCTAGGTTCTGGTTTAACTGCAGTTAAAGTGCATCTTTTTTTATTTGATATGTGAAAATTCAATAATTTTTTGATATTAACATTGCTAACACCATCTCCATAGGTTAGAAAGAATCTTTTATTATCAAGATGCTTTTTAACCTTATATATTCTTCCGCCTGTCATAGTTTTTTCACCAGTTTCAACTAAATTTATATTCCACTTTTCTGGCCCATTGGTAATTATTTTCACAGAATCATCAGTCTCTTGAATTTCCATATTATTATTTTTTGAAAAAAATGATTTAAAATAATCAACAATAACACTCCCTTTATATCCTAAACATATCAGAAAATCATTATACCCATAATATGAATATAACTTCATAATATGCCAGATTACTGGCATTCCTCCAACTTCAACCATTGGCTTAGGTTTTATATTTGTCTTTTCTATTAATCTTGTTCCAAGGCCTCCGGCCAGAATTACAACTTTCATATTTCTTAAATTATTTTATACAAGTAAACAATATATGGGGAGCTTTCATTTTCAAAAACCTTTTCTAACTGAATGCCAATATCCAAAGAATTTAATATTTCAACTGCCGCAAAAATATATTTAACTTTGGAGGCTTTTAATTCCTCAATATTAGTTTCTAATTTTTCAACTTTCTTTCCCTCCATTATTTTAAAACAATATTCATTACAATACAAGGATAGCTCAGAACTTAACATATATACTCCATTTGAAATAGTAATATTCTTTTCTCCATAATATTCTTGTTTTTTTAATTCCTCTTTATTTATCTTTTGAAACTTATCATGAAGACTAATTGGATAATTAGGCAAATATCCTCCTATAGCATGAAATCCATTATACTGTGAAATACTTGGATGAATTCCTAGGTTTATAATTTTATAATCATTTTTATTAGTGCCGATATATGTCGATATTTCTTTAAACAATTCCTCAGAATAGAACTCTTTATAGGATAGAAATCCTGCAGAGTGATGAACATGAAAGTCATTATTATAAAGACTTTTTGGTAATAATGATTTAATTAACTTGTCTTCATCATATACTAAGTGAACATTATCCCCCATTAGTTTGCCTATAGTATTATAATATAATTCCATATTTCTAATTGAATTAAAAGTTAGAATAGTTAAGATTACAGGGACAATTAATTTATCTATTTTTTTTTCATGTATTAAGATAATTAATATCAAAAAGAATAAAAATGCATTTAAATATATAAACCTGCCAAACCCAAATGCTTTAAAAAAGCTAATATATTCTCCTATATATATTGAGATATGAGGCGTTATAACATAAATTAAAATGTTAAAAAGTATAATTGATAAGATTAAATAAACTGATCTAGGAATTTCCTTAGTAATAAATAATATTAAGATTATAGCTAGAATTGGCAGTGAGATAAAAAGGGATGAGACTAATTCTCCAAAGATTAATGTTTTAAAAAATAAATATATTGCCCCAAGGAGTGATGGCAATTCAAGATAAACTCTAGAAAGTCTAAAAGATTGTTCTCCACTATTTGAAAAAACAGTAGAGATGATTGAGTAATTGGCAATTAAAGAGATTAGAATAAGCGATATTAATCCAATCCAATATAGCCTATTTAAACTCTTATTTTTGAACTTGTCAAATATCCCAAATATAAAAAGCCAAAAAATCGTAAATGGAATTATTAACTGGAAATTTGAATAAAACACAAATAAAATAATACTAAATATGCTTTGTAACTTATTTTTACCTTTTCTTAAATTTAAAAATGCCCAAAGCAATAGAGGCTGTCCTAAAACGGATAGTCCAAAAATGGTATAAAGAGGCAAAATAGCAAATGATAAACAAATTATATTGTGAATTAATTTTGACTTGATTGGGAAATAATCTCTAATTAAAATTGACAACCCTATAAAGCCTATAAATCTAACTGTAATAGAATTTATAATATAGGCATCGAATGAATCAAATAAGAGAAAAAATAGCTTAACTATGATAAAAGGTGAATGAAAGTATTTTAATTTCATCCCTTCTCCTATATTGTGTAAAACTGCTTCTTGATTTAAGTTAAAAATATTATCAGTAAGACTCATTAAATGGGCATACAAGAGCTCTGCATTCAGATTATCATTTGTAATTATAAAGGAATCCTGTCCCCAAAATATAAATGGGACATGCACTCCAATTACAAATAGTAATGGAAGAAGGAAAAAAGAAAGTTGTGTCTTATTTATAATTGTCCTAATATCCATTTATATGTTTCACTGATTCCATCAACAAGTTTTTTATCAGTCTTCCATCCCATTTTATCATAAAATAGGGCATTATCTGAATTTCTACCTCTTACACCCATTGGGCATTTAAATCCATATTTTTTTATAAACTCATCACCATCAATATTATCAATAGACAAGTTCTTACCTGATATTTCTATTGCCATTTTTGCCAAATTATTTATTGAGATCATTTCCTCAGATCCAATATTTACAGGTCCCGCAAAATTATCCTGCCTCATAAACATTAATGTAGCTTTAATACATTCGTCAATAAATAGAAATGATCTCGTCTGATTCCCATCTCCCCAGATTTCTATTGAACTATTTTCTTCAGCTTCAGCAACTTTTCTAGTTACTGCAGCTGGAGCTTTTTCCTTTCCTCCAGTCCAAGTCCCTCTTGGTCCAAAGATATTATGGTATCTAGCTACTCGTACTGTTAGATTATAATTTCTAGAGAATGAAAAGTATAGTCTCTCACTAAATAGTTTTTCCCATCCATATTCAGAATCTGGATTTGCAGGATATGCTGATGATTCTTCGCAATTTGGATTATTTGGATCCATTTGATTATGCTCTGGGTATATACAAGCCGATGAACTATAAAATACCCTTTTAGCTTTAGCAAGATGTGAGTAATAAGCTACATTTAGGTTAATTAAGGCAGAATTGTGCATTACGTTTGCATCATTTTCACCGGTAAAAATATATCCTGCCCCTCCCATATCTGCAGCTAACTGATAGACTTCATCATAATTTATATATTCTCCTTCCGAATCTTTAAATACTTTTTCTACAATTTTAGGATCCGTTAAATCTCCTTGAATATATTCATCTGAAATATCTTCTAATTTCCAAAATTCATGCCTATCTTTTATATCAACATTTCTAACCCAAAATCCTTCAGACTTTAGTTTATTTGCAAGGTGACCACCTATAAATCCTCCACCTCCAAGTACAATCGCTTTTTTCATAATTTATTTATTTGATTAATAATTGTTTTAAATCTATCTACATAAGTATGCTCCATAGACCTTAAATATGATCTGTGAAGTATTTTTTTTCTTAATTTCTTCTCCCTGATAAAATATCTACATAATTTTAGCAACTCTTCTTTATTATTAAAAACGACAATCTCCTTTCCTATATTGTAATAATCCTCAATAGAAAGTGCATAATTTGTTATCTGAAATCCATAAGACATGGGAATTTCAAAATTTCTAGCTTTTATCTGCTCTGAAGTTTTCTCATATCTAAAGAAAAGTTTTATTCCTTTTAAAGACTTTATAGCCAGATTATAAAAATCTTTAGCCTTGAATTGCAATAAAAATCTAAAAGATCTAAACAAATTGGTAATATTATATTTTACAAAATCAAAATCATTATTTACACTGTTGGATAGATTAAGATTAATTTTTGAAAGCCTAAAATAGTTTAACATTTGCTCACTAGAAATAGGACCAGAAGGCCAATTAAAGCCAAAACATTCTACATTTATTCCATTAGATTTCAAATAATCAATTATCCATGCTCTAACTGGACTGTATGCTCCAATAAATGAAATATCAAATTTATAATCTATCTCATCTTCAGTTAAATTTATATTGTATAATTCCACTCCTGCCCATTGAGACAAGAAAACATTCGAATGTCCATCTTTCTTATATTTCTCTACAGAAAATTTATCAGTCGTAACCTTATAAGTAAAATATTGAGCTATTTTCTTTGAAAAGGAATCATATCTCCACTGATCATCTCCAAACCAGTTAAGTGTGCTATATTTTTTTTTTAGATCCTTTAGCAAGTCTACAGAAATTTCATCATTTATAAGATTAAATAATATCAAATCAGGATTTAATTGATCGCAGAATTCCTTTATATCTTGATCCATCTGATGTTTTTTGTTGCTCATGTAATTATCAATATAGAAAGGCGATACTTTTTTCTCAATGGCTAAGGAGACAGATTCAACAAAAATTTGAACATCTAGACTTTTACCAAAATCTTTATTACCATATGGATATTGATATCCTATAAAAGCTATATTCATTAGTCTATATTTTTAATTATTTTATTTAAGTAATCTAACTCTTCTGAAAGATCGTAATGATGATTCCCAATAAATATTCCATTTTTATCAACATATTCTGCATTTTTTGGATCTCCATGCACTTCATAATCAAAATATTTTAAAACCTTATTGTTTAAAAAATTTCCAGACACTATTGGTCTAGTTTCAATTCCATTTTTTTCCATAAGCAAAACAAGATCATCTCTTGAGATTGAAATATTTTGTTTATTCAATATCAGTGAAAATCCAAACCAGCTACTTTCTCCAATCTCCTTTTGAATAATAAAATTTTCATTACTTGAAAAAAGTTTATAAAAATATGATGCATTGTTCTTTCTAGCTCTAATTAAATTGGGAAGCTTTTTTAATTGTTCTAATCCAATTGCGCCTGAAAACTCAAGAGGTCTAAGGTTATAGCCTGGCAAAATAAAGTTAAATGACTCGTAAAATTTATTTTTGTTCTTAACATGAATAGGGTTGTTATCTTTTAAGTTTCTTGTCCAGCCATGAGCTCTAATTGAAAGTAAGATATTATATATCTCTGTATTATTGGTTAAAATAATTCCCCCTTCCATAGTAGATATGTGGTGAGAAAAAAATGAAGAAAATGTTCCTGCTACTCCAAAAGTTCCAGTATATTTTCTGTTAAACATTGCACCCATAGACTCACAATTATCCTCAAATAAAAGTATATCTCTATTTGCAATAATTGAATTTATTTTATTAAAATTATTAGGGTTTCCTAGAAGATTAACAGCAACAATTAATCTTGTTTTATCGGAAACAGCATCATTAAGTTTTTCTACATCATAATTTAATGTTTTAAGATCTATATCTACAAACTTTACTTTAAGACCATACTGTTGAAGTGGTGTATAAGTTGTAGACCATGAAACGCATGGAACAATAACTTCATCTCCCTTCTTAAGAGGATTCTTTTGAATAAAAAACAGAGAAGCTATTGCAAGAAGATTAGCAGATGAGCCTGAATTAACCATAACGGCATACTTGCTTTTAAAAAAGTCTGCAAAATTAGACTCAAATTTTGATACAAAGTCTCCCATTGTATAAAATCCTGTTGAAACAACTTTTTTTATTGCTTCAATTTCTTTATCATCCCATGTTGATGATGCAAGTTTATATCTGACCTTCATAATGTTTTAAATAATATTCATAAGTTTTTTTTATTCCTTCTTCAAGTGAAGTTTTATGCTGCCAACCTAACTTCTTCATTTTTGATATATCAACCATTTTTCTTTTCATTCCAACCGGTTTATCTAAATCATGGATAAAATTGCCTTCATAACCAATAACCTTAGAAATAACATTATAATAATGATTAATTTCATAATCCTCTCCAAGTCCAATATTGATTAGTGCTGGTAATTTTTCAAAAGATTCAATGGAGGAAAAAATTAAGTTAACAAAATCACCTACAAACATAAACTCTCTTCTAGCTAATCCATCTCCCCATATCTCAGCTGAATTAATATTGTTTGTTTTCGAGTAGTGTATTCTCTTAATAACTCCTGGTATCATGTGAGATCCTTCTGGATCAAAATTGTCAAATGGACCATATAAATTACATGGTATAAGTGTCTTATAATTTAAGTTTTTATCATTAAATAGATAATTACACATCTTTAATGCTGATAACTTAGAAATAGCATATCCCTCATTAGTGGGCTCTAGAGGTCCTGAGAAAATTGATTCTTCTGTGATTGGAGATTTATTGTTTTTGGGGTAAATACATGAACTCGATACATTTAAAAAATTTTTAATTCCTAATTTGTAAGATTGATGAATTAAATTAATATTAATCATACTATTGTTTAATAAAAACTCATAGTTGTTTTTGCTATTTTTAACAATTCCTCCAACCATTCCGGCAACATTAATAACTAAATCAGGCTTTATTTTCGCTAAATATTTACCCAATAGATTAGTCTGCATAAGATCAATCTCTCTTCGTGAAGGACATACAAAGTCATATTCCTTGAATTTTTCGTGATTTACTATATTAGAGCCAACCATTCCAGTTGAACCAAACAAAACTATTTTTTTAATATTCATCAATTTTTTTACTTTGAAAATACCCATTTTGAACAAGTAGAATTTCTTTTTCGGCTAGCTTCAGGTCTGATTTTATCATCTCATCAATTAATTGATCTATTGTATATTTTGGTTTCCAGCCAAGTTCTTTTTTAGCTTTAGATGAATCTCCCACCAGATAATCAACTTCTGTAGGCCTATAGTAGCGTTTGTCTACTTTAATAATTATGTCTCCTTTACTTACCATTAGTTTATTTTTTGATACAGATCTTACAATCCCAATTTCTTTTTCCTTTGAGTTTTTAAATTCTATTTCAATTCCCAAATTATTGCAACATTTTATAATAAATTCTCTAACAGAATATGACTTTCCGGTTGCAATTACCCAATCATCTGCAACCTTATGTTGCAGTATAAGCCACATCATTTCTACATAGTCTTTCGCATGTCCCCAGTCCCTTTTTGCATTAAGATTACCTATGTATAATTCTTTTTCAATTCCATGAACTATTCGAGCTAATGTTCGAGTTATTTTTCTTGTAACAAAAGTCTCACCTCGGATAGGGGACTCATGATTAAACAAAATTCCATTTGATGCAAAAATTCCATAGGCTTCTCTATAATTTTTAGTTATCCAATATGCATATAATTTAGAGACTCCATAAGGGCTTCTAGGATAAAATGGTGTCTTTTCATTTTGAGGGAATTCTTGAGCTTTACCAAAAAGCTCCGATGTGGATGCTTGATATATTTTAGTTTTTGACACAAGTCCACATTGTCTCACAGCCTCAAGAATTCTTAATGTACCTAGGGCATCTACATTTCCAACATATTCAGGTAATTCAAAACTTACATGAACATGACTCATTGCAGCTAAGTTATAGATCTCATCAGGTTTTATTTCCCCTATAATCCTTGATAAATTTAAACTATCTGTCATATCACTAAAGTGAAGAAAGAAGTTCTGATTTTTTGTGTGTGGATCTTGAAACAGGTGGTCTATTCTATCTGTATTAAATAATGATGTTCTACGTTTTAAACCATGGACTTCATACCCCTTCTTTAACAAAAAGTCTGAAAGATATGCTCCATCTTGTCCTGTTACTCCAGTTATAAGTGCTATTTTTCTTTTCATTATATAGTAATTAAATTAATTTCTTTTGATATATTTTTTTTATTAATAATCATCCTCCCATCAACTATTAGGTGTGGTGCAATGAATTGCTTTTTATTCCATTTTATTTTCTTAAAACTATCCCACTCGGTTAGAATAGCTACAGCATTTACTTTTCTACAACACTCATCAATAGAATCACAAATTTTAACTCTATTAATAATTGAATCTATATGTTTTTGCGTTTTATTTTTCAATCGTATTCTTTCATTCAAATCAGATAAAATCTTCTCTTTAGAAACTCTAGGATCATATATTGTTAAATTTGCACCTTTATCTAACAACATTTCTGATACATAAATACTTGAAGACTCTCTTGAATCATTTGTATCTTTTTTAAAAGCCCATCCAAGAATAGCAATTCTTTTACTTGATAGACTTTTACCTAGATGCTCAACTAGAATATTGACAAATCTTTCCCTTTGATAATTGTTTATTTTTAATACCTGATGCCAATATTCCGCAACCGTCTCTAAACCATAATATTTTGATAAATAAACTAAATTTAGAATATCCTTCTGAAAACAGCTCCCTCCAAAACCAACAGACGGTTGTAAAAATTTATTTCCTATTCTTTTATCTGCTCCTACAGCTCTAGAAACCTCCAGTATATCTGCACCTGTTTTTTGGCAAAATGCTGAAAGGCTATTAATAGATGAGATTCTTTGAGCTAACATGGCATTTGAAGCTAATTTTGAAAGCTCCGCTGACCAAACATTAGATGTCAGAATTTTACTTTTAGGGATCCAATTCTCATAAATTTTAACTAATGATCTAATTGCTTTCTTCCCACTTCTAGTCTGGTCTCCTCCCACTAGAACTCTATCAGATTTAAATAGGTCTTTGATAGCAGTTCCCTCAGCAAGAAATTCTGGGTTTGATAAAACTTCAAAATTTACTTGATTGTTTGACGAACTTAAAATTTGTTTGAGTTTTTCAGCTGTTCTTACAGGTAATGTTGATTTTTCTACAACAATCTTATCATTATTAGAGAACTTTGCAATTTCTTTAGCAGAGCTCTCTATATTTTTCAAATCTGCAGCCATGCCCTTACCTTCTCCAGATAATTTTGTTGGAGTATTAACTGCTAGAAAAATCATTTCTGATTTATCGATTGCAGATTTCATATCAGAACTAAAAAAAAGATTTTTATCTCTTACTTTTTTAATAATATCTTTAAGGCCAGGTTCAAATACGGGAAGGCTATTAAGATTTTTAGTATTCCATGCCTTTATTTTATCTTGGTTTTTGTCAACTACGGTAACTTTGATTTGTGGACATTTAAGGGCAATTACCGCCATAGTCGGTCCCCCTACATACCCAGCTCCAATACAACAAATATTTTTAATTTTCATCATTTGAATTTAAAAGCCATGAAGAGGATTGTATTTTTTCACCTAGACCATCTACAAGGTTAACCCCCAGTTCCTTACATACTTTTGCCTCAGGTATAGTTTCATTATTCTGATCGCCTCCATTTGCAAAAGATAAATCATAGACATTACAGTTCTCATTGAAAATCTTAGCTATTGTTCTAGAAACAGTGCGATCTTTGTCTATAGCTATTACAACTTGGTCTACTACCTCTAGTTCACTTACTATTAACGCTCTTTCATTTTCTAGCATAAACTCTTTAGACCCTTTTAATTTTCTTTGATAATCACTATTAACAATTACAATAAGAGTGTCTGCAATTTTTTTTGCCATATGAAAATATTCAATGTGACCTTTATGGATTGGATTAAAATATCCAGATACTATAACTGCTTTGTCTTTCATCTATTCTCTATTATAATCATCGTCTATTCTTACTATATCATCTTCGCCAAAATAAGTCCCTGTCTGAACCTCTATGAAAACTAACTTTTCATTGCCATTATTAAATATTCTGTGTTTTGAAAGGCATGGAATTAAAACAGTATCTCCTTTATTAACCTCAATCTCCTTATCATTAAGCGTAAGTACTCCTTTACCTTGAACTATTGTCCATGCTTCTGATCTCTTATGGTGGAATTGGTAGCTAAGTCTAGAATTCGGTTTAACTTCAATTCTTTTAAGCTTATAATTTGATTCATCATGTATAACATAATATGAACCCCAAGGTCTATTTTCTTCCTCTATATATTTCATTAATTAACTTTTTGAATATAACGTTATATTTGATTGATTATTCGCGAGATTACTTGTAAGATAAAAACTTACTTTTCTTCCTATTAACTTCTCTATTTTTTGCTCTAAATTCTGTATATAATCAGTATTTAGATTCTTTCCAACTAAAAAAATTTCAATATTTCCTGAATCAATACCTCTAGCATAATCTCCGATTAAAATGATTTTTTCAACTTTTCCCATTTTATCTAAAACAGTTTCAACTAGGTCCTCTAACCCAAGATGCTTTAAAACAACCTTTCTAAGTGTTTCATAGAGAGGATGAGTTGAGTTAACTTTATATTCAATCTTATTATTTTTTTTAACTCTTAAAAGATATCCGGCATTATAAAGATGGTTTAACTCCTTTCTAATTGAATTAGTTGATTCTCCCATTTCATTTGCAAGTCCATTTAAATAACCCTTATTTGCCTGGGATATAAAGAATTTAATTAAAAGGCGTAACCTTGTTTTAGATGTTATTAACTTTCCTAGCATAATATCAAGTAACAAAAGTACTAGAAAACAAGTAAAAAACAAATTATTAATCTCCTTTTTTTAATTACAATAAATAGGTTAATTTTATAAAGTGGAATTAGGTCTTATAATTACCTCTATTATACTCAATATAGTTTGCTTAATTTTTTTGCAAAAATATTTTATCAAAAAAAACAAAATTGCATTAGTTAAAGCCAGGTCAAGCCATAACTCAATTGCAACAAATTCAGGTGGAGTTTCTTTGTTTCTGACGATTTTCTTAATATCATATGTTCTATACATACAGGGGATAGAGATTTTTGATTACAAAATACTAGTCCCAATAAGCCTAATTACATTGATTGGGTTTTATGATGATTTATACGAGGTTGACTACAAACTAAAACTTTTATTTCAGATTATAACTGCTAAGATAATTATAGATCTAGGTTTTATAATTAATAACTTACATGGAGTTCTAGGGATATTTGAGCTTTCAAGCATTTATGCTCAAATCTTAACAATTTTTATTATAGTCGCAATTATTAACTCAATTAACTTTATTGATGGTATTGACGGACTTACGTTAGCTGTTTTATCTATTTTTATCATTTCATTTGAATTTTTTGCAATAAATTTTTCTGCATTCGACAAACTTTCTTTAGTTTTAATTTCCGCATCGATTCCTATGTGGTACTTTAATTATAGAAAACGGAATAAAATCTTCTTGGGGGATGCTGGATCACTTATGATTGGGTCTATAATAAGTATCTATGTAATTTCAATTTTATCCAATAATTATCTAATTCAAGATAAATATGATGTAAATAAAATAGTTTATGTTATTTCAATCCTATTATATCCTATTGTTGATATTATTAGAGTTTTCTTTCTAAGACTTTCTAAGGGTATCTCTCCCTTTGTTGCTGACAAGAACCACATTCACCACTTGTTACTTAATAAATTAATACACCATTATAAAGTTGTAATAATCATCACTCTTATTAATATAATATTCATAATCTTTGTTCAAAGATTATTTAACTAATTCAGTAAATACATTTTTAAAATATATTTCATTAGGGAATTTCAAAATGCTTAATAGTATTAGCTCTGCAAGTTTTGTTTTATCAACATTCTCAGCTTGCTTTAAATTTTTATAAAACAGCTTATGAATATTAATATTATCTGATTTTTGTATTATATCCAAAGTCAAGAGGTCATTAGCAGAGTTGACTTTTGTGGAGGTAAAAAAATAAATATCAGCATAAACCTCATTATCATTATCCTTGATGAATAGCTCTTCTGAAACTTCATAAGCTTTGAAATACTTTAACTTTTGTAGATTTAAGCTTAATAATAACTCCTTGGTAAATATATCAAAAGGGTTGGCTGTAATACTATAGTCTAATAGATCTTCTGCTTTATCCAGTTCATAGTTATCAAGGTAATACCTAGCAATATACGTAGCAATTGGAACCGTATTTGCAGACAAATTAGGCAGCTTGTAATTAACGTCGTCTAATTCTTGCAGATCAATTTCAAATGATTGGCTATAATAATCTGATATAAATTTGTCTTGAATTATTAACGATTCATTTTCCTTTATACTCAAATATCCACAGAATAAAAGCAAAGGTATAAGAAGAATAAATAGGTATTTTGAAGCTCTATAGGATTCCTTTGGTTGTCTTGATAAGATTACCGAACAAATAAGTAAAAATGGTATTAGTTCTTGACTTCTATGAATAGGAAAATTTATATTTGAGTCTAATAAAAAAATTAATAAGGATACCTGAATAATTGGTATAATGGTTTCCCTTTTTTGAAATTTTTTGTGTATTAAAAAAAACAAGAAAAAGAAAATTGAAATATATAATAGAAGTCCTATTAGTCCTAGTTCAACTAGAAATTGAAGAAAATCATTGTGAACATAATAAGGGGCAATTAAAGAAGATTCTCCAAAATCTAATAATTCAAGAGACTTAATCTTCCAGGTTCCAATTCCATGTCCAAAAAAAGGTTTCTCTTGAAACAGTTGTAAAGCAGTGTCATAATAATTTAATCTCTGAGTAAAAGATTGATCACCTACTAGGGCCAATGGATTAATAACTTTCTGATTATATAAAGAAGCAAAGTTTTTAATATAGACATATGATCCAACTATTGTAAAGATCAAAGGGATTATAATCTTTCTCCTCCAGTTAGTCTTTACTAATAGGAATAAGTACATTAATATAATAGAAAGTAATGCTCCTCTACTCTGAAGAATAATAATTGTAGTAATTGATAAAATTTCTAATAAGAATATTAATTTTTTAGTTTGTAAATTATTAATCTCTTGCCTTAAATAAATTATAAGGGGGATTTTTAAGGCAATAGAAAAAGCGCTTATATTTCTATTCATCGATATACCAGTAAAATTTATTATTTCATTTTCGAAAAAAGATATAATGGTAAAACATGACTCAACAAAAATTGAGAATGCAAAAATTTTAGCAATGAATAGTATTGCATTCTTAATCTTTGAGATAGAATTAATCATACATATAAGCGTTATTAATGTAATTAATATTTTAGATGATGTGATTATTGATTCGTTAAGATTAATACTACTAACAGAGGATATTGTTAGCAACATAATTAACGAAACAATAATAAGTAGTGTTTTTTTGGAAAATAAATAAAAAGAAGAAAAATTAATAAGATTATAAAGTAGATAAATTATAGAGGATATCGATAAAAATGTCCACCTGATGGCATTATTATCGATGGCATTAAAATTTGGAGCTAATACAGAAAAAATGACAACGACAATAAATAATCTATCAAATATGTTTGTTCTATTAATAGTCAATTATTGTCAAGTTTAGTCTTTATCTATACAATACACTCCAATTAGTTTGAATGATTCCTGATAATTATATCTTGCTGATGCAGAAATATATTTACATGCTTTTTCCAAATCACCTAACTCATTATAAACTTGTGCGAGAACAAGCTCTGACTTTCCTGTCCTTGGATTAATTGAATCAATTACATGCTTCAAGAAGGGAATTGCCTTTTCATAATAACCAAATTGAAAATTTGTAATTCCTGCATTTTCAAAATAGGTGTACTCCAGAGGATTTAATTTTGAAGCTTCTTCATATTTCAGAGCTGATTCTCTAAACTTACCCTCATCATAAAGGTCTGAGGCCTTTTGGTGAGCTGCAATTGCTTTTTGAATTCTTTCAGTGCCATACAATACATATGCTGCAGATAGTCTAAGGTTAGGATCTGCAGAACTTTCAGGAAAATTTTTCAATGCTTCTCGAGCCTTTTCTTTTGCATATTTACTTATGGAGTCTTCTTTTGTTAATAAACTAGAAAAATAAAACTTCAATATTACAGGATCTTTAGTATCTTCAACTACTTTAAATACCGAGTCTAAAAGCTTATACTTATCAAAATTAACATAAGCCCTGGCCAAATCAAGAAAATGCTTATTATTGTTTGGTATTCCAGAGAATGCTCTCTCTGCATAATACATCATGCTATCCTTAACTCCTAATCGAAAATAAATATCAGTTTTTAATGATTCATTGTACATTATGTAAGGATTATCTTTCATGCCTTGATTAGCCAGCTCAAGCGCTTTATCATACTGAGCTCCTAAATAATAATATCTCCCTATAACTCCCTTCATCGGTAAGCTAGATAATGAAAGATTAGGAAAATCCGTGTTTAATACTCCAAATCTTCTTGTTGATTCTTCCCTATACTCTCCGGAAAATATATCTTGATAAATATCAGCTTGTATCTCACTAGATACATTATTTATATAGTGAAAATATATAGAAACAGAAGACAATATGAATATAAATATCTTAGGCAGTATTTTCATTTGATTTATTATTTAGATAAGCTGAAAGTGCTAAAAGTAGTGCAAAATAAAAAAGTTGTGACATCCTAGTAAAAGGGAAATTAAAATTTGAGTCAATTATATATATCAATAGGCAAATGGGTATTATCATAAATTTAGGATCAACCTTGTCTCGATTATAAATTTCCCAAGTATTCTTTAATCCAAAATAAAAAATTGAAAGAAATATTATAAGTCCAATTAAACCTAATTCAGAGGCAACTTCCAAGAAATCATTATGCATTGTATAAGGAACTATATAACTAATTATATTTTCTTTATCCCTCTCAATTGAAACAATTTTCCAATTACCAAGTCCAACTCCTATTAAAGGGTGCTGAAGCACTTGCTCTATTCCATACTGATAATATCTGAGCCTTGTATTAGTTGATGTCTCCTTAAAATCAATAGTTTTAATTCTATTTACAGCATATCCATCACTTTGCGTGCCAAGAGTAAAAGTGCTTAATACAAAAGATGAGCTAACAAGGATAACAAAGGTTAAAAAATAAGATCTTATTCTTTTATCCTTACTCATTATTGAGATCATTAAATATGCAAAAAACAAACACAGCAAAATAACATAAGCTGTTCTAGAGCCTAGCATAAAAATCATGTAGACAAGCATAAACGCAATTACTGATGTTACTATTTTTAATATTTTACTCTCCGTATTCTTTAAAACATGCAATACAAATGGAAGCTGAACTAGATAAATTGCTGAGGTAATATTTCTATTTGGAAAGTTTCCATTTAAAAAGTTATTCCACCCAAATGTATACTGAAGAGCCCTAGATATTTCAATATAGGCTGAATAAGAAGCTATCATTTCACATGTTACAGCAATTAACATGAATAAAGAGACAGTCATTGTCTTAAACTTGTTGAATGACATGAAAACATACAAAGAGAGGAAAGACACATAGAAGTTTACAAAATTAAAAGAACGGAGTATAACCTCATTGCCATTAATAGCATATAAATATGACATAAAGCCCCAAATAATAAAAGCAGCTATTGCTATAGAAATTTTTGAAGTAATTATATCGTTAAAAATCTTTGTAAGATCAGGAACTAAAAAAATATATGATAAAGAAAAGGTATTTATAACACTGAAGGACAAGAGTCTCCAGGTATCAATGTCTAATACAGGTGTTGAGGGAAAAATAAAAAAGGGCAAGAAGTTGATTATTAATAAACTTCTTGTTACTAGCTTTTTTTCCATTGATCAAATATAATAAAAAAAAACCCTCTCATAAAGAGAGGGTTAATTTTTTCAGTTATAAGAAAATAACTGATATAATCTTAGAGATTATAGCCATCCTGTTCTGTTAGTTATAGCAGCAACTTGGTCAGTCGTAGTCGCTACCGTAGCTGTTGAAACATCTGCCATAACAGCGGCATATGTAGTATTTGGACCACCAAAGTGAGTTCCACTTACTAACATTGTAATCTCCATTGCTCCATGTCCATTAGCTGAACCAGCTGGGAAATTTGTGTGGTTTATACCAATACTTTGTCCTCTCCAAGTAGTCTGAGAGGTAGTACCTTTCACACCAATTCCGAAAAGACCTGAAGTTGCAGCAGCATATAAGTTTGCAGCAGACACAACAATTGATGAAAGTTTAGTTGTACCAGCGTCGTTGTTTACGAATTTAATAGTCATACCGGGAACATCATTCTTAGTTGTACTTAGGAAAGTACCTGAAGTTGCTCCTGCATAATCTAAAGAAGCTTGGTTAGATGTACCTGCAGCATTAAGACCTAAACTAGTAGAAGTCTGAGCAGCATCAATTGTAAATGTAATTTGAGGCAAAGAAGTTATACCTTGAGTAAGATCATCTGGATATCCAGCTATCGATACTCTCGCAGTAATCTGAACCTCAGCAAGATCAGCTACAGCTCCGTACGGTTTGTTGTATGGAGAATTAGGGTTCGTATGAGCACTAATTGCAGTTGCAAGAGCAACAGCTATGTGTCGTGCACCATCACTGTTTGCAAGAGTAATTTGTCCTGAAGCAGTAGTTGAACCTAACTTATACCATAACTTAGTACTTGAGCCTGTTACAGAAGCAGTAGCAGCGCTACCAGTACCTGTAGTATAGTTTACTAATTGGTTAGATCTATACCAACCTGCGTTAGTTGCAGTTACAGTTAAACCTGAACCCCAAGAAGTATCACCATTAATATAGGAAACTAAGTCTGAAACAGTTGTTACAGTAGAGCCATCGTATGTGTGACCTTTAATAAAGGTTTTAGATAAACTAGAAACACTAATTGCAACACCTTCTGCAGTTGCTAAAACAGTCTCAGCTGCACCAGTTACGTTGTTAGTAATAGGTATAGTTACAACTTGAGTTTCTCTAACTGTAGTTCCAGTAGTTGTAGTTGTGGTCTCTATAGCTTCAATTGCAGCAACAGCATATATTGATGTTCTGTTCGTGAAAGCAGTTGCTTTACTAGTTACTGAAGGAGCAGAAGGAACTGCTGTATCAGTATAAGTACCGTTTAAAGTAGACTGAACTTCGTATTTAGTAATTGCATCAACAAAAACGTAAAGTCCGTTAGTAGCGCCTACTGCACCATCAACATGTTGCAACCAAGTTTTAAGAGTTTTAATACCTCCACCACCTGTAGTTGAACCAGTATCAGTTAATGTATAAGTAGTACCTGTATCATACCCATCTTTTACAAGAGAGTAAGTAAGGTTGTTGTTGAAAATCCAACCAGATGCAGTAGTTGCAGTACCATCATCAGATAAACCAGTAAAGTCAACACTTTCTAAAACAGCATTAGTATATACCTTTAACTCATCGATATCATCAGCACTTGAAACTAATGTAGTTAACGAAGCATTCGTGTTTACATTAATTCCAACAGCCGTTTCAGCAGCAGTTGTACTAGAACTTCTTAATGAAGTATCGTGGTCAAGCGTTAATGTAACTAAGTCAGCATGACCTGAAACCTCAACATCAGAAAAATCTGCACCTGTTACGGTTACACTTGTCATATTATCATTGTCCACTAAGTAGAAATCTTTTGCAGTACCAGTAACGGTAACAGTTTCTAGGTTAGGGTTTTGATCAATGTTAATATCACCAGCTACACCAGAAATTGTAACAGTTGTTAAGTTAGCAAGAGTTGTTAGATCAATATCTCCTTGATCATCAGCAACGAAAGCATCTGCATCATAAGCTAATGCAAGAACAGCAGCGGCAGTTAAAGTAGCCTCATCATCTGCTTTAAAGTCAATTGTAGCAGTAACTAAGTCATCCGCAGTAGCAGCTACAGTAACTTCAACAACATCAGTAAGAGATAAAACTTCAACACCAGCGTTAACAGTAATAGAACCTCTGTTGTCAGTAACTGTGACATTCTCAACATTAGTGAATATCATTGTTGAATCATCTAGTAAAGTAGTAGTGAAGTCTTCAGGACCGTTTAAAGTAACGTTAGTTGCTTCATAAACACCTAATGTGTTTAAATCATCAAGAATGCCCATAGTTAATGCAGCATCTTTCTTAGTGATAATAGTTAACTGAGAACCTGGGTATCTAGCAAGAGCATCCAAGTGTACCTCAGTAGCCTGATCAAATTGAATTCCCGCATCAGTCTCACCCTGTGTTGTAAAAGAGGTAACTGTTGCAAGAGCTCTAAAGTCGACATTCGTAATGTTAGCTTCATACTGGTCATTTAAAGTAATGTCAGCAGCAGAAGTTAACGTTTGGAATTGGTATCCACCTTTTTGATTAATTGTAATATCTTCAGCCGAAGTCAAATTATTAAAAGTCGTTTCAGTAGTAGAAGACGAATTAAAAATAAGATTTCCTGTCATAGTATGAATTCTATTAACAAGAGTTTGAACATCAGTCTGATCCATAGCAGCTGTAACTGTAATAGTTGCAGCAGCGTTTAGAATGTTTAACTTATTACCTAAAGCTAAAGCAGCATCAAGTGTAGAAGCGCTCGAAACACTAATGGCAGTAGAATATATGTTACTAGTCTCTAGTAACTCATCTACATCAGCCTCAATAGCGTCAATCTCAGCTTGTAATGCAGCAACAGCAGTAGCTGTTGAAACATCAACAAGAGAAGCTTGAACAGCATCTACTTCAGCTTCTAATGTTGCTAAACTAGCAGCAAGACCTGTAAGATCTACTTCAGGAATT